>Ga0138256_10002454_pt1 | contig 19843 bp, 14 predicted proteins | sample KNB2016incub_MG_FD_105486 | JGI IMG/M metagenome (GOLD analysis project Ga0138256, IMG submission 105486) | Active sludge microbial communities from wastewater in Klosterneuburg, Austria - KNB2014incub_MG | ecosystem: Engineered > WWTP > Activated sludge > Unclassified | place: Austria... | reverse complement strand
TCCATCGCCATTAACATCACCGGCTGAAGCAACCGAACTACCAAATCTACTATTAACAGTATCTCCATTAAGGATTAAATCTGATTCAACATTCATATTTATTCCGCCATAAAAAATGTCTATATGTCCCATATAGGAATTTCTTCCAATTGCTACATCAGAGTAACCATCTTTGTTTATGTCAAAAGCATTAGTAACTATATATCCCTCAAGCATAACATCTGAAACATTATTCATAAATGAACCTCCGTAAAATATATCTGAATAATAGTTACCTCCAATAATCACATCAGAATAACCGTCACCGTTTACATCTCCAGCAGAAGAGACAGAAGATCCAAAATAATTAGATATTTGTCCTGTAAATGTAACATCAACAACATTATTCATAGAATATCCTCCAAAATATATATATGCTCTTCCGACTGATGACATATAATATGGAGCACCAATTATTACATCTGAAAGTCCATCTCCGTTTACATCTCCTGCTGATGAAACATGAATTCCAAAACGAGTGTTGTTTGTTTGTGCTGTCATTACAACATCTACAAAATTATTCATACTTGATCCACCATAATAAATATAAGCACTACCAGCATAAGAGAATCCATCATAAGTTCCAACAATAACATCGTCAAAACCATCACCATTAACATCACCAGCTGAAGAAACTTCAGTTCCAAAATTTATTCTTGGTAAACTTCCTAATAATACTACATCAACGATACTATTCATATTCATACCCCCCAAATAGATGTAAGCTTTTCCCCTTCCAATATCAAATCCGTATGCCGATACAATAACATCGTCAAAACCATCACCATTAACATCGCCAGCAGTTGATACAGACCCTCCAAAAAAATTATTTGCATATTCTCCTGACAAAGTTACATCTGCAATATTATTCAAATTTATTCCACCATAATAAATATAAGCTCTTCCTGTCCAATTATTAAAATAAACTGCTCCAATAATTATATCATCAAATCCATCACCATTAACATCACCAGCTGAAGAAACCGAATAACCATACCCCATGCCAGAAGTATTTCCGTTGAAAACAATAGAATCATTTTCAGGAGAATAATTTAAAACAATGTTTCCACTTTCATCTCTAAGATCAAAATGATGGCTATCTATTCTTTCTATAAGACCCTCATCTGTTTGAATATTTATTAAATGTTGAGAATATAAAGAATTGTAAAAAAACAAAGGAAGTAAAAGAAATATTTTCATATTGCATTATCCTATGATAGTTGATAATTATAAAATAATTTACATTTACAAATATTTAATAAAAATGTTAAATTTATTCTCAAGAAATAAAAATTATTCGAGGTTTGAATTTTTGATTTTTGATTTTTATTGATAAAGTTGAATGACATAGATTGAAACTTGTTTCGAAAGGTAAAGATGTGCAGCACAAAACATATTTTTTACGAGTATATTTTTTTTAAAGATTGCTGAATGACTTTTGGACTTTCCCCCAATTCACTCCCAAACCAATTACAAATTCTATCAAATTTCCTGCTGTCCTTACTACTCCGATAATTTAACTTCAGACAATCACGACATGCAAAATATTTGCTGCCGGAATTATATAGTTTGAATCCTCTGTGGCTTTTGCAAAGCGGACATTCGAGCAAATAAACTATGCCTCTGTTTGACCTGTTCAATGATGTTAATCTGATATCATAATTCATTGAAGTTTTTTCACCAGTAAAATAATTTGTATGATTGTATTGCAGATTTAGAAAAATATTTTCTCGAATACATTTAAACGTAAAATATATTGATCCTAATTCTTCACCGGTGACCTTATCTGTCCAATTGTATTTTCCACTTAGAGATTTTGATTTCTTTATTACTCTTTCTTTAAATTCCGGTATTTTGGCAAAATCTGATAAGTCAAATATCTCACCATCTTCTACTGCATCTTTATTTTGTTTATGACTTCCGGATCCGAATCCACCCATTATTTATTATTAAAGTTGTCTGTTTTCCTAAATAGTTTGCTTTTCTGTTATGTTAAAAAGTAGCTGCCCAAATAAAATAGTTCGATTTCAGATAGTTTTAAAATAATATTCGAGAACATATGAAATCAATTTGTTAAAATGCGTTAAAATATTATATACTAAATATTCCACTTTTCAACCTGCTTACTACCATATTCATTAAGTTCTATCCTCTTTAATCCAATCTTTACTTCACTGTTCTTTAAAAATTCACCATACTTCAGGAATAATGTCAATAGTTTTTCTGTAGGAACATCTTTTAAATCCCTTTGTGAAAGCTCTTCTTTAATTGCTTTAAACTGCTCGCCAAAGATCTCGATCCGTTTGCCTCTATTCACAAAATTGTCTGACTGGATCTTATCAATTGCAAGGGTTTTATAATTAGAAAGTATATCTGGTCTGATAGTTTCAGATAGCTCGATAAGATAACTAATGCTTACATTTAATTCTTCTGAAATATCTTCAATTGAAAATCCCTTGGAACGTAAATCAATAAATTTCCACATCAATTCATTTTCCAAAACTTTTTTCTCGTATTCCTCAAGATTCTGGACACTTACTTTTATCTGCTTAGCAATTTTCGGTAGTGACCAATTTTTTGATTTATAGTTTTCGTATAATTCGATTTGTCTGTTTGTCATTTATCAGATAAATTAATAATATTGTAAGATAATTTTAACTATCAATAATATACGATTAATATTTTCAATTTTGGGTCGAGTTACGTTTTTCATTTGCCCAATCTAATTTTAATAGAATCCAATTGCAAAGAATTCTTAATAATATTTAATTTCATCTATGGAAATATTAAGTAACTTTTTTTTTAACGTTATTTGCTTAATATTCACTAATTATTCGGAATAAATATTTCAGATCGTTTCAGATCATAATCAAAAAAGAATTATGAAAAGAGATTACAAATGAACACAACTGTTCATAATAAATTAGTATCCTTCATCTGGTCTATTGCTGATGACTGTCTGCGTGATGTTTATGTTCGGGGAAAATACCGGGATGTAATTTTACCTATGGTTGTCCTCAGAAGACTCGATGCATTGCTTGAACCTACGAAAGATAAAGTCATGGAAGAACTAGCTTTCCAGAAAGATGAAGCTAAATTCACTGAATGGGATGAGAGCGGATTAAAAAAAGCATCAGGTTATGTGTTTTATAATACAAGCCAGTGGACTTTACAACGTCTGCATGATACTGCTACAAATAATCAGCAGATCCTACAGGCGAACTTTGAAGATTATCTCAACGGATTCAGTCCGAATGTAATTGAGATCATAAAGAAGTTCAAACTAAATGAACAGGTAAAGCACATGGCAAACAAAGATGTATTGCTGAACGTGCTCGAAAAATTCACTTCACCATACATCAATCTTACACCATTTGAAAAAAATGATCCTGACGGCAGAAAACTTCCTCCTTTAACAAACCTTGGGATGGGATATGTCTTTGAAGAACTGATAAGAAAGTTCAATGAAGAGAATAATGAAGAAGCCGGTGAACATTTTACTCCACGTGAGGTGATCGATCTAATGACTCATATAATGTTTGAACCGGTTCAGAAAAAACTTCCTCCCGTAATCACAATATATGATCCTGCATGTGGAAGTGGTGGTATGCTTACCGAATCACAGAATTTCATTAAAGATGAAGATGGGGAGATCAGAACTACAAGTCATGTTTATTTATACGGAAAAGAAATTAATGATGAGACGTATGCTATCTGCAAATCTGATATGATGATAAAAGGCAACAATCCTGAAAACATTCGTGTAGGTTCTACTCTGTCAACTGATGAATTTGCAGGAACGACCTTCGACTATATGCTTTCAAATCCTCCTTACGGTAAGTCATGGTCAAGTGAACTGAAATATATCAAAGACGGTAAAGACATCATTGATCCTCGCTTTCAGATCAAATTAAAAGACTATTGGGGAAATGAGGAAGATGTTGACGCAACTCCACGCTCGTCTGACGGACAACTTCTTTTTCTAATGGAAATGGTAAGTAAAATGAAACCTTTGTCTGACAGCAAAATGGGATCCCGGATAGCTTCGGTTCATAATGGTAGTAGTTTGTTCACAGGAGATGCAGGCGGAGGTGAAAGTAACATACGAAGGTATCTGATCGAAAATGACTGGCTTGAAGCTATTATACAATTACCTAATAACCTGTTTTACAATACCGGGATCACTACTTACATATGGGTTCTGAGTAACTGTAAAGCTCCCGAGCGCATAGGTAAAGTTCAACTTATAGATGCAGGATTGATGTTCCGTAAACTTCGAAAGAATTTAGGTAATAAGAATTGTGAATTCGCACCTGAGCATATCCGGGAAATTGTTTCCGTTTATCTTGATATGAAGGCAATTGAACGGAAAATTAACTCTGATACAAAAGAAGAGGAAGGAATTGCTTCTAAGATCTTTGATAATGCAGATTTTGGTTACTACAAAGTAACAATTGAAAGACCTAAACGATTAAAAGCACAATTCACTAAGGAAAGGATTGCTGAATTAAGATTTGATAAAAGCCTTCGGGAGCCAATGGTTTGGGCTTATGAAACTTATGGTGAAAAAGTTTATTCCGAATTATCCAAAAATGAAAAGGAAATCCTTGAATGGTGTGAATCTCAGGAACTCAACCTGAATACCAAACAAAGCAAAGCACTAACAGGAAATGCAATCTGGAAAAAGCAATTGGATCTTATGAATACAACTACTGAATTGATGAATTACATTGGTATGGATGAATATAATGATTTTAATGTATTCAAAGAGAAAGTGGATCAGGCGCTGAAAGAAACTAAAACAAAACTCTCAGCATCTGAAAAGAATGCAATACTAAATGCAATTAGTTGGTATGATGAAAATGCTGAAAAAGTAATAAAAGCAAAATTAAAATTATCCAGTGATAATCTTGACCAGCTTCTTGATCATCTAGACTGTAAAGAGGATCAATTGGCTGATTTCGGGTTCTTTCCAACTGACAAAAAAGGTGAATATATAGAGTATGAAACAGAAAGCGATCTGAGAGATACCGAAAGCGTTCCGTTGAAAGAAAATATTCATGAATACTTTTTAAGAGAAGTAAAACCTCACGCTGACGAAGCATGGATCAACATGGATTCTACTAAGATCGGATATGAGGTAAGTTTTAATAAATATTTTTATCGTCATAAACCTTTGCGCAGAATAGAAGAAGTTAGTGCAGATATTATACAACTTGAAAAAGAAAGTGAAGGATTAATTCGTGAAATATTAAATCTTGTTTAATGGTAGCAATAGCAAACAATATCAAAATTGAAAAATATAGATCCTATAAAGATTCGGGAACTGAATGGTTAGGGAATATTCCTTCTCATTGGAATACATTGTCCAATAAAAATATCTTCAAGCAAAAGAAAAACCAAGTAGGCAAAAAGTCTGGAGATTATGTTTTGCTTTCATTAACTCTAAACGGTGTTATTAAACGAGATATGGTAAACCCTCAAGGGAAGTTTCCTGCAGAATTCAATACTTATCAGGAAGTAAAGAAAGGAGATTTTATTTTCTGTCTATTTGATGTAGAAGAAACTCCCAGATGTGTAGGACTTTCGGATTTTGATGGAATGATTACAGGTGCATATACAGTATTGGAGCCATACGATAATTTTGATAGAAACTTTCTTTATTATTTTTATTTAAATTTAGATTCAGATAAAAGACTTTATCCGTTATATACAGGTTTAAGAAATACTATATCAAAGGAGAATTTCTTTTCATTCAAGTCTTTTGTTCCTCCACTCTCTGAACAAACTGCCATAGCTAATTTTCTCGACCGCAAAACAGCTTTGATAGATAAAGCAATCAGCATCAAACAAAAACAAATAGAACTTCTCAAAGAACGCAGACAAATACTCATTCACAAGGCAGTTACCCGAGGGCTCGATTCAAATGTAAAAATGAAAGACAGCGGTGTGGAATGGATCGGGGAAATACCGGAGGGTTGGATTGTCAAGAAAATGAAGAATATATTAATTGGAAAACTTAAATATGGAGCAAACGAAATAGGAGTTGAATATGACTTTAATTTACCCCGTTATGTAAGAATTACAGATTTTGGACAGGATGGAAGATTAAGTGAAGTAAATAGATTATCGCTTTCGTGGAAACAGGGTGAAAATTATTTGTTAAAAGATGGAGATATTTTATTTGCACGAAGTGGCGCCACAGTAGGCAAAACATATCAGTTTAAAAAAACTATGTCAGTTGAAGATAATTACTCTTATGCAGGATATTTGATAAAGGCAGAACCAAATGAAGAAATTATATTGAGTGATTTTCTTTATCTATTTACAAATTCAGATTTGTTCCACAAATGGAAGGATGGGATTTTTAATAAAGCTACAATTGAAAATATTGGAGCAGATAAATACTCTCTGTTAACGGTAATAATTCCTCCTATAGTTGAACAAAAGCTTATTGTTGAAAAATTTAACAAAGATGATGAGAAATACTCAAAGGCAATCAACTTAAAAGGAAAAGAAATAGAAAAGCTAAAAGAATACAAAGCCACACTGATCAATAGTGCGGTAACCGGTAAAATTAAAGTCTGTTAATTTACATATATAAAAATTAACAGATGTAAGGTTTTTAAAATAGTGAACGTCACAAAACAATCTTTAAAAAATAAAATGCTAACTTTTAAAATCCCAGTTCCTGAAATAAAATATATCAATGAAGTTTTAAGAAACAATCTAAATATTCCAAATTATCAAAGACCTTACAAATGGAAAGCTGCAAAACATGTAAAGCAGTTACTTGAAGACATTGACAGAGAATCACAAAAAAAGGAATCATTAGAATACAGAATAGGGACTTTAATTCTTCATGAAAAAAATGATTTTAAAGATATAGTTGATGGTCAACAGAGGTTAGTTACAATTACATTAATTCTTTATGTGTTAGGATTTGAAGAAGAATATACTTTATTAAAACAGAGTTTCACTAATTCCGAATCTAAAGAAAACATAAGATACAATTATGATTTCATCAAAGATTATTTTAATTTAATTCCTAGAGACAGAAGGATCAAATTTAAGAATTTTTTATTAAATAATTGTTCATTTGTAGTAATTTCATTGAATCTAATTTCAGAAGCTTTTCAATTATTCGATTCGCAAAACACACGAGGCAAAACATTAGATCCTATTGACTTATTGAAAGCTTTTCATTTGAGAGAAATGTCAGAAAATTCACAAAATGATATGAAATACTGTGTCCAAAGATGGGAAAAATCAATTGATGATAAAATATTAAATGATGTAATAGGAAAATATTTGTATCGTTTAAGAAATTGGAAAAGAAATGAATGGGTATATTTTTTCACAAAAGATGAAATAGATGAATTTAAAGGTTTGAGTATAATTCGAAGTATTCAGGAGGGAAAAATATATCCTTATGTTCAAATCGCATTCCAAAATAGCCAAAGCACTAATTTTCAGATTACTGAAACATTAGTAAATGGTAAGCGATTTTTTGATTATGTTGCTCATTACGTTCAAATTTATAATGAAATTACTGAATTTCTTAAAAACAATGAAAAACATGAATTGAAATTGGACTATAGAGGTTGTGAAAGAATAGGGGATAAACGATTAAAAAAATTATTTAAGAATGTTTTGATGTATTATATTGATAAATTTGGTTTTGATGAAAGTTTTATTGATTTTGCAAACGAGATTTACAGATGGACATTTAAAACCCGATTGACTCAAATGTCTATTAGATATCAGACTATTATAAATTTGTTCAACAAGGATAAGTTTAATCCAATTCAATTTATCGATTCATTGTATTCTCCAAATATATTGTCTCTTAGGAGTCATATCAAACCATTAGAAGAAAGTATAATAAAAAAGAATAATGATGATATTAAAAACTGTATTAATAAAATTGAAAAATCGTGGCAGAATTAAAAAAAAGTTTAAATCTTCATCAACTTCTACAAAATGATAAATATGTAATTCCATTATATCAAAGAAATTTTTCTTGGGAAAGAGAAGAAATACATCAATTGTTAAAAGACATTAATGATACATATGATACAAATGATTTTTACTATCTGGGAACTTTAGTGGTAGCTAAAATAAATGGTTGTGAATTTGTTATTATTGATGGGCAGCAAAGACATACTACATTTAGCATTATAAATGCTGTTATAAAAAACAAGGATTGTGATAAAGCAGTTGAAACAAGAAATTTATATTTTGAAGCAAGAGAAAAAAGTGAAAGAATATTAGATGAATTGATTAGAGATAAAAACAGCTATCAGAAAATTAAAAATTTTTCTACAAATGATAATGGTATTAAAAACATAATTTCAGCAGTTCAAGATGTAGAGGATTTTATGAATGAAAATTTTAAAGATCCTGAATCAGAATCTAAGTTTTTTGATAGATTTTATAGTAAAGTTATAATATTTAGAGCAGAATTGCCTTCAAAAACTGATTTGAATCATTATTTTGAAGTTATGAACAATCGTGGTGAACAATTAGAAAAACATGAGATTCTAAAAGCTGCATTTTTAGGTGAGCTTGAAAAACAAGGAAGAAAAAAAGAGCAAAGTGCATTTGCTTTAATTTGGGATGCCTGTTCGCAAATGAATGCTCATATTCAAATGAATTTTAAACCGGAATATAGAAAAGAACTATTTGGTGAAAAATTACAAAGTATACCTACAAAAGAAACAATTCAAAGATTTATTGAAAAGGTTAATTTTAAATCAAATTCTGATAAAAATGATGATGGTGAAATAGAAGTAAATGATATAATATCAATTATTAAAAACTACAAATTACCTGAAAAATTTAATCAGAATAAAAAAGAAGATTCCGATGAGAAATTTAATTCAATAATTGATTTTCCAAATTTTTTATTACAAATACTAAAACTTCAGTTTCCTGCAACAAGTCTTGATGATAAATTTTTATTTGTTAATTTCAAATATCCTAAAGGTTTACCTGATGCTATGGATTTTATAGTCAATCTTTTAAAATATAGAGTATGCTTTGACAGATATGTTGTTAAGCGTGAAGGTGAGATTGATAATTTAGATTGGAGTTGGAGCTTAAAAAAAGCTGTTAAGACTAAGGATGTTTATCAAACAACATTTGAGAAAGAAGACTTACGAAGAGAATTAAGAATGATTCAATCAATGTTCCACGTTACCTTTCCGGCTAATAATTATAAAAATTGGTTATTTATTTTAATGCAATTTTTTAAAGATAAAGATCCTATTAACATTACGGGTGAAGCCATATTAAATAATTTAAAAAATCAAGCTATAAAATATTATAAAGAAAATAAGACAGATGATATATTTAATGCAGGATTAAGAACACCACGTTTTATGTTTAATTATTTAGATTACTTACTTTGGGTTGAATATTATTATAAAATTAGAAATAATACAGAATTGAATGATAAAGAAGCAAAAACTTTTCTAAACAAAATCTTAAAAAATAAAGAAAAATTTTATTCGTTTAAATTTGTTCAACGTTCTTCAATTGAACATTTATTTCCTCAGGCTCGAATTAACGAAATTAATGCCGAAAGTGAAAATGAAAGACAAATAGTGTTAGATTCGTTTGGAAATTTATGTCTTATAAGTAGGAATAGCAATTCTTCATATAATAGTGATTTACCTAGTCAAAAAAAGCATGATTCAAGGAGCAAAAACGAAAGTTTGAAACAGTTAATTATGTTTGAATCATTTGAAGGTGAGAATTGGAATAAAAATCAAATTGAAGCACATTGCAATGAGATGAAAGAATTACTAAAAATTAATACAGAAAATAATGAAACAATCTGACACTTCTGAGCTTGCTCTTGAATCTGCAATTGAAAAACATCTCACAGGCACCTGTCTGGAAGAACTCAAAGAGGAGTCGATAACTTTAGATAAAGTTGCAGAAAGAAAAGAGTTTTATCGTGGCGGAAACGGATATTTTATAGGATCGCCGGATGACTTTAATGCAAGGTTTGCAATAGATGAGAAACGATTCTGGAATTTTCTGGAAACCACTCAAAAGGATGAGTTAGCCAAACTTCAGAAGCAGAGTAACTGGCAACTTAAAATTATGGAACGTCTCGACCGGATGATCAAAAAATTTGGTGTTCTTCGTTTGTTTAGAAAAGGTCTTGATGTTGATGATGCTCATTTTACTTTGATGTATCCTTTACCTTTAGCCAGCAGTAGTGAAAAAGTAAAGAATAATTTTGAAAACAATGCCTTCAGTGTTACTCGTCAATTGCGATATTCAATAGAAAATCCCCTGGAAGAAATTGACATGGTCCTTTTTGTTAACGGGATTCCATTTGCTACAATGGAATTAAAGAATCAATGGACAGGACAAAACGCCAAAGTTCATGGTCAGAATCAATATAAATTCAAAAGAGATTCTTCACAGCCACTATTAAATTTTGGTCGTTGTATTGTGCATTTTACACTTGATACAGATGAAGTGTATATGACCACAAAGCTAAGTGGTGCTAATACTTTTTTTTTACCATTCAATTTAGGACATAATTTTGGAAAAGGAAATCCTCCGAATCCGTCCGGTCATAAGACAGCTTACTTATGGGTAGATATATTTACCCGAAAAAGCATTGCTAATATTATTCAGCACTTTGTTCGTTTCGATGGAAAGGAAGGGGATCCGTTAAGCAAAAAAACTTTATTCTTTCCAAGATATCATCAATTGGATGTTGTAAGAAAACTAATAGCAGATTCATCAAAAAAAGGAGTTGGTCAGACATATCTCATTCAGCATTCTGCAGGATCCGGAAAATCCAATTCCATTACATGGGCTGCATATCAGTTGATAGAAACTTATCCTGAAAATGATACAATTCCGGGCAGTAAGGGAGTTTCTAATCCATTGTTTGATTCTGTTATAGTTGTTACTGACAGAAGATTACTGGATAAACAATTACGTGAAAACATAAAAGAGTTTTCTCAGGTCAAGAACATTGTAGCTCCTGCACATACTGCGGCAGAATTAAAAACTAATCTGGAAACCGGTAAAAAGATAATTATAACGACTATTCAGAAATTTCCATTTATTGTAGATGGAATAGCTGATCTGAGCGAAAAGCGTTTTGCAGTTATCATAGATGAAGCTCACAGTAGTCAAAGCGGTATAGCTGCAGGAAGATTAAATCAGGCAATGGGAAATACTCAGGATAAAGTAGTTAATGAAGATGAAGATGAGGATCCGGATCCACAGGATATCATCCTTGAAGTTATGAGAACCCGTAAGATGAAAGGAAATGCTTCATATTTTGCTTTTACGGCAACCCCAAAAAATAATACTCTCGAAAAGTTTGGAATAAAACAACCGGACGGGAAGTTCAAAGAGTTTCATTTGTATTCTATGAAGCAGGCAATAGAAGAAGGATTTATTCTTGATGTTCTTGCTAACTATACTACATATAAAAGCTATTATGAAATTAAAAAATCAATTGCAGATAATCCGTTGTTTGATAATATGAAAGCTCAGAAAAGATTAAAAGGTTATGTTGAAAGGGATAAACAACCAATAGCAATAAAAGCTGATATAATGCTTGATCATTTTATTAATAATATTGTCTCTACGAAAAAACTCAAAGGAAAAGCAAAGGCAATAGTTGCAACTCAGGATATAAAATCTGCAATAAATTATTATAATGCACTTAAAAAGTTACTTGAGGCAAGAGGAAATCCTTTCAGGATCGCAATAGCATTTTCAGGAATGAAGAAGATAAAAGGTGTTGAATACACAGAAGAAAGCATTAACCAATTCCCGGGAAGTATGGATACTTCTAAACAAACTGATCCCGGATATATCAGTGATAAGATCGCCAGATATCTTGATATTGATGAATACAGGATACTTGTAGTAGCAAATAAATATCTTACAGGCTATGATCAGCCAAAACTGACAGCTATGTATGTCGATAAAAAATTGCAGGGTGTAATGGCAGTTCAGGCGTTATCAAGACTTAACCGTTCTGCAGATAATCTTGGCAAGAAGACAGAAGATCTTTTCATACTCGACTTTTATAATTCCACAGATGATATCAAAAAGTCATTCGATCCATTTTACACTTCTACTTCATTAAACAAAGCTACAGATATCAATGTGCTGCATGAACTAAAAGAAATGCTTGATAATGTTGGAGTATATGAATGGAGCGAAGTGGAAGAATTTGTTCTAAAATATTTCAATGGAAAGGACGCACAGGAATTAAGTCCAATAATTGATATTGCTGCAGATCGATTTAATTCAGGACTGAAACTTGAAGAAAAGCAAAAAGTGGATTTTAAGATCAAAGCTAAGCAGTTTGTCAAGATTTACGGTCAGATGGCTTCTATTATTCCTTATGAAATATTGAAATGGGAGATGTTATTCTGGTTTCTTAAATTTTTAATTCCGAAACTGATTGTAAAAGATCCAATTGACAATATTGACGAACTCCTGAATTCAGTTGATCTCTCTACTTATGGTCTGGAGAGAGTAAAATTAAATTCATCTATAGGGCTTGACTCTTCTGAAACAGAAATTGATCCGCAAAATCCTAATCCAAGAGGAGTTCATGAAGAATCTGATAAGGATCCTCTTGATCTTATCATCAATAGCTTCAATGAACGTTATTTTCAGGGATGGGATGCAACACCCGAAGAACAAAGAGTTCGTTTTGTTAATCTTGCACAAAGAATGAGGACACATCCGGATTTCAAAGAAAAATATGCTGAGAATGCTGATAAACAAAACAGAGATATTGCCTTTCAAAAAATCTTTGACGATGTAATATCAGAACATCGTAAAACAGAGCTTGATCTATATAAATTGATCGCAAAAGATGAAGCCTTTAAATCAGCTATGCAGGATACTTTAAAGCGGATAATATCAGCTACTTAAATTAATTTCAAAATTTGAAAAGTAAAAGTTGTTCAACTTCGTCAATCATAAAGACACTTGAACATCAAATAATTTCTTTGGGTGATAAATTTTTAAATTTATCTTTAAATAACTTGAAAAAGTTAATGGCTACATATGAAAACAAAGAGATCTATTCTTATGTTCTTACAACAGTAAATCATAAAGATGGGACCTTTAAGCAAACCGGCACGGGACCTAATTTTGAAGGGGGGTTAATTACTTTATGCACTTGCAAACATTATATGAGAGCTTATAAAGATCCCAAAGACTGGGAAGGAGTTTGGATCAGTGGATTAGTAAATAAAAATAATAAAACCTATCTCCTGTATATAATGAAAGTTAAAAATGCTGTTGATAATATGTATGATCTTTGTAAAATGCTACCTCATAAAACCCTGGAAATTAAATCTGCAAATAATAGCATATTCGGTGATGTTTATACTCCTGTTAAAAACTTTATAAGTAGTGATGATAAATTTGATGTAAAGAATTATAATAAACCTATCAAGGGTCACAAACATAAGAAAATTTATCAAAAAGATATAAAATACCCCAAGAAAAGAATAAAAAGAAATCCTGCTTTATTAGTCGGTGATCCTCAAAAAAGTTTTATCTGGACAAAACCAACAATTGAAATATGTCATCCCGATAAAAAGATGTTTGCAAGAGGTTGTAAACACTGGAATATAAATAAATTCTTTACAAATTTAAGATAATATAATGAAAGCAATACTACTTAGAGTAGGGATAGATAAAGGATATGGAGCTTTATCTCCTGTTTTTTCTGATATGAGTTATGAATACATTCCAATATATCTTAAAAACAAGAAAGAAATGGAAAAAAATGAAAAGAGAACCTATTCAATGATAAAGGGATCTCATAGTAAATTTCTTAGTGAATATTTACCTGAAAAGCTAAAGAATAAAACCATACATCTGGATCCTGAATTTAATACATTTACTTACGGTGATCCTACTATTGTTAAGAGATCGGCATTACTTAAACTTGAGAAGAATGATCTTTTAATTTTTTATATAGGAGGTAAAAAACATTTAAAGAAAGAATCATATGAAATGGGATGTTTTATAATCGGATTTTTTGAAGTTGAAGAAGTGATAGACTGGAACAACAATTCATCCAAAGATAAAAAAGTAATAGCAAAAAATTACATGAACAACGCACACATAATCAGTTCTAAGAGTAAAAATAACCTTGTAATGGTGAAAGGAAGTTTAAAAAGTAAATTACTCAAAAAGTGTATTCAGATTTCACAAGTCAATACTCCTATAAAGAACCCACCTTACTTTACAATCCCTGAATTTCAAACAAAATATGGAATAAGGAAGAATATTGTCAGAGCTGTTCCTATTCATATTACTGATCCAACTAAAGTTAAATTGCTGAAAAAGTTACTTTTGAAGAATACTTAATTCAATTGTTATTTTTCTTTTTATAAAGTGATATATAAAAAAAAGCTATGCTTCACCGGTCCGTATCTTATGGGGGTCAATCTGAACTTTTGATGTTGCATAGCTAAAATTGATTAAAGAAATTTTATCAAAATTTAGACTAAAAAAGAGATTTCAAAAACTAAAGATTTAAATTTTCTTTGGAAATAGATTTAAGAATTCATGATTCTTACAAATTATTTTTTTACTTAACTTAAGAACTTCTATATTTTACTGGCAGTTAGATTTTCGAGTTAAGTTAGTTAAATAATTTTTGTTAACTCCTTAAGAAATTCTTTCATATATATAAACTTATCAGAAATTACTTAACTTTCTTATCTTACTTAACTTGTTTGCAATTCAGATTCATTTTTTATTAAGATTTTGTCCCAGTAATAAACATTATTTGTGCCTGGGCTATTTTGAAAACCCTTTTCTTTTAAAGCTTTACTAAAATTCCGGCTACCCATTGGTCTATCTCCATTTTCTTCAGAGTATTGCTTATAAATATCATATAAATCTTTAACTTTGGATTTTGAATATGGATCAACAATAATACAATCATCTATAAAATTTTGGATGAGATCCATTTCATTAAAATATTCTTTTGTTGCTTCTTTGACTTCTTCTGGAAAAATTAATTTCCCATCTTCTCTCCAGTCATTGAATCCTTTTAAACACCAAATTAATATTCCAGGCATTTCAGCTTTCATATTCTGTGATATCTCGTATCGGGACTTAATTTTTTCTTCAGGAATTATACTTTTAAAAGGTATTAGTTTAAATCTACGTTTAATACCTTCATCAGTTCCCTTGATGACTGGTTTATGATTTCCATAAATCCAAAACTTAGAGACAGGTGTAAATGTGATCTGTTCCTGATACAAATGTCTTGCAGTAATATCATCTCCACCAGTTAAGTCTTTTACAAGATTTTCAGCAAATCTTTTTCCCTCATCTATTTCAGATGTTATCACTAATCGCTTTCCGTATAAATCTGCAATATCATTTCTTACAATTACGTTTTTTTGTTGAAGTAATAATTCAATATTAGCTTTGTGATAATAATCTCCAAATAGTATTCTTAAAATTTCTGCGAATGTTGACTTACCATTTCTCCCAGTTCCATACATAAAGAATAAACAATGTTCAGTTGTATATCCGGATAAAGAATAACCAATGGCTTGTTGAATAAATTTTATCATTTTTTCATTATTGTCAAACAACATATTTAGAAAGTCTAAAAAATATTCACAAACAGAACCTTTAATATAATCTATGTTAGTAATTTGTCGGATTAGCAATTTCGGATCATGTTTAATTATCTTAAATTTTTTTCCTGATAGATCAATCATTACGTTTTTGCAGTTAAGATACTCGGGATGACTGTCAAAATCAGATTCCCTTCTACAAACTTTCTCTTCCCGACTTGCAAGATTTAACATATTGTCTATACTAATTCTACTTTCACATTTATTGCAAAATTTTAAAAAGTCATTCTTTTCAGTTTTATCTTTAAGTTTTATTGCAAATTCAAACATGACTTTTATGCACTTTTTAACTAAAGAATGTAATTTTGCTTTATCTTCAACCCATACATTTTTTTTCCAGACATACCATTTCTTTGCATCAATGTTAAACTTAACTATGTCACTAAATTTATAGATAAAATGTTCAGCAAAGCTAAGATCTGTTAAGTCTAATTGTCCAATTGGTGTTCTAAAACCATGATCGTGATTAGGTTTTTCAATTAGATTACAAATTTTTGATCTAACATCTTTACGAATGGATTTATCTTCACCTAAATTTTTTGTATTTTTAAAAGTATTCAATTTAATATTTTTAAGAAAGCTAACCATCCATGTCCGGAGGTTAGCTTTTTGTTTTAAATAAATATTCTTTAATTATAAACTCCGATACGTCTTTTACACCGTTTGGAAGTCTAACGAAATTTGCTTCTATTCCAATTTTGTAAAATAAATCAATTAATTTTTTTGTTGCTTTTTTCCCTTCAATATCTCTATCGAAGCACAGGATAATATTGTAAATATCTAATTTCTTTAATTCTTCTATTGGTATTGAGTTTACACCAGGAATTGCGACTGCATTAAGTTCAAGAGAATTTAATATTAAGCAGTCAATTTCTCCCTCACAAATATATAGATCATCTGAGTGATTTATTTTTAAAATAATATCTCTGTTATACAATCGTTTGATTGTATTCAACTCAGTGCTGTCACTTTTTAAACCAAAATATTTTACACTTGTCAAATTAGTTTTTCCATTAGTGTCAAAATTTCTTGCTCGTAAATAAACGATTTGTCCATTTTCTATGTAAGGAATAATTAATCTATGAGAGCTCTTAAAAATAAGATTTCCATCTTTAAAGAGTCCTGATCCTTTCAATTCTTCATTATCAAATTTTGATTTCATATATTTATTTACTTCCAGATAATCTGAGAAAGAGAATATTTTATTATTTTGTATTACAGTTTCAGTTAATTTTCTTTCATTGACCAAATAATGCAATACGTCATCATCAATACCATCTTTGACAGAATTTTTACAAAAACTATAGAATTCATTGAAAATGAAAATGTTTTTTTCCAATCTTTTATCTTTAACAAATTCTAATGCCAATTTCTCTGACTTCTCTCTTTCTAAATTCCTCTCAAATTCATATATACCTGCTCGTTCATCAAATAAATAGTAGTCATACTCACATAAAAAATTTATATTCACTTTAGATTTTGTTTTTTTTGAGGAAACTATATTTTTATTGAAGCTTGGATAAGCATTTAAAACTAAATTAAAATCTGCAATTAATTTTTCGCAGGAATGTTTAAAATTTATATCAAAATAGATTTGATACATTTTAATAACGTCACCTCCTATACCGCATCCAAAACAATGGAAATAATTATCTTTTTCATTAATTGATAATGAGGGTTTAGAATCTTTATGGTTAGGATTTATACAATAATAGTGCTGACCTGATTTATTAAGATTCAGATGTTTTGCTACATCTAAAATTGATATTTCCGATTTTATTCTTTTTGTATTAAATATATTCATGATAAATTGTTATTTAGAATAAATTTATCCGCAGATTCATCAATTTCTTCTGTTGTTTTTATCCTATTTTTTAAAAGCCATTTATTCAATTCACCTTTCTCAAAATAAATTTTTTTACCGTTTGGCTTATAAAATGGGATTCGGTTTTTACTTGTTAACTTGTAAAGGAAGCTTTTGGAAATATTAAGATAATCGCAGGTTTTTTCAAAATCCATTATTTCTGCATTTTGAGATATTAGGGTTTCTTCAATTCTGTTTAATTGTGCTGTTAATGTCTGTGATTTCATTGCTTAAAGTTTTAATTAATGACTATAAGCAATATGAGGAAAATAAGAGAAATAAAAAATTAGTATGAGTTAGTATATTAATTAGATACTAACTTTCTAATATTTTTTTTAATTGAGAAATGATTTTAGAAAATTTTATATAGTCACTATCTTTTTGGGTTATTTTGATACTTTCATTTGTATCAATTTTATTTCTTGAAACTGAAAGTTGAGTATTTTTGAAAGGTTCTCCTTTTTTGTTTAAGAAAGAATCTTCTAAGATTGAATATCTTTTATGGAAATCTTCTTTTGAAATAAACCCTGAATTAAATAGAAGATCAATAAATATCAAAATGCTCTTTTCTGTTCCTTGCCAAGAAAATTTAGAGAGGTTTCTTATTTTATATTCTATTTGATTTTCGGTTTTAATCTTAAGATAGGAATCGTATTTTTTCCTTTCTACTTCAAAAGATTTTCTAATATCTTTTAAATCCTTTATAATGGATTTACAATTATTTATCTCTTCTTTTAATTTTTTTTGTGACACATTTATTTTAGGATAATCATTATAATTTTTTAAAAACCCTGAATATTGATTTAATAGTGACTCCTGAAATTTAATGTCTTTTTTAATATAGTGATTGAGAAAATCTAAAAATTCTATTTTATCAGTAACATCTTGAAGTTCATATAACTCTTCTTTAAAATTATCAAAATTGAATGTTACATTTAAGAAGAAACTATATTGATTTGACACGCTTTTTATTTCTTTTGAATATTTCGCGATTAAAACATTTAATGAAGTCATTTTATTAAAATTTAATTTCCGGAATCCTGTTAATTGCCTCGATCTTCTTTTGATCGATTATATTTGAATATACCTGAGTCGTTTTTAAATTCTTATGACCAAGCAATTTTGATACTGTATAAATATCTGTTCCTAATGTTAACTGTAAAGTTGCGAATGTATGTCTGGCAGAATGGAAAGTTATATTCTTTGTAATGCCTGCTTTCATACACCACTTCTGTAATTCAAGATTCATGTATGAACTATACCTTAGTCCTTTGAACGCTCTATCTTCCGGTGAGCCTTCTTCACCCAAGAAGTCTCGAGCCTGCTGTGAGATATCAAGATATTCTAATCCTTTGGTTTTCTTTTGTGTAAAAGTAATTCTGTAGCCGCCGTTAAATTTTTGGATCTCTGACCATATTAGCTTATGAATATCTGACCATCTGAGTCCGGTAATGCATGAAAATAGAAATGCTCTTTTTAAAACATCATAGCGGCAATCAACGTTAGCAATCTTCTGAACCTCTTCAAATGTTAAATATTCCCTTTCCGGTTCTTCCGGAGTAATTCCTTTTACTCTTTTTGCTGGATTGTCATTAATGATTTTATCTTCATAAGCTTGATTCAAACAAGTTTTGAATTTATTAAAGTATGAATGAGCAGAATTTAAAGAAAGTGTTTCCGTTTCCCTTACTAAAGGTTCCTTCAGTAAAAAATCTCTAAACCTTTTGACAAAAGTCTCATCAACATCTTTAAACGTCGTTGAATCAGGATCACAAAATTTTATCAAATGTTTCATGCACGCATCCCAATTCCCGTGATTACCTTTGCTAAGTTTTCTGCTTTCAGTGAGCTTTGAAAAATATTCAATGAAATTTATATTTGCTTTTGAATCATCACTGAAACCATGCTTACCTGCATTGAACTCAGCTTGTCTTTTAATCAGTATTTTTTCAGCAAGTAACTTTATTTCTTTATTCTTTTGTCTTTCCTCAGCATTCTTAGGATTATCTTTTATATATAGACTAAGGTTTTCCAAATCTCTTTTATGACTTATCTTACCAGACTTGGATTTAATGTAGCCTTTATAGTATTCCAGATAGAGACTATGCTGCCCGTTTTTTAATTTTCTGGTTTTTAATGTTATCTTCATAATTTTTACTACTTTTTTACTACTTTTGAATTGCGAGTAGTAAATTAGTAGTAAAAAAGAGTAAAAAAAAGGAAATAATGTGAAAACATAAATGAATAGGAAGTCGTTAACTTA
>Ga0138256_10002453_pt1 | contig 19845 bp, 10 predicted proteins | sample KNB2016incub_MG_FD_105486 | JGI IMG/M metagenome (GOLD analysis project Ga0138256, IMG submission 105486) | Active sludge microbial communities from wastewater in Klosterneuburg, Austria - KNB2014incub_MG | ecosystem: Engineered > WWTP > Activated sludge > Unclassified | place: Austria... | reverse complement strand
TCCGGCACGAGAAAGGTCGTGCGCCTCAAGATCGCATCGCTCATGCCGGGAGAATACAGGGTGCCGGGTTTTCGGTTATTCGGTTATTGAAGCAATAACCGAATAACCGAAAACCCGGCACCATTCAGGGCGCTCTGGTGAAGCTCCAGGTCCAGCGCGATTCGTCTCCTCCCACCGTATCGGTGTATTCCCCCGCTATGGAATCGGGATCTACCTCGATGGATCGCACGTCAGGTCCTGAATTGAACCATGTCTCCCCGAACCAGGGCTGATCTTGCTGGAATGTGAAAGTTCCTGATGAGCTGGAGCAGGTCGTCGTAACGTGGAGAGTCGGCGGATTCGGCAGGATCGCGCGAGTGACCCCGAGGAAATCGAGGCCGCTCCCGCTCGGGAGCAACACGATCTGCGCGCCCTGGTTGGCACCCAAAGTCGTCGAGGCGTGGCTCGTGCAAGTGCCATCTTCGAATGGTGAAGTGGCATCGTACTGATAAGAGACTGTCCCCTCGATGGCGACCCACACGCCTCGATTGACTTCCGTGTCCACCCGCAAACGCAGTCCAGTGCCCACGGCCGTCGTGATCTCGACTGCCTCACCGCTTCGACGCTCAACGCGATAGGTCGTGCTGCCCGTCCAGTCGTCGCACGGCAGGCCCGAATACACGAGACTGTAGTCGCCTTGATCCTGCACGCGCGGACCGCCCAGTGAGTGGCCGACATTCGTGAGAACGAACACGATCTCCTCGATATCCTCATCTCCGATATCGCGACAAAAGCCCTTCTGCTCCACTTTCGACCAGTCCTCCGCCTCCTTCCACTCCTGTCCTCGCACCTTCACGATGGCGTGGACACGCGCGTCGTCGGATCGATCCGGGCTGTTGTTCATGAACAGGATCGTGCGGATGTTCGGGTCCGATTCGAAGTTCACGCGCACGTACTTCGCCGAGAGGATCGGCAGATCGAATTCGAGCTGGAGCGTCTCCCAGCCGTTCCCGGCAAGTCGCGCGCTCTCTTCCACGGCCACTTTCGCCTTGTGGTTCATGCGATCCCATTCGTAATACTTGCGATGGGGTGCGCTGCGGTTCCAGTTATCCGCGGCGAAGAGCGGCCAGTCCCTCTCGAAGCCGCCTCGACCGGCGCTGCGCAACGCGCCATCCATTGCGTCGAGGCTGGTCACGCCGGCGCCACGATCCCAGGCATCGCGAACGAGACTCGCGTCATTGCCTTGACCGGCGAGGTGCAGAAACCACAGGTAAGCGCCGTATGCGGGACTGCGGCTCGAGCGATCGTGGGTATTGATGGAGCGCTCCGGATGACTCAGATACCAGGGCGCCGTATCCTGCTCATGCCCACGGTTCGCCGGACGGTAGACGTAGTGCTGCGCCCAAGTCGCAGTGGCCTCGTGCATCCAGAGCTTCTCGGTATTGTCGCAGGCCGCGATCGAAAAATTCAGATCGAGCATCGCATGCGTGAGCTCGTGAGCCAGCGTGTACGTCTCGAACCGCCGCAGGAAGATCCTGGCGACACCGCATCCGGAGCCCGGCATGACGTCTTCGAAGGTCGGGCCCGGATTGTCCGCCATCAGGATGAAGATCCGGTTGCCCGGCTGCAGCGCACCGAATGCCTCCGTGAGCCTGGGCCATATGCGGGCGTCGAACTCCACCTGAAAGCCTGTTGCACGTTGGGAGAATTCGAACGCTCGCGGGGAGTCCCCGCTCCAGACGAGCGTCACCTGGCCCGGCACGAGGTCGAATTCGACAGGGTTGGCAATGACGTTGGTGACGGGGTCGCGCGTCGCGCGCGTGTCCACGATTGTGCGCCTGTCCGGGGCTTGGGCCAGTGTCACTTCCGGGAAGTCGAGGAAGGGCGCGAGAATCGCCTGCGCTGATGGCGTCAAAGTGGCGAATATCCGGGACGCCTCGCGTATCGCCTGGCCTTCCCAGTGAAGTGCGCCGCTGCCGCGATATTGCGCAGGCAGGCGAGCATCCGAGAATTCCGCGTACACTTTGTAGACGAGTGCAGTCTCTGCGTCGATCGTGTCCGCGGCGAGCGCGGCGTCGATGAGGTCTGCACTGGAAGGCCCCGCATCGTCGTCATCGACAATACTGGCCACGCCTTCCCCATCCTCGATCGTCGCATTCTGCGGGCCCGACAACCGGACGAAGAAGGACTCGTTCGCCTCGGGCGTTCCATCGCCCACAACCTCAGCTTCGATCTCCGCACTCGTCTCGCCCGCGGGAATCGTGAGCGTACCGGAACGCGTGACAAAATCAGCGGGCGAGGTCGCGGTATCCGCGACGGTGGCGTACTGCACGTTCGTTGCCGTGCCCGACGGCGCGGAGAGCGTGACGAGGAATGCTCCCGACGCCATGTCTCCCTCGTCTCCTTCCGAAATGCTGATGTCGTCGATGGAGAATGTCGGCAGCGCGGCGGCGATCATCACCGTCACCTGCGCCGAAGCCGTGCCACCATGTCCATCACTTGCCGTATACGAGAAGCCCTGCGTCCCTGCCCCCGCAGGCGTGTAGCGAACACCGCTCCCGATGATCTCCGCGAGGCCCGTTGCCGGCTGCGTCACGCTCACGATGTTCAGTGCATCGCCATCCGCATCCGAGTCGTTTGCGAGTACGTCGATCGTCACGGACATACCGGCCGTGGTCGTCGCCGTATCATCGAGCGCGACAGGAACGCGATTCTGTGCAGTGATCGTCACCGTGTCCGTGGCCGTGCCACCGTGGCCGTCATCGACCGTGAGTGATACCTGGTAGTCACCACGACGGTCAGCGGTAAACCCGGCTGATGCTGATGTCTCGCCCTGAAGTGCTGCACTACTACCGGTGGGTCGAGAGACAAGCGCCCAGAGGAAAGTGAGCGGATCACCGTCGGGATCGTCCGACAGCGCACCGCTCAAGGCGACGGAAGTCCCACCAGGGACCGTCTGGTCGGCGCCCGCGTTCGCCACGGGCGGCCGGTTGGCCTGCCCTGCCACCGTGATACGTACGGTCGCAGTAGCCGACGCCGCACCATCCGTGATCTCGTACACGAAGGCGTCGCTGCCGACATAGCCGGCTGCGGGCGTGTAAGTGATGATGCCCCCCGCATGGCTTGAGGTGCCATGCCCAGGCGCGCCGACAGAAACTATTCGCAGCGCGTCCTGCGGGTCGGCATCGGTGTCGTTCGCGAGCACGTTTACGGTGACCGCCACGCCCATAGTCGTCGCCGCCGCGTCATCGCGCGCCACCGGCGCCTCGTTCTGCGCCGTAATGGAGAGGGAGGCCGGCGCACTGCTGACCATGCCATCCCCCACGATCAGCTGGGCGACATAGGTCCCGGGGCGATCGGCGCGAAAGTCCGTCCCGATGGCGAAGGGATCACCGAGCACCGCATCACTGTCCTGCGGAAAACTGAGCAGCGACCAGTTGAACGAGAGTGGATCGCCGTCCGGGTCGGTGGAGCGAGCCCCCGTCAGGGGCACGCGCGCGCCGACGTGGACGGCGGCTGGCCCGTCGATGATCGCCACCGGTGCAGTGTTCTGTGTCGAGATCGACACCGTATCCGCATCACTGTCGGCGGAACCGTCGTTGACGATGAGCTGCGCGACATACGTACCGCCACGATCGATGGGCAGTGTGGGTCTCGGCGAGGTCTCGCCTTGCAGCGCACTCGCGCTGCCAGGCGGACGTGCGCTGAGCGACCAACGGTAACTCAGCGCATCGCCATCGGGATCACTGGAGGCCGTGCCATCGAGCTGTGCGGTCTCGCCGACGCGCGCGCTCTGGTCGGGGCCGGCCACCGCGACCGGGCGACTGTTCACAGTGGAGATGACGACCGTGTCCGGCGGGCCCGAAACCGAGCCGTCGTCGACGATCAGTTCGATCACATACTGGCCCGCGACATCCGGCATGAACGAGGGATTGACCTCGTCCGGCCGCTCGAGCACGGCACCGCTGCCGGCAGGTCGCTGCAGGAACTGCCACGCATAGGTGAGCGCATCGCCGTCGACGTCGCTCGAGTGCGCGCCATCGAGCAGCACGCGCTGGGAGAGGTACACAGACTGGTCGAGGCCGGCGTTCGCAACCGGGGCGCTGTTGCGCGTACTCACCGTCACGGTGTCCGGTGCGCTCGACAGCTGGCCGTCGCGCACGATGAGCTGCACGAGGTATTCGCCCTCGCGATCAGGCGTGAGAGCCGGATTTACGCCCGTCGCCGCAGACAGCGTAGCCAGACTGCCTGCCGGCCGCTGCAGCAGCGTCCATTCGAAGGAGAGCGTGTCACCGTCCGGGTCGCTCGAAGCGGAGCCATCGAGCGTCACGAGTTGCTGCGCGTAGGCGCTCAAGTCGGCGCCCGCGTCTGCGGTCGGGGGCCGGTTCACCTGCCCGCAGTTCGCGCAGGAAATCTGCCAGGCAGTGCTCTCGTGCAGGTCGCGCACGAATGCGAACAGCTCGGAGAGGTTTTTGATGCCTGACCCAGTGACACGCAGCGTGAAGGTGTCACGGCTCCTCGCCGGCCGCAGCCATCGTGTGTGCGGTATGTCACCAAAGCTGACTTCGCCGTCGATCACGACAAACGATGCCGAATGGCTCATCAGGCGCGCGACGACGTCGATGGCCGGATCGCCGCTGTTCACGACGCCCACGCGCGAGGTCACGTCCCAGGTGCGTGGCTGGTCGGGGACCGCCTGCACCTGCGTCACGTAATAGCCCAGCGGCGAGATGCGCAGCGAGGGTGCCGCCTGCGCGGACAGCGCGATGCGGGCGAGACACAGCAGACCGCAACCGGCCAGCCGGGGAGTCCATTCTCGGTTCATGGTGTGACCCTCGAGCCCCGCGCCGATCATCGGCGCAGTGGTCCGTCAGGGAGTCACACGTATTCCGGAGCCAAACCCTGCCAACCGGGCTTCCCGGAGGGCGGACTCCGCCGTGCGCAACCACGGGCTCGAGGGAGCCTGCAAGGGCTTCATTTGCGCGATCGCCCTGTCGAGTGCGGCGGCCGCGTCCTGCGACCGCCCGAGTGCGAGCAGCGCGCGGCCCTCTGCGACCCTCGCGCGCCCTTCGAGATAGGGAAAGGCGCCCGCCTTCGTGCGTGACGCCAGGAACGCCAGCGCCTCGCGCGAACGCTCGAGCGCCTCTCCCGACCGGGCGCGCGCCAGCGCAATTTCCGCCGCCATGATGCGGCCGCGCAGGTGCGCGTCGCTGTATTCAAATGGCGTTGCTTCAAGGATCGGCGCCGCCCTCATGAGTCTCGCTTGTGCAGCTTCAGCATCGCCACCCGCGAGTTCCACCCATGCCGTGGCAATCGCGTAGTCGGGCTGGGCGTCGAGCCCCTGCCCGTCCGGTGCCGGGAGCTGCCCGTTCAGCCGGGCCAGCGTGGCCCGTGCATCGGCCGTGTGCCCCAGCATCGCCTGCGCGATGGCGAGGTGCATGCCCCAACGCCATCCATTGATCAGGTAGCGCCGGCCGAACCCGGCGTATGTTTCCGAGAACGGCTCAAGCAACTGCACTGCAGATTCGGGTCGCCCCTCCTCGATGTAAGCGAAGGACTCATAGACGGCTGCGTCGAAGTCCGCAACCGTAGGCGGACCTGCGGGGCGGTCTTTCGAGACTCGTGCGAACTCGGCGTGTGATTGCGCGAGGCGGCCCGCGCGGTGCAACGCTTCCGCGTAGAGCGCACGCTGGAAGCGCGTGTTGAGCGCAGAGTCGCCCGCGTGCCGCGAGAGCAGCGTCAGACCCGTCTCGTACGAAGAGAGGCCTTCCGCCATGTGCCCGAGCCAGACCTCCGAGGCTCCAACGAAAGCGTAGCTCGCGCCGAGGCTCGTGTAGTCACGCGACCCACTCCGCTTGAACGCGCTGATTGCGCGGCGGAACAGGCCCTCGGCCTCTGCCGCCTTGCCCTGGATGCGGTTCAGATTCGCAAGGTAATAGAGCGCGCTGAAATACTCGGGTTGCGAAGGATAGCGGGCCTCGAAGAGCTTCAGGCCCTGTTCGACGAGGCGGGCTTCCCGCAAGAGGTCCGGCGCGAACTGCCCGATAGTGTTCACGCTCGCGCGTGCGCGCAGCAGCGAGTCGTGATCGCCGCGCGCGTCGAGCGCCTGCAGCGACTCATCACGTGCTGCTGCCGCCGCCTTGCCATTTCCCGTCAGGCGCTCCGACGCAGCGAGGGTGATGAGCGCCTCAACGTAGGCATTGGTCTCCGTCAGTCCGCTTGACCTCGCAAGCATTGCCGCCTCACGCCCAAGCTTCGCAGCACGGTCGTGTTCATCGATGTCGAGCAACAGCCGTGCGACGGTGTTCAGCAGCTCGAGCTTCACCGACGGCGCCCCGGCGAACCCGCCCAGAATCCGGTCACTGGCATCGAGCAGCAGCTCGCGCACACTCATGCCGCGGGCCTTGGCCGCGTCAGGCTGCTGGCGCGTGTTGCGATCGAAAAGCTGCGTCAGGAACGACTGCACGGCGCGCTGCTTGGCGGCCTCCTGCCGCGCCACGTGCGCCTGCCACAGTGCGGCGGACGCGCCGACGAGCAGCGCGAATGTCACAGTACTGCCCGCCGCTATTGCCAACCGGTTGCGACCGATGAACTTGCGCGCGCGATAGCGCAGGCTCTGTGCTTGCGCGAGCACCGGCCGCCCTTCGAGCCAGCGCCTGCAGTCCTGCAGGAATGCATCCACCGATGCGTAGCGTCGGGCGGGATCTTTTTCGAGCGCCTTCATGACGATTGCGTCGAGGTCGCCACGCAACGCACGGCGCACGGGAGGCATGGCGGACGCCTGGCTCGGAAGTGTCGTGTCCGCAGTCAGGATGGCCTCTTCGAGCTCCGCCTGGCTGCCGCGCTTCAAGCGGTATGGGCGCGCGCCCGTGAGCAGCTCGTACAGCACGACGCCGAGCGAATAGATGTCGGCAGCGGTTGTAAGCGGCTCGCCCCGCACCTGCTCGGGCGAGGCATAGTCAATCGTCATGGGGCGCCCGTGCAGGCGCGTGAGCTCTGTCTGCTCCGTGCGCCGCGTCTCGCGATCGATGAGCTTCGCGATCCCGAAATCGAGCAATTTCACCTCGCCGGTGTTCGTGAGCACGAGGTTCGAGGGTTTCAGGTCGCGATGAATGACAAGGTTCGCATGCGCGTAACGCACGGATTCGAGGACTTTCAGGAAGATCTCTACCCGATCGCGCACGGCAGTGACCTTCCTGCGCGTGTACTCGAGCAGCGGCTCCCCCTCGACGTACTCGAGCGCGAGAAAAGGCTGGCCCTCCGTTGTGACGCCCGCTTCATGCAGGCGCGCGATACCGGAATGGTTCAGCGCGGCGAGGATCGTGCGTTCACGCTCGAAGCGTTCGCGCACGGAAGCCGCGCTGCCTTCGACAAACGGGAGCTTGAGCGCCACGGGCAGGCGCACGGGCGCATCCACCTTCTCCGCGAGCCAGACAACGCCCATGCCGCCGCGCCCGATCTCACTCAGTAATCGATAGGGCCCGACGCGATCGCCCACTTGCCGCGCATCAACTGCGCGCGTTTCTCCGGGCTGGAGGAATTCAGCCGCCTCGGCTTCGCGCGCCAGCAGCCGCCCAAGCATGGGGCGCAGATCCACCGCCGCAGCGGGCAAGGCGTCGAGCCATGCGACACGCGCCTCGGGGTCGAGTTCAAGCGCCGCGTCGAGCAGCGGCGAGAGACGATCCCAATGCGCGGCGATATCGACCTTTATCTTCATGTGTTCGGCATCGCACTCGCGCAATACACCGACTTCGCGGGCCAAGGATAGCAGCCCAACGAGAACCGCTATTCATGTATCGAAATTGTCAGCGTCGCTGCGGCCCAATCCGCCACCTGTGAAACACCCGATCCCGTGCCTGGCAACCCCTCGTCCGCCGCGACGACAATGCCACGCGTGGCGAGCCCGGACAGGTCGCGGCGCAATCCATCGAAACCCTGTGCAACGCGCCGGGCGCTCTCAGCAGCCTGCGCACCAGTTGCCTGCTGCAAAGTGAACACACGCTGGCGGATCAGCCGTGCGGTTTCGATATCGGTGCTCGCAAAGACGCGAATCGTATCGATCCCGGCGGGCGGTCCATAGTCCCAGAAGAAGCCGGCGCGGTTGCCGGGCGCGAGCGAGTCCGGAATGAGGACCGGCTGGTTGGCGGACACGCGACCATCGGGGATGAAGGCATCGCGCTGGGCCTTGTTTGGAAAGAGCAGATTGACGTTGCCCCCGGAGTCGACGTCGACAATGGTGAGGTAGGCGTCGCCCGATACAGAGACAACGAGCTGCAAGCTGTTGATGGATGAGCGCGGCGCACCCAGTGGGCGAAAGCGCAGCTCGCTTGGGCGCGTTGACGCGAACACGATGTCGCGCGTCGCGGGAGCGGGTGCTCCCGCAGCCTGAACCGTGACCCGGAGCGCCGAGGTCGGGTTGTCGAGTGCCAGCAGTTCGGCAGCATTGGCCGACCGCGAGACGAGGCGTGCGACAGCCTCGCCCCATTGCCCGGTGCGCGCGTCGAAGGTTCCCAGTACCTGCAATCCATCCGCCGTCAGCAACCGGAGCGTATCGCCTTGCACGTCAATCAGGAAACGAGCCGGTTCGCCCGCCGCGACGATGGCAATTTCCAGGATCGTGCGGCGGAGGACAGTTTCGATCTCGTGTCGCCGCTGCGCGGGCATTTCGACAAGGTGGATAGGGAAGCGGGGCGCGGCCGCTGCCGATATCAACATGACCGCGCGCGACGCCGGCGCCACGCGCGCGGTCGCGGATTCGAGCATTGCCTGCGAATCCTTTCCGGCAGCGACGGCGACTCGCGCGACAGCGAGCGCGCGCCCAGGAGCGAATGAGGTTTCGCCGGGCCCATAAATCGACCAGGTCGAGCCAGGCGCCGCACCAAGAAGTACTCCGTTCACGAGCGTCACCTTGCCGTCGCCTTCCGGGCGCACTTCGAGCCAGGCCAGTCGAGCGGCGCCGGCAGCAGGCGCATCGGCCTGCGATGCAGCGCCGAACACCGGACCCTCGAGCAGCCCCGGCGGACCCTCGAGCTGCGGCTCGGGCATCGAGTTGCGTCCGACCTGCGACTTGATGCGCCCGAGCTCGCGCTCTACCGATGCGAAGATCGCCCTGGGCGATGCATTCGGAGCAGAGGTAGCCAGGCTGCGGGAAAGCGCGTAGGAGAAAAACCCCCGATACTCGCCGTCGATCGGACCGTCGAGGGCCTCCTGATCCGCGGCTGCGCCGCTCATCAGCACATGATGTGCCTGCGTGCCTCGCACGATGGCGCGCGTGGCAGTCGTCGATTGCCGGTAGAGATCCATCCGCGTGTCGCGCGGCACGGAACGCGTGCGGATTTCCATCGAACGCGTAGCGGTGCCCGAGTGACACGAATCGAGCACGATGAGCGCCGAGGCAGCATGCAGTTTCGAGAAAATGGCATCCAGCTCATCGTCGGTGATGTCAGGGACTCCACTCGTGCGGCCGTCGTACGGCACGAGCGTCTCGTCGAGGCCGTCCTTCTCGTCCCCGGTGAGATCCTGGACCTGCGAGCCGTGACCGGAGTAGTGCACGTAGGTAATGTCGTTGGGACCGGCCTCGCGGACGAACTGCGTCAGCGCACCCAGAATGCCGGCCCGCGTCGCGGCGCGATCGCGCAAGGTCCGGATATTCCGCGAGTCGAATCCCCAGCGTGTCGTCAGGACGGCCTGCATGGCCGCGATATCGTTGACCGAACCCGCAAGCGACGGCACCGCCTGATATTCGTTGATCCCGATGAGGAGCGCGCGCCTCGTACCGGTATGAATCGCACTTCCTGCCGACTGGCCCCAAGCGAGCTCGCTCAGCAAGACGAGCAGCGTCACGAACACCAGCGAGAAGCGGGCGTCAGGGCGCACGGCACGACCGCTAGCGGTGATGGAAGTACACCGTGAACTCGCGCGGCGCGAGCTGGCCGGATGCCATCTCGACCTGCGACACCGGATCAAGCGCGAAGCTGGTCGTGCCGTCGACGCCGACTTTCTGGATATCACGCGTCTTCACCTGACCTACTGAGCGCGTGGTCGGGGCGCCGCAATTCTGCAGGGAGACCCCCCCACTCGCAGGCGCCGCGGTGCTGTAATCAGCCGTGACACCGGGTCCCACATTGACGATGTCGCGAGTGCTGGCGAGGAGTTGTTCGGTCCCGCACGGTGTCATCACAAAGCGCAGCGCTTCATCGCCCCTGGTCGCCGCGAACTCGTAGGGCCCGAGCGTCGTGAGCTGGCCTGCAGCCATTTCGACGGAATCAATTTGCGTCTCGCGCCCGTACGGATTGATGTTGTAGATGTCGAGGCGCCCGGGGAGCGTCGGCCTGAAGGACACCCTGAATCGATCGCCCGTATGGAACTCGTGCGTTGCGGCATTCACGTAGCCCTCGACGCCGCCGGCGCCGATCGCGAGGACGTCGTACGCGCCGCCAGCGACAATGCTCGTCGCGTTTGCTCCTTGTGCGGTCGCAAGCGAATAGTCCGCCGCCTGCGCGAAGCTTGCCTGGCCGGTGCGTGGATCGTAGACCTGGGTTGTGCTCCAGTCGTAGCCCTGCGGCTGTGTCGCGTAGGGATTGCCTGCGGACGAACTGCCCGGATAGGCTGGTGCATTCGTGCCATACGGATCGGCTGAATACGGGCTCGTCTGATACACGCCGGCGTTCGGGTCGGGTGCCGCCGGATACGCTGGGCCGCTCTGTGCTGACTGCGCAGAAGGATACGCCGGTGTGCCGTAAACGGGCTGCGGCACCAGCCCCGCCTTGCGCTGCTTGCGATCGAACCAGTTCGCGATGCTGCCCGTCACTCCGCTGACCAATGCCCCGCCCGCGCCCTGCAGCACGGCGGCGATCGTGCCGGCGAAGAGCTCACGCAGCGGGTTCGGACGAGGTGCACCGGGAACCTGCTGGGCAACATACCCCTGCGGGTAAGGTGTGGCCTGGGGATAAGCCGCTGGCGGCGCCCAGGAAGGCTGCGGTGAGGGGGTATTTTGCGCACGCGCTTCGGGCGCGAGCCCCGCGATGACTGCGGCCAGCGAAACAATCGCCGGTAACCGGAGAGTTCTGCACGATGGCATAGCGATGCTCCCGCAAGTGGTCAGCACTGTCGTTCGATTCAATGGCTCATATCGATCGCTCAAAACACGACGAAGTCATAGTCGAGGTTCTCCCGGCGCACAGTCGGGTTCTGGCCCCCCGCGGTGAGGGTGCGCACCTCGTCGATGACATAGGCCTGCAGCTCACTCACGGTGATCGTCCGGTCCTGGTTCGCATCGGCACGCGAGTTCTTCAAGCCGTTGAGCAGTGCGTACGTGAACACGCCATTGCTCCACTGCTCGCCTTCGAGCGCGTATTCGTTGCCGCTCGCGCTCGAGATCACCACGGCTCCGGTGCCGCGGCGCAGGTCGGCGAACAGTTCCTGCTGGAAGCGCAACACGTCACCGGGAAGCGCGGCGCTTGCAGGATCGGCCGGATTCGAAGGCGCGCTGTCGTCCGCCACGACGTTTACGCCGCGCGCGACCTTGAAGGCGCGCATGCTGACCGTCCCTTCCTCGCCCGCCTTCGCCCCGGCGACGACGATCGCCTCGTCCTTGTCGATCTCGCCCGAAAAGCAGGTGTCGATCAGCAGCACTTTGCGCATGGCGCGAATGCCATCGAGCAGCGCCTCGAAGTCCTCGTAAGGCAGGCCGCTTTGCTCGGGGCGCCCGGGATCGATGTCGTGCGTGCCGAAGAAATAGTCCTGGCGCGCATCGGTCATGCCGTGTCCGGCCGCGAACACCACGACGAGATCATTGACGCGCGCCTTCGCCAACCAGTCCCTGGCCTCCCGGATGCCCGTACGCGTCGCTTTCTCGTTGCTGAGATCGAGGACATGCACCGCACCCGCTCCGCCGCTTTCGCGATAGGCCGCGATGAGGTCTGCGGCGTCCTTGGCGGCAAATCGCAGGTTGTAGGCGGCATTGCGATAGCGGCTCACGCCGATCGCGAGCACGTAGACATCGGGCGTTCCGGGATTTGCGGTCGATGTCGTGTACGCGGTCTGCTTCAGCGACTCGGTGCCCTGCGCGTTGAGCACCGACACCTGGATCTTGTTGCGCCCGGGAACGAGCGGCACCTCGACTTCCTGCGCGTAGGTGTGCGCCTGCGGATCGCTGATCTTCATGCCGGCGGTGCCGTACACGGGCACGTCATTGACGAATACATTCACACGATCGAGGGCAAAGTCTGCGTCGCTGGCCCGTACGAGCAGCTTCAGGCTCGCCGCATCCGTCGTCGTCGGCACACTCGCACCGGCCAGCGCGACCTCTGGAAGGTGGAACTCGCCGCTCAGTATCTGCTCGGTGAAGCCCATTTTCCGGACCCGGCGCTGATAGGCCGCGCGGTAGCCCTGCACGATCTCGGGCGGAGTCGAGCCGAGCCGTTCGAGCACGATGTCCGGGCGGTTGAAACGCAGGTCGAACTGTTCGAAGGGAAAGAGCTGCTGGTTGACGCGAAAGGCGACACCCCCAATGTGTCGCTTAGATGCGCGGTAGTACTGATCCGGCGTCACCGCAACGTAATCGGCGGGGCCGAGTGCGATGAGCTGCACGAGTTCGCGCCGTTGCGGCACGCTCCAGATGCGCAACGTGCCATCGCGGCTGCCGCTCACCAGGAGGCGCGCGCTCGCCGCATAGACGATCGAGGTCACGTCGCTCGTATGACCGGCGAGCTGCACGATCTCCTGATCGCTCGCGATATCCCGGATCTTCACCCGGTTGCCGTAGCCGCGCGCTGCGAGCTGCCCATCCGCGCTCACGGCGAGCCCGCCTGAACGGTCGAAATCGATCGGGACGCCGAACGACCCGAACGGCTCGCTCGGGTCCAGTCCGGCGACTGTTGCCGGGTCAGGCCGCTCGATCGGGCTGCCGCTCTCGACGTCCCATGTGCGCTCGCCGCGCGTGCCAAGGGTGAGGAGCTGGCGCCCGTCTGGCGTGAAGGCGAGAGACGCCACCATGTCAAACTCGTCGAGAAGATCGTCTGGCCGTCGCAGCATGACCGCATTCGCGGCATTGCCCTGCGCGCCTGCGCTGCGCATCGCTTCCTCGATCGCCTTCTTCTGTCTGCGGCTCAACCCGCGGCCTCCGAGCAATTGCTGCAGCATCGCGGACTGTGCTGCTTCTGGCTGCCGCGGAGCCGGCGATGGCTGCGCAGGTGTTCCGCGCTGGAAGCGACGGACGACCTGTCCTGTATCGGTGTCGACCAGCCACGTGCTCGCGTCCATCTTTGCGACCGCCACGTACCGCCCACCGGGATGGAAAGCGAACGCACGCACGCCGTGCCGCCACTCAGCCTCCTGTTGCGCGGTCATCCCGTAGCGCTCGAGCTGCTCGGCGTACTGACTGCGAACCTCCTCCGTAGCTCCCTCGAGCGAGCCGGTGCCTTCGAGGAGCGACGAGTCGTTCCGCGGCAGAGTGAGGTGCCGCAGCTCACGGCCCTCGAGCACATCCCACACCGCGATTTGCTCGTTGACGCTGAAGGCGACGCGCCGGCCCGCAGGGTCGAACCGCGCAATGGCCATCACGCCGTACTTGCCGGGTGCCGGGGAATTGAGGGTGCGCAGCAGCGCGCCGCTCTGCGTGTTCCAGACGTACACACCTCCGTCATTGCAGGATGCCGCGAGCCAGGGGCCCGAGCTGCTTGCGCTCACCGAGCGCGTGCCGGTTCCGCCCGGACAATCAAAGGTGCGAAGCAGTTGCCCCGTCCTGATATCCCAGTGACGGAGGCCGCCGAGTTCCGTAGCCGCGACGACCGAGTTGCCATCGGCAATGACTGCCAGATCGACGACCGCCGAAATACCACCGGTCAGTGGTGATTCCTTGCCGGACTCGAGCTCGCGCAGCGCGGGCGCACCACCACTTTCCCGCCCGACGATGAGCATGCGACTGTCGGCGCTGAAATTGACGGCGCTGGCGTCGAAACTCGTCACCGAACGACCGCTCGGGATTTCCCAGATGTGCACGCCAGGCCGCGACGGATCGCCTGTGTACGCATAGCTCGCCAGCAAACGGCCATCGGGGCTGAACAGCACCGACGCCGCCGACAATGCGTCACCCGTCGGGAGCTCGAGTTGCTGCTCGCCGTGGGCAGTACTGTAGAGTCTGACCTTGCCGAGACCCGACACGGCAAGCAGCTGCCCGTCGGGACTCAAGCTCTGCGACAGCGATTCCACTCCCCCATCGGCGGACTTGAGCTTGCTGCGCAACTTGTTTGCAGCGACGTCCCAGACTTCCACCTGCCACCGTGCATCGTCGTTCATTCGCAATACGCTGACGCTGTCCAGGCGCCTCACGACGACCGTCTGTCCATCGTTGCTGACTGCAAGCGGAACCGCCTCACCGCGGAGAGTCAGGGTGGCCGGCTCCAGATCATGCGCGAGATCGATGATGCTGAGGACGGACTTCTGCTCGAGCGTGACGCTGCGCCGGCCCGCTTCGTCCCGCATGAGCCGGACAGCGGCAAAGCGCGCATCGGCGCTGATGGCTGAGCCGGCGCCGATCCCGCCGATCTCGCGCAACGTGCGCCCGGTGGCGAGATCGATGAGACGCGCCCCCGTGTAACCGTGAACGATCATCTTCCCGGCACCGCTCACAAACGCCACGCTTGCGCCTGTCATGTCGAGACCGGTGATCGTGCGAAGCTCCTGGCCGCTCGCGACATCCCACAGCTTTGCCGTCTCATCCCATGAAGACGACAGGGCGTGGCGCCCATCCGCGCTCATCGCGACGGAGCTTACGATTCCGGCGTGGCCCGTCTGAAAGACCACCTGAATGCCGCCAGCGGTGGTGCCCTCGGCCAGCGGAACCTTGCCGCTCATTTCCTGCAGGCGCCTCCACATCTCGTTTGCTGACGGTATGCGCGGCAGCTGCGGCGTCTGCGACAGCGCCACGTGCGCGGCGCACAAGGCGAGTGCAGCGGTGTACAGCGCAGTCGCGAGCGGCCGCACCGACGGCGTTCGCCTGACACGCTTGCGGCAATTCGCGCGCTGGTCCTGCATGATCGTTAGCCGGTGCTGCAACCGGCCTATTGCTGACGCCACATGACCTGGGGCCCGGTCACGGGCGCCGCTTCGCCTTGCAACCTGATGGCGATCGGGCCGACCCAGCCACGTGGCGCGGATACAACCGGCACCAGCACATCGAATTCCGTGCGCTCAGATTTCCTGTACAAGCCGCCGACCGTGAATACGAGGCGGTCACCCCTTGCGGAGATGACTGGATTAAGCGCCATGACGCTTCCCTTTCCGATCATCACGAACGTTGCCGTATCGGGCGATTCGAGGCTCGATAGCGACAGATGATCCGTGTACCGATCCTCGAGCGCCACCCCGGAGAGACCGCGGCCGTAACTGGCGGCGCAGACGGTCACACGCTCACCCGGTCTGAACGAGCGAGGTACGACGCCCACGATGGATACGTCCACTCTGGACCTCAACCTCATGGGTGATGCGCGGAAGGCGAGACACGGATCGGATGGAGTCGCCGGTGGTGGCGGGGGCGGGGGCGGGGGCGGGGGCGAGCCCGGAACCGGAATCGGCACTGCCGCAACCGGTGGAGGTAGTGCCGGCGTCGAGCCATTCGCGAATGTCCACTGGCACGACACATTCATCGTCGAACCCGAAAGGCGCTGGGAGCCCCAACCCGCCGCGGAGACACCGGAACTGCTACCGATGAGCGTCTGGTTGGTCGCGGGCCCCTGCACCACGGGGAAGGCCCACTCGTACTCCGTGGCGGTGTAATAGGTCGGCGCGCGCGTGTTGTTATTGGCGGTATACACCGAATAGCCAGAGATGCCGCTCGATGTTCCCAACTGCGAGTGGTACGGCCGGAGGGTCAGGACACCGTTGTTGACGGAGACGCCGAAGCGCCCGTTCGACGAATTGCCGTTTACCGACCATTCCGAATGATTGTGGCTCGTCTGTGGATTGCCGACATCGAGCATGCCCTTGCCGGCGGCGCTCCACGTGCCCGGTCCCTGTGTCGCCATCGTGTTGCCCGTGACATTGCTTACGATCCAGGTGTGCGTCTCCTTGTTCTCGTAGCCCGGACCGCGGATGTCGAGCTCGCAGCGTGCCCAGCCGGACCAGCCTGCTGCCTGTGCGGTGGTCGACCACAATGAGGGCAGCGCCAGAACGCACGTGGCAGACAGTATCTGGATCAGCACTTGCGTCCTGGGATTCATGAGATTTTCTCCCGTTGAATTTGCCGGGCATGTCGATCGCCCGGCGGCCGCGGTTCAGCGCATCTCGATTTCATCGACAATCGACCCGTTGCTGCGACCTGGATCGAACTCGACCCTTTGGAAACTGAAAGTGACCGCTTCAGCCGTTACCTGAACTGCGCTTTGTTGATCCCTCACATCCGCCGTTGCCTTACGGGCGACGGAAAGAATGCGTGCCTGACTGAATGTCACGCGGTGAATCAGTGCAGTCGTTCCGGAACGGCCTGCTCCTACCACGTCGATCGTGATCGTGAGGAGATCGGCGCGTAGCGACGAGTCCCGATCAGCTGGCCTCCTTGATCAGTGGGAATTTCGGCCAGATAGCTCCAGGCACTGGGCAGAATCGCATTGGGGATACCCGGGATTCGGATCGCTTCACCCGGGAACATTGACCCCTTTTGTGACTGAACCTGCATGACAAGACCGTTCTGGGCCATGGCAGGCAACGAAGTCGACGCGGACAGCACGAGCGCGCAGGCGAACGCGCGAATCCAGAGAACTGACATGGCCGTCTCCCTGCTCTGCATGAGTGCTTCCTGACTGCTAATACGCAGAACGGGGGCAGACCCTGACAGGACCGGGGATTGTGTTCCGGCTGGTTTATGTCTCCTCCCGGCAGCACGGTCCGCACGGCCCTATACTCTTGCGATGAGGCCTGTCTCCCGCGACCACCCCAACGGCGACTGAGCTTCCGGGGGGCCGGGATGGGTGAGTTCACGCTGGCACTTGAGGCGCTTCGTTCCGGGACTGCAGACAACGCTGCGGTGAACGCGCTTTTCACCGCGACATACGATGAGCTGAGGCGGCTGGCGCGCGAGCGGCTGCGGCGCAATGCCCCCATCACGACGCTGGACACCACCGGACTCGTGCACGAGTCGTACTTGCGGTTCCTGAAATCGGCTCAACTCAATTTCGTCGATCGCCGGCATTTTTTGGCCTATGCGGCCAAAGTGATGCGCTCGGTTCTGGTTGACATGGTACGGCGCGGCGCTGCCGAGCGACGCGGCGGCAAAGACATGCAAGTCACCCTCGGTACCGATGTCGCAGGTACCCCGACGAGCGAGGTGCAACTGCTCGAGCTCGACGAGGCGCTCACTGCTCTCGCGCAGGTCGATCCGACTCTCGTGCAGATTGTCGAGATGCGCTATTTCGCCGGGCTCTCGGTCGAAGAAGTGGCAAACGAGCTCGAGGCCTCGCCGCGCACAATCTTTCGCCAGTGGCAGAAGGCGCGCCTTGTGCTTCTCGACGCGCTGGGCGAGGAGTAAGCGCGCGCCCGCTTACGCAGGCATGGGGTGGCGGCCCGCTGCCGTCATTCAGGCGAAGGCCAGGCGGCGTCGCATCGCAAGCAGGTTGCCTGCGACGATCAATACAACCCCGCCCGCAGCTGGCACGGTCCAGCGATACCCTTCGAACAGAGTCGAGATCGCAAGTGCCACCAGCGGGATCATCATCGAGCTGTAGCCGGCCCTGTCCGGTCCGATCTGTGCGAGCAAGCGCACATACGCGCCGAAGGCGATGACCGAACCGAAAACCGCCAGATAGAGCAGCGCGATCGTGTACGACGGGCGCGGCGGAAACCCGAACTCGACACCCCTGAGCGCTCCGATCACGAGCAGCAGCACGGTGCCGTAGAACATGCCCCAGGCATTGATCGAGATCACCGGCAGGCTGAAAGCGGTATTGCGCGTGGCCGCGATATTGCCCAGCGAAGCGCAATACGTCGCCAGCACCGCCAGCAGGAGCCCGCGCGCGGCACCATCGGAAGACCCGAGGCGCTGCATCTCGGGCCAGAAGAGCAGCGCAACGCCGCACAGGCCCAGCATGCCACCAGCGAGCACCGGCGGCGCCACGGGGCGACGCAGGAACAACGCGGCGTTGAAGGCGTTCATGAATACCGTGCTGGCGAACACCACGGCCACTACGCCGCCGGCCAGGTAGACTTCCGACGAATAGGTGAGCCACAGGTTGATCCCGAACAGACACGCGCCCTGCAACGCGACGAACGCGTGTTCGACCAGGCTCAGGCGAATGCGCGCGCGCACCAGCACACACCACGCGAACAGCAGGACCGAGGAGATCCCGAAGCGATAGATCACCGATACCAGTGGCTCGACTTCCCCGAGCTGGAATTTGATGGCGATCCAGGTCGACCCCCATATCAGCACGATGAGCGCATATAGGGAGTACGCCTGCGGCGAGATCGCGCGGGTTTCCATTCAGCAGGGGCGCGCTGCTGGCGGCATCACTTCAGCGCTGGCGCGAGCGCCTCGAGCAGGCGCAGGTCGGGGCCGCGCTCGCCGTCCTCGCGCAACGCCTGGATGCCGACGTGATCGGCACCGGCATCGAAGTGCGCGCGGACGCGTGCCTCGATCGCTGCCTCGTCGCCCCAGGCAACCAAGGCATCCATCAGCCGATCGCTGCCGCCATTAGCAAAGTCCTCGTCCCGGAAACCGAGCCACTTCCAGCAGTTGCAATAGTTCGGCAACTCAAGATAGGGCGCGAGGTGCCGGCGAGCAATGCCGCGCGCCTTCACGGGATCGGTTTCGCGCAGCACCATCTGCTCGGGCGCCAGTGTCGGCTCGCGGCCCAGTATCTCCCGCGCACGCGCCGTGTGCTCGGGCGTGACGTTGTAAGGGTGCACGCCGGCACAGCGCTCGGCGGCGAGGGCAAGCATTCGCGGTCGCAGTGCGCCGAGCAGGATTGGCGTCTCTTCGGCCGACACCGGCCCGACAAAGGTGGCCCGCTCCATCGCCTCGAGGTAGCTGCGCATCGTCGTCACGGGCTTGCCATAGGCGTGCCCGCGCAACCCGGCGACAAGCGGCGCGTGCGACACGCCGAGCCCAAGCATGAAGCGCCCTCCCGAGAGTTCGCCCACGGTCTCCTTCGCGGCGCGCATCGCGACGGCATCCCGGGCGTAGATATTCGCGATGCCCGTGGCAAACACGAGCCGCCCGGTGTGCGCGGCGAGCCACGAAATGATCGCGAACGGATCGCGCCCCACAGCCTCCGGAAACCAGAGTGCAGAGTATCCCCAAGCCTCGACCCGGCGTGCCAGTTCGACAGCCTGCGCAGCCGTATGGCCGTCCATCCACATCCACACGCCGAGGCGACCAAGTCGTTCTGCACGCCGGGCAGTCATCGCAACATCCTCCTGATCGCCTACTCTACATCGTCGCGTCGGACAGGGTCTCGGTCCTGACGGCAGCTCGATTCCCCCACTCGAGAACAACCAGTCGTGTATCACATGAGAGAAAGACTCAAATAAATGGCGCCTGTTGCAGACCATTGCCGCAGAGCGCGTCACAGTCCGCCATCGTCAAGACTCCCTGCACAGCGCATGGGCCGGATCGTGTCCCGGCGACCGCGCCGACGCCAAGGTCAGGAAATGCCGCGACGAGTACTGCTGTCCCGCAGCCGCGCAACGTCTGCCCGGATTCATGTTTGCTTGCCCCTTGTCTTGTTCTTGATGTCGACCCGCAGGCGCGTGAGCCGCAGCCGCCGGATGCACCAGCGCCCCTCCTCTTTCACGTAATCTTCTTCGTAGTGCCCGTAGCCCTCGAGGCGAAAGCTCTCGCCCTCGACCAGGTCGAACATCGCCCAGATGCCG
>Ga0138256_10002452_pt1 | contig 19846 bp, 16 predicted proteins | sample KNB2016incub_MG_FD_105486 | JGI IMG/M metagenome (GOLD analysis project Ga0138256, IMG submission 105486) | Active sludge microbial communities from wastewater in Klosterneuburg, Austria - KNB2014incub_MG | ecosystem: Engineered > WWTP > Activated sludge > Unclassified | place: Austria... | reverse complement strand
GCTGCCAAATGTTGCCTCTCATAATAAGTAAGCAAAGTGGTGTCGGGATCAGGGTGCTGTCCTTCATATAAATCCCAGGTGCTGGATCCGATCATATAATCTTTTCTCTCATTCAGTACATCCAGTGTAAACTGAAACAACGAATCATCATCTGTAATCAGTGTCAACTGCGCGCCTGGTCTCAGAATCCGGGTGTATCTATCCAGAAATGGATGAGATGTTAGTCTTCTGTTTGACTTACTCTCCCGCAGGAAAGGATCAGGAAAAGTAATCCAGATCTCATCGACCTCACCCTTAGCAAAAAAAGTGTTGATCATCTCGATACGTGTTCGCAGGAAGCCTACATTAGTCATTCCGTGTTCATGGGCATAGGTCGCACCTTTCCAGAGGCGTGCACCTTTGATATCAATCCCTATAAAATTCCGATGCATATCCTGCTGTGCAAGTGCTATGGTATATTCACCTTTTCCACAAGCCAGCTCTAAAACTATGGGTTGTTCGTTTTTAAAAAACAGGGAATTCCATCTCCCTTTGATGTCTATGCGCTTCCCTACTGCATCCCTCACATGCGGATCATCATAACCCTGATTCTCCAACACATTAGGCAGTGCCTGAACTTCTAAAAACCGCTGTAACTTATTCTTATTTGACATCAATGAAATATTAAACTGCAAAGATATCAATCCTGTAAAAACAAAAAATAATTGACACTTTCGGGAATTATAACCTCCATTTACAAAAAATATTTACATTTGCAGGCTCAAACCATTAAGGTCGGTTGGCCGAGCGGTTAGGCAGAGCTCTGCAAAAGCTCGTACAGCGGTTCGAATCCGCTACCGACCTCTTTTTTTTCCTCAAAATTTAATTTGCTTATTATGACTATCACATTGATCGTCTTACATAGGCAATCCCCATCACACAAGCCGGATATTTTGAACGAATAGCAAATAATTCATTGAAGTTGCCTTTCAGATCAGGTGTTTCGGGAACGCCATGCGCTATCAGTGTATCTATTACTCCCTTAAGATTACTGCGATACTGCTTATCAGGAATAAATTGATTGTCAAGCATATCGTACAGCAGTTCCGGATGTTCATTAATGCCACGTATTAGTTCATCCGGGCTTCTATTCAGGATACCATTGTTATTCAGCACAGCTACCCATTGTTCATCTATCGTCTTGCCTGCTTTATTTTTACAACTGCATAGGTGACTATATACAGTCTCAGGGCTTTTCCAGTCAGTCCCGGACTTTTTACAAGCGAATGCAAGAAAACATAGAGAGAACAACAATAAATATTTAAATTTTCGGACAGGATATTTTCTTTCTGCATTCATCAGTTACATTTTAACCACCTAAATCTAGGCAAATAATCAAAGTTTGATATTGAAAAATAAAAATTTGATTTTAAAAGATAAAGATTTCTTACTACATTTGAAATTCATCAAATTTAAAAAACAGTTTTACTATGGCATGGTTGTGGTATATTATCGTAGGCGGTATAGCCGGTTGGGTAGGTAGTTTACTATTCAAGGGAAGTGGAAGCGGTATCATCGTAAATATCATTCTGGGAATCGTTGGCGGCTGGTTAGGCGGCTGGTTACTCTCTAAGTTGGGTGTTGGTGGCACATTAGGCCCCTTTATCACTGCCGTCATCGGCGCATTTCTGTTACAATGGATAGCCAAACTCATTTCCGGCCGATAGAAAGTGTACTGTATTGAATCACCAGACGACAAAAGACATATCTGAAAGTGACCTACTGAAGAGGTGGTTACTCATATTGGGCAGCAAACCGGACAATCAAGAGTCTGAGGGGATAGAATTTACAGAACAAGAAATGCGGATTACAACCGCACTGGACATGGTATATGGCGACTCCCGGCTTAAAACCAAAGGAAAACGAGCTTCACTTCAGATTGGTAACTGGCTTGAAGATATTCATAACTTATTTCAGGCAGATCAGGCAAGGCTAATCCAGCAGGATGCGATCGATATATATGGTCTGCGGCTACTGCTCCAATCTGACAAATTGATGGAGACAGTCATTCCGGATGTACAACTCGCTAATCGTATTCTGGAACTTAAGGATATCCTGCCTGACGAAGCAAAGGAAAGGGCACGTACTATAATCCGTCAAATTGCTAATCAATTAATTGAAAAATTAAAACCCGAAATGCTGTTTCATATCGGTGGGCATATTTATTCCAGACAGCGACAGAGAAACAACAGACGGAACACACCGGACTGGGAGCGAACTATCATCGCCAATCTGAAGCATTTCCAACCTGACTACAATACCATCATTCCGGAAAAACTCATCACCCGAAAAAGACTAAAGAAACAGATCCGCTCTGTTTGTATCCTCCTTGACCAGTCTTATTCTATGCATGATTCGGTATGCCATGCCTCTATCTTTGCCTGCATATTCCACCAGATGAAAGCTATTGACACCTATTTTATTCCATTCAGCGATACTGTCACAGACCTCAGTAATTTACTGGATGATCCGGTAGATATTATGTTTGGTGTTCAATTAGGTGGCAGCACCAATATTTCCAAGGCGATCCGTTATGCCATGCAACAAGTGATTAATCCACACGAATGTCTGCTGGTCATCATCTCAGACCTGGATGAGACAGATGACAGTGAAGCATTGGAAGAACTGATTCCCTATATTCCTTCATTATTCAAAAAGACTATCGTACTACTCGCGCTGAATAATGAAGGCAAAGGCAACTGGAATGAGCACTTCATCCAACAATTTATACAGGTCGGTATTCCTTGTGTTGCGAGTACGCCGGAGCAATTTCCACAGCTCATCGGTGAAGTCATCAGCAATTAGTCCCTCGCAGTCTGAATCTGACTCACAGTCATAAGTAGCTGCTGAGCATACCTTCAGTGGTGTTTCAATATGTATCATTAAAATCAATCAGGATTCATATCCCTGAGGCTTGACAAACCCATCGGTGATACCGGCAATTTTCCTGGCAAAATATATTAAAGAAGGTTCACTCCAATATTTTCCTACTATCTGTACACCTAAGGGCAAACCCTCCTTACCCAGTCCTAGAGGAATGGTAATTGAAGGATTTCCCGAAGCATTAAAGCAGGCAACATATGGGAAGGCATAATTTGTATAAATCATCTCCTTGCCATCATAATTGAGTTTGCTACCTATCTTACATCGTTTATATGCGGGCCCAAAGGAAACAGGGCAGATCAAAAAGTCATAATTATCAAAAAACTCTTCCCATCGCTGAGTTACTTTACTACGATTGAGTAAGGCTTCAGCATAATAATTGACATCCATCTTAAAAGCCTTATTCATTGCTTCAATCAGATAGGGATAATCTTTCTTTACTCCTTTCAGCAGACCATTGTTTAGTTGCATTTTAATAAATACCCGGACTATCCATGGTGCACCCTGGGCGATAACGTAAGGAGCAATACTTAGCCAGGTTTTTACTGATTCTTTGTGCAAGTCATTGTCTGGTATTTTCTTTTCTGCATTACAACCATTGGCCTTCAGGTTTTGCACCAGATTATTAATTGATTCAACGATTTGGCTACTACATTCATAGCCCGGCCATCCATCAGTCCAGGCAATTTTATATTCACTCCAGTCATTTTTTGTGGGGACTCTCCAGTTAATGTCAGCTACACTTCTTTCACTTTCATCAGTACCAACTATTATTTTCCAAAGCATTTCCAGATCATCCACATTTCGGGCTAATGGCCCAAATTGCACCATGTGCATCAGATAGGTCTTACTATTCTTCGGCATGGGCATACCACCGTTGAGCGGAACAGTGTATTCTGTAGGTTTCAGACCATACAAGCCACAGTAATTGGATGGCACACGAATAGATCCTCCGAAGTCACCACCCAATTCCAATGGAGTAAGCCCTGCAGATAATGCAGCTGCCCCACCGCCCGTGCTGCCACCTGGCGTGTAGTCTGTATTATACGGATTCTTCCCTTCCGGATATAGATCACCATTCACCTGATAATCCGTCAGGTTTTTGGGAACATTTGTTTGTCCCAAAATTATTGCACCACTGTCCTTAATCCTGTTGACAATCACCGCATTTTCTGGCGCAACGAAGTCCTTCAACATTTTAAAATTCGTATTGCTATGCTTCCCTTTAATCCAAAGCTGTTCTTTTACAGTAATCGGAACGCCATGCATCGGGCCTCTGAATTTGCCCAGTGCAGCTTCCTGATCACACAATGCGGCTTCTTGTAGCGCCTCTTCCTCAAAAATGGATATGAGTGCATTCAATTGTCCATTGTATTTTTTGATCTGATCCAGATGAGCACTTACTATCTCAGTACTCGTAGCCTTACCTTCACGGATTAATGCTGCCAATTCAATAGCAGATTTGTAGATGAATTGATTCATATAATATTCTTTAAATAAAATCTAACAGGTAATAAAGTAAACAGTCTTATTCCCGACTGTCAATATATTTCAAATTTATAATAATTACTATAAAAATATTTGTCTGTTTACATAATTAACATTATATTAATAATATCAGAATCCCGGAAATGTTACAAACAGAAGATTGCTAACTCTATTTTTAATTAATCTGAATGCCGGGGCCGTGCAAATGCTCAGCAATAAATATTCTCCATCAATACTTACGACACTGTTTTATCTCGTCTGTTCCTGTATCCATTTCAATATTACTGCCAATGCTGACGGAGCAAATGTCTGTTCGATAGATGCATATTCAGTAGGAGAACCTGTATTACATTCCTGAAACAAGTGATTTAAGCCCGGTAATTCCATGGTCGCAACCTTTTTATTTCCCCCTTTTGTCAATGCATTTTTGATAGCCTCCAGATTGATTTCCGGTGGCACTTGCAGATCTTTTTGGCCATTGAGCGCCAGCACAGGGCATTTGACTCTTTCGAGCGTCGGTGCAGGATCATATTTGATAAAAAATTGCATCCAGGGACTGATCAGTTGATTTACCTGAATGGCTAAATACTCCTCTTCGCTCATTCCATCAGGTGCTTTTTCTTCCGGATTTGCTTTCATTGTTTGTTTCAGAAAATCCGTAAGTTCTGACTTAAGTTGTTCCGTACTCTTTGCTGTTCTTACCAGATCAAATGCTTTCTTATTTATGCTTTCATTTTTATTTAAATCCGCATCGTTGATACCGGAAGCTTTACCTATGAGCCTTTGTTGAAGCAAGAGCAATTGATCACCGCGAATACCGGTACCGGCCAACAATACGATGAAATCTACCTTTTTTGAACTGGCAGCTACCATAGGTGCGATAATGCCTCCCTCACTATGACCAATCAAGCCAATTTTCTTTTTATTAATCTCCTTTCTCGTACTTAGGTAAGTAACTGCGCTTTCTACATCAGTAGCAAAATCTGCGGAAGTCGCCGATTTGAAATCACCAGTCGATGATGCTGTTCCTCTGTCGTCATAGCGAAGTACAGCGATACCGTTTCGGGTCAGGAAATCAGCAATTACTAAAAACGGTTTGTGTCCTAGTATTTCTTCATCTCGGTTCTGTGCGCCGCTGCCACTGATCAAAACTACGGCAGGGAAAACTCCTTCCTTTTCTGGCATCGTCAATGTACCGGCTAAGCTAATTCCGGCTTTCTTATTTTCAAAAGTAACGTCTTCGACATAATAGGGATAAGGTTTTTTCGGTTCCTGAGGCCTGAGGATTTCTTCTTTTTCTACAAATTCTCTTGACAAATTTAGAGGAAACGACATTCCGTTTTGTTTAAATGTACCGACAATGTGGTTGTCCTGCCCCAATTTCCCTTCAAAATCAATGTGCAATTTGTCGAGCGTAATTTTCACCACTGAATCTTTAAAACTAGTGGTCGAGGTAGGTATCCCTTTTGCACCCTGATCCGGACTATCCATCGTAGAAACATACCCACTGTCCGTCCTACTAATATTAAATACCAGTCTCAGTTGTATTCCCTGTACTTTCAGCACGCCGTTCCATTGTCCGGTGATGTCCTGGCTGAATACGGGTGAAGCTATAAGAAAGCAGGCTAAAATTATAAGGATACTGTTTTTCATTTTTAATTCTTTGGTTGATAAATGTATGAATCCTTTATGCTAAATGTAAATCCTGGATTGATCGTCTATTTTCGTACAATTTGTTTTGCGATTCTGGTGGCAAACCTCAAATTGGATTTTAATATTTTTATATAAATCATTTTTACGCATAAATGGCATGATAACAAAAGTAAGTCATTGCTTTTACACTATGAATTATTTAATAACCCGTATTGTTCCCCCCATTTCTAACGTTTTCATTAAGTTCGTAACCTGATGGGATACCGATTAATTATCATACTGATTCTGCTTGGCTACGGGAGCATTACCCGGTTGTCAGCCCAGTCATTCTGCCTCTCAGGTCTTGACAGCAGTTATTCAATTCCACATAGCATCATATCCAGACTGGATTCTATCCGGCCGACCGACAGCTTATTACTACAAGGAATTTTGCTTGATCTGCTAAGCGATATGCAGTCAAAGCGTTTTCTGGAAGCCTCAGTGGATTCTGTTCATACGGACACCACACTTAGCATCGTATTCATACACTCAGGTCCGCGTTATAGTCCGGGAGCAATTATATCAGAACATCCATTTTCTTCATCTGCTCCGGATACAGTTGCAATAACCTCGCCGGATTCATTAGAATCAGCGATTCGTGATTCACGCAATCTATTGCTCGATGATGCGAATAGCGCCTCCTATCCATTCTCATCAGTCACTTTTGTTCCGGTATTTCAGTCCGACACAACCTTTGATGTATGCCTCGAACTACAAAAAAATAAATATTTTACGATTGGTGGCGCACACGTAGTGGGCAACCTGAATATCTCAGATAATTATATCGAGCGTATTATCGGTCTTGAAAAAGGAAAACCCTATACGCCTGAGTATATCAAACAAATCGTAAAGAAAATTGATCAGATCGGTTTTGCGACACAGTACAAATCTCCTTTAGTCGTTTTTGCGAAGGATAAGGCATATCTCGCTTTATTTCTCAATGAAAAAAACGCTGATCGCTTCGACCTGCTGATCGGATTACAACCGAACACATCTACGATTCCCGGCGTATCCAATCAATTCATCATCACCGGTAATGCCTTGATAGAATTAGTCAATAAATTAGGTAAGGGTGAACGCATCCTGGGTGAGTTTACGAGACCTTCCGCTTTCCGCCAACAACTACGGCTGGAGGCTGAGTACCCGTTTCTGTTTCGCACGCCTTTCAGCGTCAATGGTAATTTTAAATTGTTTAAATCCGACAGTAGTTTTCTCGAAACCAGCTTTTCTATCGGTGCACAATATTATTTCAACTATTCAAACAAGCTAAACATTTTCTGGCAGCGAAATACCTCCGACCTCAAATATATCGATACTCTCCAGATTTTAAACACACATAAACTACCGGCTACACTTGATTTTAATACGAATTTCTACGGTCTTGAATTTGTATTTGAAAACCTGGATTTCAGATTCAATCCCCGAAAAGGATTACTATTGAAATTCAAAGCCAGTATTGGTTCACGGCGAATAAATATAAATTCTGCCATTGCAAATCTCAGAGATCCGACAGAACCAATGTATAGATTTAGTAGCCTGTATGATTCAATACAACTCAGAAAAACCATCATCAAACCGGAGTTCAGAGCTGAGCTATATATCCCGGCGGGTAAACGATTTAGTATTGGTCTGAAGTCCATTGCAGATGGTTTATTGGGCTCTGATATCTATTACAATAATGAAAAATTCCGCATCGGTGGCATCAGCAATTTACGTGGATTTAATGAACAATCTATCCTCAGTACGATGTATGCACAAATAACTGTTGAACCTAAATTAATTCTGGATAAATTTTCAGCCTTGTATGTATTTATGGACAATGCATGGATCAACTATGGCAGCAATTCATTTAAAGATTTTCGCTGGTACACCGGATTAGGCGCAGGTATGAACTTCGGCACTAAAATAGGTGTATTTTCACTAAATCTGGCAGTTGGCAAAGCCCGCGGCGATTCATTTGATTTGCGTTCAGCTAAAATACATTTTGGTTATCTTTCGACATTCTAAACATACATTCCAAATGAGTGGATTAAAAAAGACGGTAAGTATTCTTATTTGCGCTATACTTTTTAATGCTATAATGTATGCACAAAAAACCTGGAAGGTATGGTCAGCAGAATACAGTATAGCAAACAAAACAGGTCTTTCTACTGATGATGCCTTTAATGCGATTACACTCATGTCTATCAGTCAATCCCCGATAAACGGCCTGTTGATTACCGAAAACTATGATACTTTTCCGATTACCCGTGACCCACATATCACGGACAGAAATCAAAACAATTTGCTCTTCTTTGATATTCCCATTCATCATTTCCGAATTATTTCACCCCAGATTAGCGAAGGAATAATTTGTTATTTTCAAAGTGACAAAATGCACATTAAATTACCCGCTGTAAAGTCATTCACTGACTCATGCGATCTGCCTTACATCGTTCCACAAAGTATCTGGCGTCAGGGCTTGCCCGATCCGACGCCTGGCCGAACACGCACACCTACACAACATTGCATCATCCATCATTCCGCATCAGCCAATTCTGATACGAATACAATCGCACTGGTCAGAGCATTTTATCTGCAACATACACAGGTCAATCACTGGGACGATATCGGCTACAATTATCTCATCGGGCATGATGGTACCTTAGTCGCAGGGAGAGACCCACTGGATTCAGGCATCGCACAGGACGAGGTGTTGGGGGCACATTTTTGTGGTAAAAACTCTTATACGATGGGAGTCTGCGTGATCGGAAATTTTCAATTAGAACCCCCTACATGGGCAGCCATACACACATTAGAACGGTTACTCACGTGGAAAACACACAAAGATGGATTAGACCCACTTGATTCGATGATGCACAAAGACATACTACTACCGGTGATCGCAGGGCACAGAGATGGCTGTTCTACTGCCTGCCCCGGCGATTCATTATACGCGATGATACCACAGATACGGCAGGATGTATCGGAGCGGCTGTTGACCTGTCCTCCCTTATATAACAATTCAGATATCACCTGGGAAATACGTGTATGGCCAAATCCCGCCAATAGAGAGGTGAACTTTAGTGGCATCACAGATATCCGTGCTGCCCATCTGGTATCCATTTTCGGAAAGATGTTTACTTGTTCTGTAAAAGAAAATAAGATTTTAATACCATCCGACGTCATGGACGGTATTTATGTTTTATTAATCAATATCAAAGATAAAGCAGCTCCTCATGCTGCATTAATACAAATTATTCATTAATAGGGAGGAAAAATTTAGCTCAGTTAAGAAAATGCCTGTTTCACAGTTATTCACTTTACTACACCGAATCCCTGAATAATAACAATAATAGCTAAGAATTTGTTAACTTTGGGAGAACACTAACAGACTTTACTATGGAAAGACGTGACTTTTTAAATAAATGTGGCACCCTGTGTGCCGTGGGTATTGGTGGCGCTATGCTGGTTAATCTTGCCGCTTGTAAGAGCCCTGAGTTTACAGCCAGTGCTATGGATGGCAACAGGATAAAAGTGATGAAATCGGATTTTCCTGCTGAAAAGAGTTTTATCGTAGTGAAAAATCCAACCGGTGACGCACCGATTTATATCCACCGGACCGGTGAGAATTACATGGCCATACTCTTGCATTGTACACATAGAGGCTGTACGGTGAATGCCGGCGCTGACGAATTGAAATGCCCCTGCCACGGAAGCCGGTATAGCACTGATGGCCAGGTCATAAAAGGACCGGCACAAAAGCCATTAAAATCCTATCCGGTAGATACCGACCAGGTTGCGCTGTATATAACGGTTGTTTGATAAATAAACTACCTGTTCAAGTTTTGGAAGTCTCAAAATGAGTTAACAATTCTGCTATTATCCCTTTCCACTGAGTATCTTTCTGTAGCGACCGGGATCCTGAAATAATTTGACCGCAGCATCCACCTCTTCATCATTCTGGATACCATTGATGATCTTTCCTTTTTGGTAAAAATAGCGGGTTACCAATGTCTTTGTAATATATCGCTGCAGATCATCCTTGTGCTTCATCAGTATATCTTTCTTCTCCTGCTGCACTTTATTTCGGGCAGCGATAATTTCATCTTTGATATCCGCCAGGTATTCTTCCGTCTTTGCAGTATTCTCCAGTTCATTCAGTTTTGACTCAGTCTCGGTAACATAGGGATAGGCAGAAGTTTCGATGAATTTCATAAATGCATCGAAATCAGTGAATTTATAGGTCTTCGGATCTTCTACCTTAGGATGATTTTCTGCATACGCCACACAAAACTTAAAGATCAGAAAACTGTCAATCAGTGATTTGATCGCAGCATCATTACTGTGCAGGTCGATCTTGATATCCGGTGTGATTCCTCCACCATCCAGTACAGTACGGCCATTTCTGGTTTTAAACTTATTGCGTTGACTATCCGGTATATCTACGGGTTCACCATTTTTATAACTTACTGCCTGAATACACCGACCACTCGGGATATAATACTTCGAGATAGTAATCTTAACTTTAGAATTATACCCGGTCTCCTTCGTCTGCTGTACCAGTCCTTTTCCGAATGAGCGCTGCCCGATGATCACCCCTCTGTCCAGATCCTGAATAGCTCCGCTTACAATCTCGGAAGCCGAAGCTGAATGCCTGTTTACCAGAACTACTAATGGTATATCGGCATCTACCGGACTATTGCGGGTCTTAAATGATTTATCCCATTCTACCACCCGGCCCCGGGTACTTACGACTTCTGTATTGGCCGGCTCGAAAATATTCACGATATCCACCGCTTCATTGAGCAATCCACCACCATTATCTCTAAGATCAAGGATTACGCCCTTCATACCCGGATGGGCAAGCTTCAGTTTACGTAATTCATGCTCTACATTCTTTGCTGCATTCTGGGTGAATGTCACCAATGAAATATAGCCTACTTCATCATTTATCATTCCGGCATACGGCGTATTTGACATTTTGATCTCACTCCGGGTAATCTCATAGTCTTTTGTGTCGGGTGTGCCCGGTCGCTGGATTTTCAACGTCACTTTCGTGCCCGGAACCCCTTTTAAAAACATACTGACATCATCATTCTTCAGATTCTCAGTCGATTTTCCATCTATAGTGAGGATGACATCGCCAGCCTGCAAGCCACTTTCCTGTGCCGGACAGTTCTCATACACTTCTGTAATGGTCATTTTCCCACTAATCGTATTAATTCTCGCACCGATACCTTCATATTTGCCCTCAGTCATATACCGCCAATTCTCAATCTGCGTCTCGCTGAAATAATTCGTATAGGGATCCAGACTGCTCAGCATAGCATCTATGCCTGTCTTCATCAGGGTACTGGGATCGATATCATCTACATAGTAGGTGTTCAATTCACGATATATCTTTGTGAAAATTTCAATATTCTTAGTTATTTCGAATAGCTTGTCATTGTTGACAGTAGCTGCCCCAACACCAAAAATTATTGTCAATACTACGACCAAAATCGTACTTTTCTTCTTCATTCTTTCTTTACTTATCTTTCTTTTAACGAATTATTATTAACGAAATATCTCTACCGGACGTTTCTTTTTAGCTTTATTGTCGTTATAACAGTCATAAACCGCTTTTATGAACCAAAAAGCCGGATAATTGATTTAGAATTTATCTCAAAGCTACTATTTATGCGAAGATTTTCCTCATTTTCCCTTTTTATCCTCACCGGCTTACTGATCACGGGATATAACGCAGATGCACAATATTTCGGCATAAACAAACCTAAATATCACGATATAAAGTTTAAAGTAGAGCAAACTCCACACTTCCGAATTTATAATTATCTGGAAAATAAAAAGCGGCTTTATCAATTCGGTACCTGGGCAGAGGAATGGGCAGCACAGCATGAATACGTCCTGAAAAACCAACTCCAGCCGGATAATCCCATACTTTTATACAATAATCAGGGAGATTTCCAACAGACCAATGCTATTTCAGGCAATATCGGTGTAGGCACCGGTGGTGTTACTGAAGCAATGAAAAACCGGGTGATTCTGCCACTGGCTTTTTCACATGAGCAGACCCACCATGTATTAGGTCATGAGCTCGTACACGCATTTCAATATGATATGATTATCAATGGCGATTCTACCAATATCCGGAATCTGCAAAATCTACCCCTCTGGATGGTGGAAGGAATGGCTGAGTATATGTCCCGCGGCACCAATGACCCTTTTACAGCGATGTGGCTTCGAGATGCAGTGGAAAATGATGATGTTCCGTCATTTAAGAAACTGGATGATCCGAAATACTTCCCTTATCGTTACGGACAGGCCTTCTGGGCCTATATGACTTCAAAATATGGTGATGAAGTAATCGCACCTTTATTCAGGAATACAGCTATTTTCGGTCTGGATGGTGCTTTTGCACTTATGTTTGGCAAGACGCAAAAAGATATCAGTGAAGACTTTATCGCTACGCTTAAGAATTATTACAAACCTTATGTTACTGCTACCAAAGATAAGATTCCAGGTCGGGAAATCATCAATGATAAGAATGCAGGTGAGACAAATTGTAACCCGAGTGTCAGTCCCAATGGGAAATATATCGTATTCCTCTCCGAAAAGAATATTTTTTCCTATGACCTTTATGTGGCCAATGCTACTAAAGGAAATATCCTTCATAAGCTGGCCAGTAGCACTACCGGAGGGCATATAGAGGAATTAAATTTTATCGAATCCTCTGGCACCTGGAGCCCGGACAGTAAGCAATTTGCTTTTATAATTTTTTCAAAAGGCCGCAATGAACTGATGATCAAAGATGTGGAATCCGGAAAAACTGTGAAAAGTATCCATTTTACAAATGTTCCTGCATTGTCCAGCCCTGCCTGGAGTCCGGATGGGAAAAGCATTGCCTTGGTAGGAATGGCTGACGGTCAGACCGATTTGTACCAGTATTTTCTTAAAAACGATAAACTCGAACCCATCACCAATGATGAGTGGAGTGAACTCCAACCTGCCTGGAGTGAAGATGGTAAGCGGCTGGTCTATGCTACGGATGAATTGACCTACAAACCGGCACGAAAAAATAAATGGACTATGAACATTGCGACACTTGATCTTGATTCGCATACACATCAGGTCTATCCTTTCTTTATGGGTGCTGACAATCTGAATCCACAATTTGACAATCTGGGGCAGATTTATTTCTTGTCAGACAGAGATGGCTACCGGAATATATATAAGTTTATCCCGGACAGCAACGCTATTTACCAATTGACTACGCTCAGTACAGGTATCACCGGTATTACTCCCTATTCTCCTGCGCTCTCGGTCTCTTATAAGCGCGACAGAATGGTGTACAGTTACTATGAGGACCATGAGTATAAGATCAAATCTGTCCGCCCTGAGGAACTCGCTCTCACCCGGGTGAGTCCGGATGATGTCCGGCTTGATGCAGGAACCTTGCCTCATATCACCACTGATCAGTCGCTGGTCGATAGCCGGATAGACCGAATCAGTGAAGTACTGGATCCTTCACATATCGTATTTGTTGAGCATCCGTATCGCACTAAAATAAAATTGGATATGCTCACCGGAGGTACAGGTATCGGTATCGGTACTAATCAGGGATATGGTACCCGTACCGGACTGGCTGGTGGGGTGGCTATGCTTTTCAGTGATATGCTTGGCGAACATCAGATCTTTGCAAATCTCGCACTGAATGGTCAGATCTATGATTTCGGCGGACAGATATTCTATCTCAACCGGACCGGCCGATGGAACTGGGGTGTCGGCCTTTCGCATATTCCTTCCTATTATTCCGGATTATCAGGATCTGAACAGACGACAATCCCGGATCAAAATGGCAATATACTACCCGCACTGAGGTATGACATTGACTTAATTCGCCGGTTTGAGGAGGGAATCAATACTTTGGTCCAATATCCATTCAATGTAGCCCAGCGGGTAGAATTTGGCTTGGGGTACAGCAGGTATCATTATCGTTACTCGACATTGGAGGAATATTACTATTATGATCCCAATAATCCATTCAACCTTAACAATGGTACCTTACTCTATCAGGATGAGAAAAAGAATCCCAATGGTTCTATTCCCGGATTCAATCTATTTAATGTCAATACAGCCCTGGTAGGTGATAATGCACAGTGGGGAATCGCCAGTCCGATGAATGGATGGCGGTATCGGGTCGGTGTTGAAAAATACTTTGGTGAATACGATTTCTGGACTGTCCTCTTCGACGCACGGGGATATAAGTTTGTCAAACCGGTCGCATTCGCTGCAAGGTTATATAACTATACCCGGTTAGGCAAGAGTGCGCAGAATGGCGAACTCTATCCACTCTTTGCAATCGATCCTACCTTGGTCAGGGGATTTTTATCGTATTCGGAACAGGAATTTCGCGATCGGATGGGGATTAGTTATGATCTTACCTATGGATCAAAAATAATGGCCGCTAATTTTGAAGTCCGTTTACCTTTTACAGGGCCGGAAAAATTATCGCTGATCAAATCTAAATTTTTATTGACCGAATTAGCCTTATTTTTTGACAGTGGTATTGCATTCAACACATTTGAGCAATTTAAAAATAAAGATCAGATCAACCGACCTCCGGTACTTCTATCTACGGGTGTCTCACTCCGGGTAAATTTATTCGGATCAATCGTATTTGAACCTTATTATGCACGGACACTCAATCCGGGTGGTCGGTGGAATCTCGGTCTGAATATTATCCCAGGTTGGTAATTCCTGTGGCAATTAATGTGTTCCTGGAAAATAAACTGATTGCAATGATCTTACACCGGAGCTAATAATCCGGTTGATTTCTCTCCGGCGCGGATCCTTCCTTTCTCGTCCCTGATGAGACGAGCACTGGCTGTCACAGGATCATGCTGGAAGACGAGAGTATAGTTTCCAATAAATGCTTCTTCTAAAAATGCTTCTTTTTCTTCCAAAGTCCTGAAAGGCCACAGATCATAAGCCATGATATATGGTAGTGGAATGAAAAAACTGGCAGGCATCAGATCAGCCATAAAAACCAGTCGGCTATTGCCATAAGGCAGATCAGGCAACATCATGCTGCGTGTATGACCATTTGATTCACGAATCCGGATCCCATGCATCCATTCGATCGGTTGATCAGGATCAGTTTCGATAAATTTCAATACACCCTGCTCCTGAAGTGGCACAAAATTCTCTACCAGAAATGAGGCTGCCTCTCTGGGATTCATCTCCAGTGCCCAATCCCAGTGCTTCTTATTGCTCCAATAAGTCGCATTGGGGAAGGTCGGAACAATATTCCCCTGGGCATCATATTCAGTCGCATCACCACAATGATCGAAGTGTAAATGCGTCAGCAAGACATCCGTGATATCCGCAGGTGTAAGTCCTACTTCAGCCAGGCTCTGGGTAATATTATTTCCGGAAGGGTAAAAATGAGATTTGAACTTCTCCCCTTGTTTGTCACCGATACCCGTGTCCACCAGTATCCGGCGGTCTTCGACCTCTATCAGTAAGCTACGCATAGCCCACGAACACATATTATTTTCATCGGACGGATTGAGCTTGTGCCACATCACTTTAGGGACTACGCCAAACATAGCTCCACCGTCCAACTTGAAATAGCCGGCTATTAATGTACTTACTTTCATAAATAATTTACTTACAGGCGCTTTCTATCGCCTCTTTGTATTTTTTCTCAAACTGCTCAGCCTGCGCTTTATCACCTTCCATCTTCTTCAGGAAAGATAATTTTTTACTTTCCATAGAATCCAGCATGGCCGAATTCATCTTCAGGTCTTTTACCAGGTGTGAATCAAATGTATCCACCATGGCCAGCATGTGCTTAACTGTATCAGGAAAATTATCATAGATCTTAAACCTCCGGATAATCATCGTATTCTTGATGTCGATCAGCCTTTGACGCACCTCAGGATCCATACCTTTGTCGAGCAACTTATCCATGTGGTCTGCTACTTCATTCCAAAGAGAATCAGAGCGCTTTGCTAATTCAGCATCCTTACAATGATACATCTTCACATTACTCAGTAAGGTGGTAATCTCTTCCGGTTTGACACTATCCGATTTACACCCTGTCATAAAAGCGGCCGCTATACACAGGCCCGAGAAAAACTTAACAATATTCATCATACGCCATTTGTAAATTTTGTGCAATCATTGAAGCGCTTCTTCCCTCTATATTATGTCTTTCGATGAAATGGACTAATTTTCCATCTTTGAAAAGCGCAATAGAAGGCGAAGAAGGCGGATAGGGTAGAAAATATTCTCTTGCCTTTTTTGTTGCATCAAAATCAACGCCGGCAAAAACCGTAACCAATTTGTCCGGTCTTTTATCATTAGAAAGGGACATACGTACTCCGGGGCGGGCATTTGCCGCCGCGCAACCACAGACGGAATTCACTACCACCAGTGTAGTTCCCTCCTCATTCTCAAGTATATTGCTCACTGACTCAGCAGTAGTAAGTGACTCAAATCCAATGTCATTTAGTTCTCTCGCCATCGGTACAGTCATCTGTAATGGATACATTATATTATTATTTTGTTTTATTAAAAAATATTCCTCAGTACGAAACAACCCATCACTGGTAAAGTTTACAGTACACAGCACAAATTTACTAAAATAATACCCATCCTTGAAAACATTGCACATCATTCTAATCAGCATATTATTTCATTCCAAGAATGTACGCAATCAATAGTGCGAAATACCATTGGGCAATTAGGCAAATGCGCAAATCTGCAAATTGGCTAGTTCGCTAATAAATAATGCAATGATAAAATATCGTTTTACTTTTCTTGCAATCAGAGATTGCAAGGCCTATGTGCCCGATCACATTACAAACTGCGATTATAGTCAGTGGTTCCCAGCCCAGAGGGGCGTAGCCCTGTTTTCTTTGTAGAAAAACCTATCAAAGTGCTTGAGGGGTGGAGCCCTGATATCTTACACATCAGCGAGATCAGTGGAAGAGTTTCTCCCACAGACAACGCAAAAAACCGCTGATAATCATCTGCAGGAATGGCCACTTCTGCGAGTTCACCGGGCAAATCTGATAATTATATCATTATTCCAATGAAATATCGCTTTCCTTTGCTTGCATCAGCCATTGCAAGGCCAGTCCTATTCGATTGCAACCGAAAAAACATCTGCTAATTCTTGTTTTCTGATGCAATTCATTTTCGCTTGGCAGGAATTGCTATTTGATACTGACTTTAGTAATAAATTTCTTATACACATGTTGGACAATTAATGATTATTGGTAACAAAACAGCAAGTGTTGTATTTAAATAATAATATAATATTATGCTTTACAATATTTTACATATTATACATATAACATATTATATATTTTAATATGCGACAATGCTTCGTTTTTGTATTTGTTTTGGGTGGTAAGTTGGGTGATATTTGTATTGAATATAGTACTTGAATAAGGTAGATGAGGATTTTCCAGATTCAGTACGACAAAGATAAACTTAAGGTAAACGAATCATTAAAGTTTAGATTTGGATATGTTCATGGGATTATAATTGTTGAAAAGGGTCGTAATTCGGCCGATTTACGACCCTTCTTTTTCAAACCCATTACTCAAAAGATAAATAAGACATAATCATATTATGAGCATTTAGTTTTGGAAAAAGATTTTTGGATTTTCGTTTTGGTGTAAGTCGTGGTGCCGCAATACCACGACTTATTTTTTTACACTAATATCAAAATTCAGTTGAGCTACTTACTCCGGCTCATCCTTCCTGTAAGACCGGAATGGACGTGAGGTAACCATCTTCAATACACCAAGGATTCCCTCCCGGATTATTCCCTTTGACATCTTCGAAGTGCCTCTGACTCTGTCGCGGAAAGTAATCGGAACTTCTTTGATCTTGAATCCCAGACTCATGACTGCATATTTCATCTCAATCTGGAATGCATAGCCTATAAATTTAATCTTATCCAGATCAATAGCTTCAAGTGCCTCTCTTTTATAGCAGATAAATCCGGCTGTCGGATCCTTAATCGGCATCCAGGTGATGATCCGGACATACAGTGATGCTCCATAGGAAAGAATTATCCGGTCGCGTGACCAGTTTTCTACTTTACCACCGGTGATGTAGCGCGAACCTATGGCCATATCATAACCGCCCTTACTACAGGCATTATACAATCGGACCAGGTCATCAGGATGATGTGAGAAGTCACAGTCCATCTCGAAGATATACTCATATCCGTGCTCAAGGCCATACCTGAATCCTAAGATATAAGCGGTACCTAACCCCAGTTTGCCTGACCGCTCTAATAAAAAAATACGTTCCGGATACTCCTCCATTATCCGTCTGACTTCACCAGCGGTGCCATCAGGTGAATTGTCATCTATGATGAGTACATCAAAGTCCTTAGGCAGGTGCATTACTGCTTCCAGCATCAGCGCAACATTTGCCAGCTCATTATAGGTTGGAACAATTACTAGGCTATCGGACAATCAATGAAAATTTACGGCTAAATAGAAAATACAAATGTAATCTTATCAATGGATTTTATATCAGGATAATGGTTGGTAATCCATCATTATCTGTATGATCTTTTGGGCCACATCTTCAGCATTGGGCTTTGAAAAGTAATCACCTTCTGAACCAAATGGTGGTCTGTGCGCCTGTGCTGTGAGTGTCTGAGGTTTGTAGTCCAGGTATTTATATGCACCATCCCGCTCTACTACCTGTTGCAGGATAAATGCGCTTGCACCACCGGGTATATCTTCGTCGATGACTAATAATTTATTCGTCTTTTTTACTGATTCAGCGATGACACCATAACGATCAAAAGGCATTAGCGTCTGCACATCAATCAACTCAACAGAAATACCATAAGCAGCAATCAATTCCAGAGATTCACGCACTACCCGCAGACATGAACCGTAAGACACAACGGTAATATCGTCTCCACTTTGCAATATCTCCGGAACACCTAATTCTATTTTATAATCGAGTAAATTCCGGGGTGCAGTTTCTTTTAGGCGATAACCGTTCAGACACTCGACCACTATTCCCGGATCGGTTCCTGCCATCAGTGTATTGTACATGCCCACTGCCCGGGTCATATCTCTGGGAACACAGATGTGCATACCACGAAGACTACTTAGCAATAATGCCATAGGCGAACCGGCATGCCAGATACCTTCCAGTCTGTGCCCCCTGGTCCGTATGATTGCCGGAGCAGCTTGCCTGCCACCAGACCTGTATCGTAAAGTAGCCAGATCATCCGTCAATGGAGACATCGCAAAAGTCAGATAATCCAGATACTGGATCTCAGCAATAGGACGAAAACCCCGCATAGCCAATCCGATTGCCTGACCTATGATAGTGCATTCTCTGATACCGGTATCAAAGACCCGATTTTCCGAGTATTTCTCCTGCAGTCCTGCCATGCCTTGATTTACATCTCCGATATAACCTACATCCTCACCAAAGGCAATTACTTCAGGTCTGGATGCAAATAATGCATCAAAATATCTGTTCAGCACCTGTGAACCGTTGATCTTCTCCTCTCCCGACAAGTCCGGATAAACACAGGAAACATTCAGTGGTGAATCCTGCCCTTCGGCATATAAAAAGGTATGTAATGGCTGATCAAATCGCTTATAGATTGCGTCTACAACTTCCGATAAACCCGAAATTGTATGTTCATGTGCTTCAGACAACAGGACTAATCGTCGGGCGATCCTGGCTAATTCACTGATTGTCG
>Ga0138256_10002448_pt1 | contig 19856 bp, 15 predicted proteins | sample KNB2016incub_MG_FD_105486 | JGI IMG/M metagenome (GOLD analysis project Ga0138256, IMG submission 105486) | Active sludge microbial communities from wastewater in Klosterneuburg, Austria - KNB2014incub_MG | ecosystem: Engineered > WWTP > Activated sludge > Unclassified | place: Austria... | reverse complement strand
TCATCGCCGCCGAGCCGGGCCACGACGTCGCCGGGCCGAACACAGGCAATCAAGCGCTCAGCAATCGCAATCAGCAATTTATCGCCGACCGCGTGCCCAAGACTGTCGTTGATCACCTTAAATCGATCAAGATCGAGAAACAGAACGGCAAACTTTGCAAAGCTGTTACCTTCGGCCCGCTCGACGGCCTGGCGGAGGTGATTCATGAACTGGACGCGGTTAGGAAGATTGGTTAGCGGATCGTGCAAGGCGAAATGCCGGAGCCTCTCCTCGGCGCGGGTTCGTTCGGTAATATCGCGAAAACAGGCAACGCGGCCGACCACTTTGCCTTCCAGATACTGAGGTTGGGAATAACGCTCAAAAATGCGTCCGTCTTTTAGCTCGAGTAGCTCTGTATCGGTAATGTTGGGGTCGCTAAAAACTCGATTGACGTGATCAAGAAACTTCTCCGAGTTCTTTGTTTGTCGGGCAACGATTTCGGCAAGTTTTTTGCCATCATGATTCAGCAGTGTTTCATCATCGACGCTCCACATTTCGACGAACTTCTTGTTACAGGTCACAATCTCGCGGTCGAGGTTCAAGACGACAATGCCGTCTGCCGTTGATTCAAACGTCGATTCAAATAGCGAGAGAGTTTTATGCAGCGATGCCTCAGCCTCACGACGTTCGGTGATGTCGCGTCCAATTCCCTGAACGCCGACCGGCAACCCTTCGGCAACGATCAGCCGAGTGCTTAGCTCGAGGGTTACACGGCGTCCGTCTTTTGCAATAATTTCCAGCTCATACGTCGTCGGGCGCTCATCGGCAAGTTTGCTGGCCGTCATTGTCTTTGCCGACTCGAGAAATTCGGGGGCGACGACATCGGCAAGGTTCATAGTCAGTGCCTCGTCGCGAGAATAGCCTGTGATTACCTCGCCAGCCCGGTTGAGCGAAGTAAAGCTCCCAGTTAGGTCGTGCGTGTAGATCAGGTCATTGGCATTTTCAAAGAGATCCTTGTACCGCTCCTTGTTCTTTCGACTTTGTTCCTCGGCGACTTTGCGCTCAGTTATGTCGCGGGCGATTCCCTGAACAGCGACCGGTACACCGTCTTTGGTTATCACGCTGCTATTGACTTCAAGAGTCGCCCTGCTCCCGTCCTTTCGAATACAGTCAACCTCGTAGATTGTTTGCGAAGCATCACCGGCAATTTTTATAGCCAACTGCTGCTTTACTAGGTCAATATGCTCGGGCGCGATAATCGAACCCATGTTCATGGCGAGGGCCTCTTCGCGGGAATAGCCGAAAATGCGCCCCGCTGCCTCGTTAATTGAAAGGTAATTTCCGTTTAAGTCGTGAACATAAATGATATCATTCGCATTCTCAAATAACTGCCGATATCGGGCCTCGCTCGCTTTGATAGCGTCGTCGGCCCGTTTTTGCTCGGTGATATCCTGCCACATTACCATTCCGGCGAAGATTACCCCGGCTTCGTCCCGAACGGGAAGCACATAGATTTGATATGCTCCCGACTCTTCGTCTAAATCGATGACGACTTTTTCACCCGCGAGAGCGCGGCTGTAATGTTCGGCCCAAATATCGCTTATCTCAGGAGGAAAGACTTCCGTAAGCTTGCGGTTTTCGAACATTTCCGGCGAAAATCCATGATGAGCGAGCTGTTCACCATCGGCGAGCGTGTAGCGAAAATCGTGATCGAACAATAGTACCGACGTCCGTGGTATCGTCCGTGCGAGAGTCCGATAAAGATTCTCTCGCTTTTCTAAATCCTGTTGCGCCTTTCTTCGCTCGGTTACATCAAAAATAACGCCCTGCCAGCACAGCGGTTCGCCGTCTTTGTTCTTTATAAAACAGCTTCGGTCGCGAACCCAGCGGATGCTGTTGTCCTTGCAGAGAACGCGGTACTCAAAATCGATGCTATCCCCGCGAGCCATTGCCGCCCGCGTTTCATTGAGAACGGTTTTCCGGTCGTCCGGATGGATCACCTGATCCCAGATATCCGGGTTGGTCTCCCAATCTTCTAACGGATAGCCAAATTCTTCGAATGTAGGGCTGATATAGATCGGCCGATGAGGCGGTGTCGCAGCGACCGCGTAAAACATGACAGGAAGATTCTCAATAAAGCTCCGAAAAGTACTATCGTCGCAAGCCGCGTCTTGGTCGAAGGTACGATTCGGCAAACTGGGTGATCCCACGTCTGCGGTTGTAACGCCTTGATTGTTGCTATTAGCTATATTCTTTGACATAACCGGCAAGACCGTGGCTGACTTTAGCTGTCTGATTTTAGAACGCGCTGGCGCAGGTTGGTCGTGATTGTCGAAGTAGAATGAAGATTTATGGAGGAGAACTGGCAACGGAACAAAGCGGATTGAGCAAGCCGCCCCTAGCCACCAATAATAGTAGCATCTACCGCATACTATTGCCTATCTTTTTTTTGTCCCGGGAATCGGGTATCGTATCGATGTGAGAAACCGCGACCTTTCCCGGCAGCATCAACTGATCGGAGACCTGTTCAATAGCCAGTTCGACGATACTTCTGTCTCCAACGATCAAGCGGCGTTTTTCGACGCAAACGGTTACATCGCGGGCATCAAATTGCTTTCGGATGTGCAGATCGAGGCCTTGCGGCAGGACCTTAGCACGATGATGCTAAACGAATATGCTGATGACCCGCGATTCTATGAGTATCATTCGAACGAATCGGCGGATCCGGCAAAGGCCTTGTTCCATGCTCTTGGAGCCTGGCGCGTTTCGCCATCGTTCCATGACCTGGTTTTTTACCCGCCGCTGATCAAGATCGCCGCAAAACTGCTTGGCGGTCAGGTCCGGTTATGGCACGATCAGATTTTTGTAAAGCCCGCCGGCGACGGTGCGGTCGTGGCATGGCATCAGGATTACTCATACTGGACACGAACAAAGCCGGTCTCGCACTTGACGTGTTGGATCGGCCTTGATGATTCGATGATTGAAAACGGCTGCGTTCATTACGTTCCGGGCAGCCACCGGTGGAATCTGCTGCCGCGAACCGATTTGGCGACTGACATGAATGCCGTGCTGCATGTCCTGACGCCTGAACAGCATACAGCTTTTTTGCCGGTGCCGATTGAACTTCGGGCCGGGGAAGCTAGTTTTCATCATCCGATGCTGGTGCATGGCTCGTACGAAAATAGTTCCGATAAGCCCCGGCGGGCGGTTGTGATTAACTTTATTCGCGACGGCGTTTGTTCGGATTCTGATGAGCCGCTGCTTGCCGGAGTGCCGCCGGTGTCAAGGGATGAAGTTCTTACAGGCCGGTTTTTTCCGCTGCTTTTATCCTAATTCGTTTTTGGCGGGACTGGTATACCGCCACACGTCTTTTTCTCTGGAGCAATACGCGGTAAACTATACTCATCCTTTCACGTTAACCACTATGAAACTGCCATCACTGATCGTCGTTGCTCTTTGTTTTTGTGCACCTCTATTTTCTCAAACAATGCCGGTCGGAGCTGATCCCGCGTTATGGGCAAAGGCATTGAAAATCCACCGTAAGGCGATTGTTATTGATGGCCACAATGACATTACGTCGCCCCTGGTCGACGAAGATTTTGATCTTAGAAACAGCTCGGTCGGAAAGTTTCATCTTGGCGGCGATCCGTTTCACACGGACGTTGCTCGGCTCAAGGCGGGTGGAATTACCGGTGAATTTTTTGCGATTTATGTGTCCGGCACCACGATGAAAACCGGCGGGGCGATGCGGCGGGCGATGGACATGATCGACGCGACCAACCGCGAGGTCGAGAGAAACCCTGATAGTCTGAGGTCGTGCACAACAGCGGCCGAGATACGTCGGGCCAAAAAGCAGAACAAGATATGTATTCTCATGGGAATCGAGGGCGGTTACGTGATCGAAGATTCGCTCTACGCGCTGCGAAACTTCTATCGGATGGGCGTTCGATATATGACCCTCACTCACAATGTTGCGACCAACTGGGCCGACGCACACCGTGACGAACGTCATGGCGGGCTGACCGAATTTGGCAAGGAAGTCGTCCGCGAAATGAACCGACTTGGAATGTTTATTGATATTTCCCATATCTCTGTCAAGACGATGAATGACGCTCTGGATGTTACGACTGCTCCGGTGATCGCCTCACATTCCTCTGCTCGTGCGTTGAATGACCATACCCGCAACGTCCCTGACGAGGTGCTCAAGCGGGTGGCCAAAAATGGCGGCGTGATCATGGTAAATTTTTACCCCTCGTTTCTTGATTCCCGTACCAACACAGAGGAAAATGCCCGCACAGCAAAACTCCGCGACCAGATTGCCGCAATCAACGAGCAATTCAAGGGGAATCAGAAGGCAATCGACGAAGCGATCAGAAAACTTCAGGATGCCAACCCAATCTACGTTCCGACCTATGCCCGCATCGTTGACCACATCGACCATATCAAAAATGTTGCCGGTATTGACCACGTCGGCCTGGGCTCCGATTTCGACGGGGTTCCATTTCTGCCAACCGGCATGAACGGCGCCGAGGACATGCCGCTCATCACATACGAAATGCTTCGGCGCGGATATTCCGAAACCGATATCAAGAAAGTCCTCGGCGAGAATATGCTGAGGGCGATGGCCCAAATGGAAAAGGTCGCGGGCAACCGCCAGATCAGCGGACAGGGAAGTTTGAAAAAGTTGAAATAATCAATCAAATGCGGTGACGGCGTAGCCAAATTACGCGTTTGATGAAAGAAGCGGCGATGTTGAAACCCTCCACCCGCGTCCGTCAATGACTAGACCGCATGCGTCCCGCTTGCAACTCCGTAGTTTTCAATTACGTGAGGCCGTCTTACTTGAAAAGACGGGCAAACGGGACGCTTGCAGTCCAGTCGGCTGTTAGTCTTCGGTCATCTCGATCATACGTCGTCCCGGCGAATAGTTTACGCGTCTAACCTCATGCATTCTCGAATCAACTAATCGTCCCTCGACGATCTCATAACCCAGCAGGGCGAACACACGGCCGCGAAGAAAAATGGGTCTCGCGTTACCATACCAATCGACGCATGAGGCTTTGCAGTTGTCGGCGGCCTGGGTGTTATTGGCTTCGAGCTCACCGATTTGTTTTAGAGTCATGTCGTCGTTGCGGATGAAGAGAACCGCCGCGGAATCTTCCACCAAATGACGATAGCCGGAACGCCCCGAACGGGCTATAGGCAAGCCTAGTAGGCCGCTGGCGTTTCCGTCAGGTTTGTAAAAGAATCCATGACTTCGAAGTTCTCCCTGCGAAGCGTTCTTGCGGATGTAGCTCTGTTTGGCGATAGGCATTCGGTTGAGGCTAATCGGCGTAAAATAGAGATCCTGGCCGTTGGTGCCGACGACGATGGCGTCATTGCCCATCTGTTCGATACGATCGACCGAATGATCGAGATAAAGGCTGCTCGTGCCGCCATTTTTCCAATTTACGGCATAGAGGTTTGCGGCTTCCGTTTTCTTCTGCCTGCCCCAACCGTTGCCTGATCCATAGAGAAGGTGACTGCCCACAAAGCGGTTCTGCATTGTATAGCCTTCGACGCTTGGTAAATTGCGATAGCTGTCGCGTGACGCAGATTCGCTGCCATCGTTAAAGGCATCTAGTGAAGTTCGAAACAACGCAACATCGCCCGCAGTACGTTCTGATCCCCACATTTGCTCGCCATAGCCTTCGCTGCGAACAAGCACGTTCAGGTGGCTGTCATCGCTTTCAAGGAATGAAAACTGATCGATCGGCACGCCGGAAACACCCATAGCACTCGGTGCCGAACCGTCGAGCGGCATGCTGTAAACCATCGACGCTGTCGAGCTTTGATTGCGATTTCTCCATTCAGTGGTCCAGACATACACTGATTTTGCGGAAACGTAGAAAATTCGTCCCGGAGCACCCAATACCGCCGTGCCCTCGCACTGCATTTCGCGGCTGGCCAGGTCGCAAACCGTCACTGTATGGAGGGCCGAAGATGTGTTTGCCGAGTCCTCGCTTCCCGGCGTTCGGTAAACGCGGGTTGCCGACACGATCGTCTTAAATTCGCCGTCGGTCGCTCCTTTATGCCATTTTCGAACCGCCGGGAACTGCTGCACCGGATCGCCATAGAAGCCAAGATATTGAGGCGTGTAGAACACGAGCTTGTCACCGATCAGGCGGCTCGCGTAGTTTCGCGATGAGTAATAGTCATTTGATTTCAGGTGATAGCTCGAGCGAAACTTCAGGTTTCCGCCATTGATATCGAAAAGATTGATCTCCGTTCCTCCGCGGCCATAAGAATAGCCGATTACGACGACCGTGTCTTTTGAAACAAGCATTTCGTCGTACCAGTCATTGCTCGGGTTTACGCCCGGAGCATATGCATTGACCGACGAAGCCGGAGCGAGCGAATTCGCCCCGACTTTGACAGTAAACAGACGCCCTCGACGCAAGATCACCAGATGATCGCCGTGGACTTTCACGATACCGCCTTCGTCGACACCGGCGTGCTGGTTGTTTGTTATTGATTGGTCGTCCTTGCCATTTTCCGCTTTAACCTCGGACGCCAAACCATCGGAACTCATTGGCGATGCGGGCTGCCCCGCCATGTTGCCCGCGGATTTCTGCAGTTCGCGGCGGGCCCGAGCCTGCTTCTCGGCGAGCCTTTTGAAATGATCTTTGAGGGCATCTTCAGAAGCAAACGGCTTCATCGTCCGGTGCGGTTTGCTCAATTCGGCAACCTCCGGTTCGCTCGCCGGATCGTTCATCGAAGCACCCAAAAAATAATTAGAAAAAGAATAAGCAAAAGCAAAAGCACCCGTCGCAAGCACCACTAACCCAACCGCAAAAACCTTTCTCATCATCAAACCTCCGACGCGGCAAGCTTTCACCGCGTAATATAAATTTCACTGTCCAGAGGTTGAACGCCTAAATGCCAAATGGCTTGCAGCGATCCTGCAAAATTTCCGAGATAAAGTTTTTCAAAAACTTGCCCCGTCCCACTGTCCCACGAGTGTCCCACGGGCGGCGTGGGACAAACAACTATCTGTATTTGCAATAGTTAGAGCGGTTAGCAGTGCCAAAATCGCTACTTTTTTAAAAACAATGTGTCGTCGTCCGCCACGGCCCGTTCTGTGGCCGAGACGTTTGCCTTCTGCTTTGCCTGGCGTGCTCCCACGTTCACCCTATGACTTTTCAAAGATCCACTTTTTAAAGCCCCTAGTTTAACATGTAGTCGCACAAATGTAAAGAGATTTTATCTATGCAACGCGTGGCGTCGTTCTGCCCCGTGCAGACGGATCAAATATAATAAGTTATTATGCTCGATAATGTGGCAGATCAATGAGCATAGAGATATTCCAAAGATCTGCCGAAGTTGCCGATCCATCTCGTGAAAAAATATGAACTTTGGAAGGAGATCATTTTCCGCCACGGTCCTGAAAAACTGCGAGAGTTCCCAGGTTTTCAAGATGAATCACTCGGGGGTGAACTTGCCGGTCAGCGATCTTCGAGGCTGAGTTTGCAGTATCGGGTAATCTACTCGGTCGATCGAGACGTGGTCACGGTGTATGTGCTCGCGATCACACCGCACAAATATTAGGAGCAGTTATGATCAGAAATGTTCACGAGTTTATCCCAGCTACATCACGCACCTCACTTAGCACCGGCGAAGTTATCCGTATGCTGCGTGAATTGAAAGAATGGACGCAAGACGAACTTGCTGCCAGAAGCGGCATCTCAGCCACAATTCTGAGTGCTTTAGAGAATAACCGTATCGATATTGGCAAGCGACGGGCGGAGCAATTGGCGAGAGCTTTTGATATCCATCCGGCGATCATTATGTTTCCTGAATACGAAACTTCAGGAATATTGAAAGCGGCGTGAAGAGTCTCTGTTTTCAAGGATTCGCTTCGGGCAAGCCTCGGGAACGAGGCTGACGAGGATGTCGGGCTATGCCCGTCTATTTGCGGAAAAGCTATGCTTTTCCGTCAGGTCAATAACTTCATCGCGGCTCCGCCGCGGTTTTTCCGCCCAACAAAAGACGGCGGCATAGCCCCAAAGATATCGACTGCTATCGGAAAAGCACAGCTTTTCCGCAAATAGAGCGGAGCAGCCGCCTTGCCCCCCGGAGTTTCACAGACTTGGAGGACAAATCAGTACGTGCAAGAATAGGAGAGTTTTATGATTAGCAATATTCAAGAATTTCTGCCAGCGAAGTCGCACGCATCGCTTAGCTCCGGCGAGGATCGATATCGGCAAGCGGCGTGCAGAGCAACTGGCCAGGGCTTTTAATATTCATCCGGCGATCATTGTTTTCCCGAGTATGAGGCATCAGGATACGCAAGGTGCCTTAGCATCCAATAAAACCATCGTTTCCATCATCGATCTCGAGCGTGATCGTTACGCGGTCGATGATCTCGTTGCCGAACATGTCCTCGATATCGCCTTCCGTTCCGGCGATTCTGACCCGCATTGACCACTCACCCGCCTTGGGTGACGGCAGTCGCAGCCATTCCTGATAACCGATAAGTGAAATATGCTCCCAAAACCGCTCTTTCACTATTCCGTAGGCCATTTCACTAAACCAAACTTTCCACTTGTATTTTGTGCGGTTGGGAACGGAGTCGAGACATTCCGATATCCAAAAAACAATCTGTTCGGCGGTCAACTCGCTTCCGGGGCGATGGACAACATAAAACCTCAGTTCTTCGTCTTCATCGTCGTCATGGATAAATGCGCGGAGTTCCTTAGGGATCATCTCGTTCTGCGTGCCGCCCGCTCAAGCTAGTTGGACAATGCAGGATCGACCTCATTCCTTTCCCAAATCTTCTTCTTCAAATTGACTCCAAAAGAGCTTTCCACCTCTGTCTGTTTGCAGGCTGGGTGTTAAACCTATTTAACTGCTCGCCGACGTTCCTAAGAAAAACCTTTCTGCCCTCCTCGCCGGTCAAAGTTAAGCCAACTTGAATTAACTCGTCGATGGAGAGTCGGTAAAGATTCGTGCCAGAAGCCCATGTTCGATTTATTAGTTCTTCAATATCGTTCTCCTCAAGCGGACCTGTTTTTGGCGAGTTGAACAGAAATTCCCGAATTTCTGATTGGCGAGCTTTTAGGATAGCGCTTCTGACATCTGCGAGGGTCAGGTTTCGCTCCTTCACTTCAATAGCAAGTTTAAGATTGCCGCTCTCATCTAAGCATTCGATGTCGGCGGTCAAACCGGTCGAACTGTCGGAAGCATTAATTACTTCACGTCTGACTTCACTATATAATCCGAAGAATTGTCCAAAAGTTTCGAACAAGGCTGCAGCAACTGCCAAGCCTCGATCACCGCCGCTTCCTTCCGAAAGGAAGGACGCAATCAAACTCTGTACTTGATCCAAACTGATTCGCTCAGGGATAAAATACTCGAACGTGCTCTCCGTCAGCTTCCGACGGATGCTTCGAAGCGTTTGTATAAGTCGGGTGCGCGTAAAGTCGGTGGAATTGTTTCTTTGCACTTCATCCAGAATTGCAAATAAGGATTTCCAGTCTTCTTTATTCTTCACATTTTCCGGCTTGGCTTCCAGTCGGGGTCGTCGTAGAGGCTTGCTTACGTAGGGATCGGAACTCGTCCCGAGCACATTTTGGTTTTCGGAAACCCACGGAACAATGACCTTCGAGGCGAATCCACGTGGATCCCACATCGATTCATGGGAACCGTCGCCTTTTTGAAGACAAAGAATGTCCAAGTTTGGGTCGACCAACTTACCAAGTAATTGAGTTGGAAGGGAAAATCGAACTGAAACGCTCGTGCTTTCAACAAGAGCGTCAATGACCGGATCAATGACGGAATTTTCGTCATTTATGACTTCATTCCACATTTCGTCCAATAGGTTTTTGGCGGTTTCGGTATCAAGAGGCATCGTCGTTATCTTGAGGTTGAGGAGAAAAGTTAACCCACAATGACTCCTGCCTGAATCCCTTTGACGAATTGCAGAGTTTCGCTGGAGCATCAATACGGTTCCAGTCCTTGAATAATTCGTCGTAAAGCCGGGTCCTGTATCCTGAAATTACTGCCCGTCCCTTAATCTTCCAAAGCGCCTGACCCAATTCGATATGATCCCAGTCCGTCATTTCGTTTTCGTATGCATTGGAATCGCCGCGGCTTTCATGAACGTAAGGCGGATCGAGATAAAACAGAGTGTCGGAGCTATCGTACCGTTTAAGAATCTCAAGGGCTGGTGCATTTTCGATCTGAACGCGAAGAAGCCGTTGTGCAATTTCGGGTAAAGCGTCAACAGCGCCAAGCCAGCGTGAAACCGCTCCCGCCATACCAGCTCGCGAGGTCAAAACGCAGTGGGCCCAGCGGCCTTCGCTACTAGTTTGAGCGAGACCGGTTCTAGTCTGGCGAGCGCGAACATAAAATCTTCTGGCTCTCTCCAAATCAGAAAGGTCCGGTTCAGGCGTACAAGCCTTGATTAGTTCCTCACGAGAAAACGGTGTCAATCCAACCTGACGAATTAGTTCATCAGCATTGTTCCTTAAAACTTCAAAAAAAGTAACGAGCTCAGAATCGAGGTCGTTATACGTTTCCAACGGGGCGGGTTTTCTATTAATCAAAACAGCGGCCGAACCACCAAAGACATCGCAGAAATGCTTCTCGCCATTCGGCAAGTTCGGAAGTATGAAGTCAAGATGAGAATACTTGCCGCCATACCAACCGAAGGCAATCATGTTCTTTCGCCGTTTCTTGGCCTTTCCAACCATTCGACGTCGATTTACTGATGTTTCCATTACTTTCTAAATGTTCTTATCGATTGTAAATGCAAGTGAGCCTTCAAAACAAATCGGTGTCGATTTTACTTCTTCCGAAGGATCGCATTGTGCGGGAGGTGAGGTTCGGTGGAGTGTTTTGCAGTATCTGGTCGGCGTGGTAAAAATATTAAACCGAAAGGCAAAAGGCAAAACTTCTGATACGCTCCGGAGTTTTGCCTTTTACTTTAGCTTGTACCTTTCTTAGGCTCCCGCTCCGTGGCATTTTTTGAATTTCTTGCCTGAGCCGCAATAGCATGGTTCGTTTGGTTTGACCTTGGGTTGGTCGCGGACGAATGGGGTGTGGCGGGCGGCTTCGGCTCCGGCGGCTTCGGCGGTGGACATGGCTCCGGTGAAGGCCATACCGGCAGCCTGGCGGCGGGCACGCTGCTGTTCGAGCCGTTCGAGGCGTTCGATTTCCTCCTGTTCGTCGCGGTCAACGATCTGAAGGTTGAAAAGGGCCTTGGTCGTGTTCGTGTCGATGCGGTCAAGCATATCCTGAAACATATCAAATGATTGTTTCTTATACTCGACAAGCGGGTCTTTTTGCCCGTAACCGACGAGGCCGATACCTTGCTTAACATGGTCAATTGAGAGCAAGTGGTCTTTCCACTGGCTGTCGATGATGTTGAGCATGATATATCGCTCGTATGCTCGGAGCGATTCACCACCGGCCTTTGCTTCTTTACTCGCATATAAGGCTGAGGCCTTTTTCCAGACTTCAGCTTCTATCTCATCCGGATTCATGGCTTTAAAATCCACCGCGGCATCGCGTGCCGGGTCGATGGCGTAAATGCTCTCAATCTCGGCAGCGTAGGTGTTAACATCCCAAGTGTCCGGCCCTGCCTCGAGGCTGAGCATGCTATGTGTAAGATCGTGGAGCAGATCGCGAGCGACGCCTTGTTCACCAAGCAGGTATTCACGATGTTCCGGCTCAAACATCAACTGGCGGCGGAGTCCGTAGATCGTCTCGCGCTGTTTGTTCATCACGTCGTCGTATTTGAGAACATGTTTACGCGTTTCAAAGTTGCGTGCCTCGACGGCTTTCTGGGCACGTTCGATTTGTCGCGAAACCGTTTTTGATTCGATGGCGACGCCTTTTTCCATACCGAGCCATTCCATCATTGAGCGGACCTTGTCACCAGCGAAAATACGCATGAGGTCATCTTCCAGTGACAGCACGAACCGTGAGGAACCGGGGTCGCCCTGACGCCCGGCACGTCCGCGTAGCTGATTGTCGATACGGCGGGATTCGTGACGTTCGGTGCCGAGAATGTGCAGCCCGCCGACCGCGACTACCGCTTTGTGCTCTTCGGCGACGACGGCCTTGGCTTTTCTTAGCTGCTCTTCAAACTGCTCTTCGGTCGCCTCATCAGGATTGATCTCGAGCCGTTTTAGATAATCGCGTGCGAGCGATTCCGGATTGCCGCCCAGCAAAATGTCCGTACCGCGGCCGGCCATGTTTGTGGCAATTGTGACCGCACCTTTGCGGCCCGCCTGGGCGATGATCTCGGCCTCTTGTTCGTGATATTTGGCGTTGAGAACTTTGTGTGTAACGCCGATGGCTTTTAGCTTGGCGGCAACCAGTTCTGAGTTTTCGACCGAAACAGTACCGACCAATACGGGACGTCCCTCGGCGTGCAATTCCTTTATCTCATCGACGACAGCATCCCATTTTTCGGGCAGCGTTCGATAGATCATATCGGGCGTGTCCTTGCGGACCATCGGCATATTTGTCGGGATTTGCACAACGTCGAGGCTGTAAACGGTTCCAAACTCTTCCGCTTCGGTTTCGGCCGTACCGGTCATGCCGCCGAGCTTTTCGTACATTCGGAAGTAGTTTTGCAGCGTAATGGTCGCCAGCGTCTGGTTCTCTCGCTCTATCTTCACGCCTTCTTTTGCCTCAACTGCCTGGTGCAATCCGTCGGACCAACGGCGCCCTTGCATAAGACGTCCAGTGAAATCGTCAACAATTATTACTTCGCCTTCCTGTACGACGTAATGATGGTCAACCTTATAAAGCGTATGAGCTTTCAGAGCCTGTTCGACGCAGTGCAGCAAATCCATGTTGGACGGATCGTAAAGGTTAGAGACGCCCAAAAGACGTTCGCATTTTGACACGCCTTGTTCCGTCAAAACCGAAGAATGGTTCTTTTCGTCGAGGAGATAATCGCCCACGGTCACCTTGGTCTCTTCGTCTTTGCTGCCCCGTTCGAGTTTGGGAATGACTTCGTTAGCAGTGAAATATTTGTCGGTTGCTTCATCGGAGGCTCCCGAGATAATCAGCGGTGTGCGGGCCTCGTCAATCAAAATTGAATCAACTTCGTCGATGATAGCGAAATAATGATCCGGCTGGACTAGCGACTCGACATCGAATTTCATGTTGTCGCGTAGGTAATCAAAGCCAAATTCATTGTTCGTTCCATACGTGATCGAACAGGCGTACGCGTCCTTTCGCTCGACATCGTCCATGTCATTTTGAATGCAACCTACTGTCAGGCCAAGAAATGTGTGAATTTTGCCCATCCACTCTGCATCGCGTGAAGCCAGATAGTCGTTGACGGTGACAACGTGAACTCCTCTGCCAGTCAAGCCATTTAAATACGAGGGCAGCGTTGCTACTAGCGTCTTACCTTCTCCGGTACGCATCTCGGCAATGCGTCCCTGGTGGAGTGCAATGCCGCCGATCATCTGTACGTCGAAATGCCTCATTCCCGTTACTCGTCGCGACCCTTCACGAACAGTTGCAAACGCCTCGGGCAATATCTGGTGCAGAATGTCCTGTTCCGCCTTTCGGCGCTCAACTTTATCGTCCACGCCCTCGACAGCCTTGGCAATCATTTCTTTGAATTTAGGCGTCTGTGCCTGCAATTCTGCATCCGAGAGCTTTTCGAGCCTTGTTTCCCACTCGTTGATCTGCTGGATAATCGGTTTGACATTTTTCAAGAATATGTCGCTGGACGATCCGAAAATCTTCTTTACTAACTTGTCTGCAAATTTATTAACGGCCATGATTTCCTCACTTTTGTGCCACAAACTTTGATTTGTGGATTTCCCCTGTCCGACAAACCTTTGGTTTGCGGCCTTCCTCTGAATTATGGATTAGGTTGCGGAACCAACAAACTAAAGTTTGTTGGAGGTAAGGGAATCGAGTGAGCCGCGAGGAAGCGATGTGATGACAAAAACCTGATCGTTTTCGGCACGAAATGTCGTACGGTCGATTATGCTTTTGCGAAGTTTGTTGTTTGGAAGTGCGGAATAAAGCTTGAGCGTACTCCGGAGTTGGCCCAGGAGTTCCAGTGCCCGATGGGGCGTTTGCTTCCTGGTTGCGATCTTGACCGCAAAGGCGTCTTTGCCGAGTTCGAAGGCAATTCGCGAATCGACGGCCGCAACGCCGTCAAATTCGTTGTTCTGCAGACAGTCGCCAAGTGAGTAGCCATAGACCGTTGCCTTGGTAAAATATTCAAGGGCCGGGCGTGAGGCATCGTTCGAGCTGTCAAAACGAATCGGTGTATAGCGCCCGGCAATACTGCTGTCGACGCAGGGCAGCAACGTATTTTGTGCGACACTAAACGAATCAACCCTCGTATCGAACTTGCCTTTCGATCTTAGACGGCCCAGGCTGGCAAGGAAATATTCAACGTCCTCAATGTAAATCTGGACCGACGCAGTCACCGGCGATCGCTCGTCATCCGGTTTGGTGTCAAGATCGTCTTTAAACTCGATCTCATCTTTAACGTCGAATGTCCGCGTCATTGCAGCGCTCGCCAGCACGGGCGTTGCACCGGCCAAAACAAGGCCGAGATAGACGCCAAGTGTCGCGAGGACAAGAATTGAGTTTTGATTTTTCCGGTTGCTCAATTATTTCTGGGCAGAAGTCTTGACCGTTTGGCCATTAGTATTGCCGTTGGGCTGTTTGGGTTCGGCCTTTTGCTCGGCCAGTTTTCGCTGGATCATAGGCAGGGCGATTTCCTTCGGCACGAGGAATTTCAGAATGATCTTCTTACCGTCAGTCTCGATTTTGGCATTTTCGAGCAAAATTAGATCATCCTTATCATTCTGGTCAGCATTCTCAGCCTGTTTTTTTAGCTTGGCAATCCCAATTGCCAGGTCAAGTCCGCTTTTTATCGATTTTGCTCGAGTGTCAGTTTCCATTTCTGACTGAACGACAGCCGAAATGGTCGATTCATCCTGCTTAAGCTGTAGGACAAAATCCTTGCCGCTAATATCCTTTAGATACTGCAAATAGCCGCTGTCGTTAATCGCGGTAATCGCTTCCTTAACGACGTCGATCATCTTTTGATCTTCGCTTGCGACCTGGCCCCAGCGAAATGTCTTAGGATCGAGTTTGCCTTCTTTCGTAAGCTTTCCTGCGGCGTTCACAACGAAAGCCGACGCCAGATTTACTTGTTTCTTGTCGAGCAGGTCGTTGACGTTTGTGGCTAGATCGACAAATGGGCGTTTATTGATGTCGTAGCTATCTACCGGCGCGGTCGGGTCAACCGTCTTCTCCGGCGTCGGTTTAGTCTCGACCGGATCAGGCGTTTTCTCAACCTGAGCTAAATCGTCAACATCGTTGCTGTTTACCGGCGGTTTGACCGGCTTTCGACGTGGTGTTTTTACCGGGTTTGGGGAAACACTCGAACCGCCGCCGCCAAATGTTGGCAACTCGCCATCGAGAATATTCGGATTCGATTTTGGAATGATCGGCGGTGTGTCAGTCAAACTGCCGCCAGTCTGCGGCATTGTTGTCGAGAAATCGGGGAAACCCGAAAGGCTGCTGTCGAATGCAGGGTTATTTGCCTGGTCGAGCATTGCCTGGAACTCATTTGGGTTGGCGATCTGAAAATAGCCTTCAGGATAAGACAGCGGCGGCGTCACTCCACTGACATCGACAAATGTGATATCCGCATCGGCCAGCTCTGTTTTTTCATAAGCCTGATCGACGTAGTCACGATCAGTGCCAAACAATAATGTACCAACGTAAACGGTGTCGAGTACCTGGCAGACCCGTCCAACGAGAGGGCTTTCGCACCCCTTCATCGTGAGCATCGAGGTCTGAGCAACCACGAGAATGGCCAAAATATTTGCAACTGCAGAGATGGCGAGAATCTTATAGATCCTGCCCGACATATTCCAGCTTACCACCTCGTAGTTCTTAAACAAGTCCGGCCCTGCGGCGGACGTTGTTGTGACTGGCTTTGGCTCGTATAATGACTGCTCAAACATAAAACTAAATAAATTCGCGCAAAATCTGAATCGGACTCTTCTCAGAATTTAGACGCAAAGTCCGCTACAATAGTTGCGGAGCAATTGAGTATATTAACACCTAAAGAAGGTCTTTTGGAAGCGCCGTTTTTAAGTGGTTGCTCAATAAGCATGCCCACGCATGATCTAGTGATTGACGTGTCCCTTTCACCTAGCCATAACCCTGGGCAGCCTGCTGCAAACCGCCATTGCCAACCGCTAACTGACAATCGTGCTACCATCGTCATATGCCTAGAAACCGTGACCGCACACGTTCAAACAAGCGACCTTCCTATTCCAAGAGGCGGTCAAAAATAGAACGTAATGACAAACGCGGATTTGCACCTCAAAGTTCCATTGAACGCCGCGTTGTTGAACAGTCGCCCAGACAACTCAGAGCCGTTGAGAGACTCCTCGCCGGAATCGGTGTGCCCGATGTGCGGCCGCTAAAACCCGATCCATTTCAGCTCGAAGCTTTGGCGGCAATTGAGTCCGAGGATGTCTTGGTCACCGCTCCTACGGGCAGCGGCAAAACCTGGATTGCCCGCGAGGAGATTCGACGACTCCTCGCGGCAGGAAAACGGGCATGGTACACGACGCCGCTCAAAGCTCTTTCAAATTCAAAATACAACGAATTTTCTTTGGAATTTGGGGCCGCAAATGTGGGGATTTTGACAGGCGACCGAAAGGAAAATACCGGGGCACCGCTAATCGTGGGAACGACCGAGATTTACCGCAATCAGCTGTTTGATGCGCTCAGAGAGGGCAGCCAGGTCGCAACCGATTTCGTAATTCTTGACGAGGCTCACTATCTAGCTGACGAGGAACGCGGGCATGTCTGGGAAGAGGCCATCATACTCTCGCCGCCGCGGATTCGCTTGCTGCTGCTCTCAGCAACGGTCGGCCGAGCGGAGGAGTTTGCACGATGGATAGAGGAAATTAGAGGCACAAAGGTTCGCGTCGTAAAGGCCGGGCCGAGGCCGGTAGAGTTGCGTGCCGCCTATATTTCGCACGACTTGCAGTTGTTTCCGCTCGTTGGGCCGGATGGAGGCTATAACCGAGATTTGGACCAGTTTGCAAAACAAAGGACGGCCGGATTTCAAAAAAGACGCCGACGATAGGTTTGGTGGCGTACAAAAAACGCAGAGATCAAGAAAATCTCTGCGTCTAATGTCTTTACCAAATCTAAGCCGCCCTGCCTATTTTCCCGCGAGCAAACTGTCGATATCAGCCTGTGGAATCATGACTTCGAGCGAAACATCGTTGCCCCGGCTTTCGATCTTGGCGTTTTTGATCATGCGTCCGTAAATTTTTTGATCCGCCCGTTTTGAACCGCCAAAAATCGCTCCGCCAACGACTTGCAGGCCTTCGAGTGTGTCTTTGAGGCCTGTTGCCTGATCAGCGCGCCTGGTGCGGGCCAGCAGTTGGACAGTTGATGCGGCCGCAGCGACGTCGAGTGATCCCGAAAGGTATTCGATCGAATCGATATTTGCCCCGAGTTCATCATTGTCGAGCGGCAGCAGGTTAGACATGCCGGTTGGGGCCTTGACGGCAAAACTGAGCACAGAAGTTTCCCTGACCGAAAGCAGTCCGGCAACGTCTGCAGCAACACGCGTATTGGCCTCGATCGTCGAGCGGACGCGAAGTAGCGAACCGATGGCCAATGTATTCCGGTCAAGCGCGGTCACAGCGACCTCTTTGGTAAGGCCGGTCAACGCCTTGTCAATCCAGCCGGCGATCTTGGAATTGGCGGGCTTTATCGTGGTTTTTTGCAGCACATCCTTTGGAGAAAAAACGAAAACCGACTTGCCCGCAACCTTTTCTTCGCGGTAAGTGCCTTTGGATGCAAGTTTTGCGATCGCAAGCAGAGCTCCGGCATTGATATCTCCATTGGCTATTGCAACCGGCTCATAATCGATCTCTTTCGGCGATACCTGCCGCATGGCAATACCAACCGCGACCTGATCAAATTTTTTCAGGTCGATGCCGGTCCTTGCTTCCATTTCAATGACTCTCGCAATAATCTCGGCCAGCATAGGCTGGTTTGCCGACAAGACACGCGGCAGAGCGTCGTTCAGAAACCGTTTCGAATCGAATACGGCGACACCGTCCGAAGCTGGAAGCAAGGAGACGAGCCTCGTAGCCTGCAGTTTTTTGGCCTTGGCGGCTGACGTGTCAGCGCCGGCAAAGCCAATAACGTTTATGAGCATGACCGCGATAGCGGCGATTGTAAGAAATCTTGTTTTCATTCCGGGTACCTCAATATATCAAAACAGGAGAAATCTAACCATAACAGATGCCGCAAGCTGAACGTTTGTTCGCTCGGAACTGTGAAACGCCCTGTTATTGCAATATTAGATGCGAAAAACGAATGAAATGTTAACTGCGGCAATCTTTCCGCAAATTTAAGGATTTTTCGGCTTTCTTACCTCATTTAGGTAAAAATGCCATAACAAACGGGCAGCGGACGAGCGGAAAGGCCGCCATTTTTCGGCGATGCGGAGGAATTCATCTGAACCGGGCCGCGTTCGTGCCCCGGTCAATTTTTGATAAGCGGTATGAAGAGCGATATCTCCTCTTGGCATGACGTCGGGACGCAGCATTGCCATTAGCAGGTAAACATCACATGTCCAGTCGCCAATGCCTTTCAGTTTGATAAGTTCTGATTTAACCTCGGCGTCGGATAAGTTCTGAAGCCCGCCGAGATCAATACGTTTGTCGAGGACAGCCTCGGACAGGTGGCGGGCATAGGCGGTTTTTTGACGGCTGAACCCAATAGTTTTGAGATCGGTGTCGTTAACAGCAAGCAAATTTGCCGGTGTGACGTCGCCTAGGTGAGTAGAGAGTTTGTCAAAGCACGCCTTTGCGGACGCCAGCGAGACCTGTTGTTCGAGAATTATGTTCAGAAGGGTGGCGAACCCAACAGGCCTCTCCCAGAGCGGCGGCGTGCCATGAGTTTCATAAACGGTTCGAAAATAGGCTTCACGAGCGGACAAATCCACACAGCCAGCCTGCAGTGATTTCGCGTTCAATTTGAAAGGATGTGAATTCAAAGAGTGTAATGTCTCACCACTGCGTCGGTACGGCCGCCTCGTTAAACTCGATGGTCTCGCCCGTCGGCAGTATATGGATAATTCTGCTAACTCCGCGTTCGCGAAGCATCGGAGCAAGCATTCCGACACGGTGGCAGTTGGCCCGCGGAATTTTGTGATCGGTCAGCGGCTTTGATTCCGAACACATTATTACGGCCCGTAAATCGGCTGCAATCTCGGTAATCCGATTTAATCCGGTTTCCAGGTCGTCGGGCTCAGGCCTATTCTTGCCGCCCGTTTCGGGCAAATGTTCATAACCAATGCCTTTTTCATTTAGCAATTCCTGCAAAACCGTCCCGTTGTACTGCGGCCACCGCGACCTGGCAAATGCCCGTACGTCGCATACAAACTCAATCTCATGCTTTTGCAGGAGTTCGAGGAAATAGTCGAACGGATGCCGCCCGTGGCCGATGGTGTGAATCGCGGAAATCATTGATTTTGTTTAATTTCAATCTCCCTATTGATGAGTTCCGAAGCGATTACGAATGCTTTGAGCCGTCTCTCGATTAGAGTCCGCTGCGACGCGCCGAGAGTCGGTTTTTCACGAACCTTTTCGATTTTGCTGACTGTCGATAAAATAGCCCGCAAAGCTTCGCGCAGTTCTTCTTCCGTATAACTTTCCATTATGCATCATCGCACCTTCGCAATCTCTTCAATGGATCGCGGATTTTCCAAAGAAGAAAGATCGCCCGGATTTTCGCCCAGATAGGCGGCCCGAATGACGCGGCGCATTACTTTGGCATTTCGGGTCTTTGGAAGC
>Ga0138256_10002447_pt1 | contig 19861 bp, 22 predicted proteins | sample KNB2016incub_MG_FD_105486 | JGI IMG/M metagenome (GOLD analysis project Ga0138256, IMG submission 105486) | Active sludge microbial communities from wastewater in Klosterneuburg, Austria - KNB2014incub_MG | ecosystem: Engineered > WWTP > Activated sludge > Unclassified | place: Austria... | reverse complement strand
GATAAAATAATGGGTGGTTATAAATGTGATAGTTGTGTAAATTCAATTATGTATTATGCCCTATCAATAGAAAACCAATATTTCAAATGTCCAAGATATGCTCGTGTAGTTGAATATTGAATACACTAAGATCGAGACATACTTGGGTTAGGTACTGATGGTACACTTTGTTTATATGCTCCAGAATTCATTTGAATCTTATTAAGATCCTCTTGAGAAAACAAATGTGGTGACTCCTTGGATATATTAACCATCTCAGAAAAGGCCATTCTACCCTCTTCCTTCCTATTTGTATAGAAACAAGAAGCAGCATGTGCCTCTAATATTCTCCAAGCATATAAAGATTCATCAATGAACAATAGTCTTTGTGGGTAAGGGTTTTTCTTATGGTAAGATACCATAGCAAATTTAGAAAATAAATATGCATTACTATATTCCCCAACATTTAAATAGTGATCTATTATTGCTTTTATTGGTTCACATCTAACTGGATCAAAGGAATATGCTTTTAAAAGTTCATTCAAACATAAGTTCCATGGCTCTTCCATAGCTTTCATCATTGTTCCAATTCTATATTGAGAATAGAATATTTCTTCGGGGTATCCATCTGATCTAGAAACTCTCTCTTTATAATATCTAATACTTCTTCTTATCCTTTCCTCATTCTCGTCCCTATTATCTGGTATATTAGCACTATCATGATAGGACTGTGCTGTATAGAATATCCACCTAGGATCTTTTCTATCTTTACTTATATAGGATTCCAGTGTATGAGCATGTGATAAATACTTTGATGGTATATCCCCCTTCCAAGACCCACCATCCATCTGCACTTTCACTAAAAGACCATCAAGTAACCCAGATGAAATATTTGGATCATCTGATACAATAAATTCATGAACTGGACCATAGAATCTGAACTTCTTATCTAATCTACAAAGTTCATTTCTAGTATATTTCATATTATTTATGAATGTAGTGAACATATATAGATCTTTATCTATCTTATTTTTATTGAAACTTGGTGAAATTTCCAACACCTCATCAAAATCCAACCAAAAATTATAATAGACATTATTATCATTTCTACCAAGAAAAACCTCCCGAGCTTTATCAAAAGAGAAATTTCTACACTTTTCAAAATCATCAAATGGTCTCTCAAAAACATGGGTTTCAATACCATTATCTTCTCCCCATTTCTTAACAATTTCTATGGAGTCATCAGTAGATCCAGTATCTATAACACATATACCATCGACTATTGATTTTATGGAGTCGAGCATTCTATGAGCAACATGTGACTCATTCTTCATTATTTGTGTTAAAATTAGCTTAACTGCCATATATTATCTTTTTTCTTTATATGGATATAAATTATTTTGTTCTTGATATCAAAAAATCCTTTGTTTTCAATGGTTTCAGAAGGTTTGAGTATATATCAATAATATATAATACATGAAATATATCTATATCATACTGATAATTATACTAACGTCCTGCGCAGATAGGTCCATTATTATGCACGGACCTCAAATAATCATTGAGAAAAATGATACGTCTAGACCATTTCATATTTTTCCATATAGAAAAAGAAATATGAGTATAGAAGAAATTAATAAAATAAATGATAGGAAAATAGGAAATGGCCACATAAAAGAAGCTAGAAAAATAAAAAGACATAGATCATCATCTGTATCATCATCTGAAACATATTATTAATCTAATTTAGATAACCATTTTCTAGCAGCCACTAAATTTTTAGTATCTGATAATATTTTAGATTTTATCATATCAATTTTATTTCTACCATTTATAATACCAATTGCTATCGAAAATAATTTATTCTTATTATTTGATATAGCAAAGTTCTTTTTAGATCCATCATAACTCAATAATATCTCATCTACTTCATCGGAAATGGATTTTATATACTTATTGATTTTATTAGAAATTGATTCTATTTCATTTTTTTTAACATCATCAATTTGGGATATAACATCATCAATTGTTTCATTGAGTATCATAGATATTAAAGTGTTTTCCTTATTGATATCTTCAGTATATAAACGATGTCGATCAATATACCAATCAGTTTTAACTTTAGCCATCTTACCATTTTCAAATTGAACTACCCAACCTTCCTTATCCTCTATTACCTTTTTAAGTTCAATTAGGTCCTCTAGTGTATGATCATGCTCAAGAGCTACTGATATACCATCATACCTATTTGAGTACTTATTAATATCTAAATAGGATCCTGTAGTATTATTTCTTAGGCGCAAGAGCACTAGACCAGAATTTGAATATGGTATGACAATCCTATTATTTGGAGAAACATATTCAAATATCGGAACAATATCATTATCCAGTGACCAATTAACAAATTTATTAATATGATCATCTTCATCATATATTTTTTGGATCTCAATAGCTTGGTCAGATTCAAATGAAGCTTTACTTTTGCCAATAACCTTACCATTTGGAAGCTTTATGAATGATGCAACTGATCCATCTTCTTTATTATAAATGCTTTTTATTTTGAAGTTTCTAACAACTGAATACATTGAACAAGGAGTCTGATCAATATTAAAAAACTTATCCAATAACAAATACCTATTATACAAGGACCCATCCTTATTGAACACGAATGTCAATCCTCTCATTTCAAAAGCCTTTATATCACAATCAGGAACCGGATTTGTAAAATGTGAGTATGAGGCCAATCTATAACTAAATATAGAAACATCATATCCCATGATATTATGTTTTGATTCAAAAAAGATAAAATTATCATTAGCATCGCATATTTTTCTACACTCTTCATAAGTTGGTATAAAATATGAGTGGTTAATGTTCTCTAAAAAAGATGAAAATTTCATTATCATTACTTATATATCATATTGATTATATTCTAATATATTAGCTGCCTCTTTTTCATATAAACGTTCAATAAGTCTATTTTTCCTGGTGTCATAATCATCATACCTATTAGACCAACCAAAATATTTACCGATCTTAGGCATCAAATATTCCCTCTCTATTTTATTATCTATTTTCTGAAGATCAGATTCTAATTCTGGGTCCAGAATTATAGAATGTGTTTTGTAGTGTGGTTCTATTTTAGGAACAAACATGAATTGTTTCTTCAACCTATATTCCCAACGGCCAATTTTGGCATTGGCATTTGACATTTGTCTCCAAAATATATCAAATAGATTTTTCTGACTTTCTGTCAGGTCATTCGATATCTGATTCCAAGTTTTATGATTGATGGTAGATAGATTGTGTGGGATGTCAATCCATTTCTTGGTTTTAAAATCCTTAGATAAGAATTTATCACTTCTACTATACACGACTTTCTGTATATATGGTAAGATAGATAGATAAATATGCGAATCTTTACTTCTAGCAAAGTCTTCTCTTAAGACAAAAAATTTCTTATATCCAGATCTAATTGGAGTCTCTAATTTAACAAAATTTAAATTTCTTTTAGCATCAGAAAGTCTCAATCTCTTTCTCCATAGAGAAAATAGTCTTTTTTCTTCAGATTTTTTGTTAATTTTTTTTTCTCTTCTCATTTATAACTCGAATATACTAAATCTTATTTATATATAGAGATGAAGTATATTTCCATATTCGAAGAATTTAAAAAGGTTAAAAAACATGGGAACCAAAGAATACATGTGTATAATGACAAACTACCAACTGAGTCCCCGGCATTATCCGCTGGCAACTAAAGATAGGATTTATCACCACTCATACAATCATCTATTTACTCTATAGACGTATCATCTGGGTGTATATGGGATCCTAGCTGTATTAAAACATCTGAAAAGATAATATAGAAGTCATCTCCAATTATATTTTTGTTATATTTACATAATGAATTGCAGACTAAAACCATCCAATATTAAAAATGCCGGTGTTGGAGTTTTCTCCATATCAACAATAGAAAAAGGAGTAGATCCATTCCCAGGATGTGATACACATCTCATCCCTCTTTCCATCAAAGATTATGATAATATGACATGCTCTGAACAAAAAATGATCAGAGACTTTTGTTATATATCAAGTGGGTACTGGAGAATACCAAAAGATTTTAATAAATTGGACATAAGTTGGTATGTGAATTCCAGCATACACTACAATTAGAGATATATCAGAAGGGGAAGAATTAACCTATGAGTATCTAATATATGATTAGGAGGAAACATAAGTTGGGGAATTAACTTCAGTTAAATTATGTGATCCAGTATCGCGAATCTCCACCATGCGGTAGGAGTATTCTGCTGCCGTCATCATTTCTTATCCAATTCACATACTGAATTTATAATTACCACAATTATAAATCTTATAGTATCCCTGACTATGCATTATTTCCGATTCTGTCATTAACTTATCAAAACCTTTACGAACTAATATGTCTTTTCTAAAAGAGAACCTATTATGTCTGACACCATTTTTGAACCAAAAATAATTGGGAGATGTTTCCGACTCCAACTCAAATCCTAATTTTTTATAAAGACCACCATTAGTATAGCATTTATCTCCATATGAAATTATTTTTTTAGGATGGTAATTATCAATAAAGAATTTAATAATTTTAGAGGCCCCTCCAACAACAGATGTATTTCTCTTATTACAAAACCTTATTAATTCATAAATGCCGATGTCACCCTTACTTCCTAAAGACTTTCTCAATCCACCAAATGTCATTATAGATACCAATTCATCATCCAAGTAAAGTCCTATTTTAATTTTTGAATTGACACTCCCTTGTATATGATTTTTTTCCAAAAAAGAACCAACTATCTTATTATCAAGTATTTCAATAATATCACACTTCCTAGCCCAAACTTTCCTTTTGGACTTTCCTATCTTATTTAAGATGATCGACTCTACTATTTCTCTTTTATATAACCAATCATCCTCCCATATCATTATTATCTGAATATTATTTTCACTAAAGAATAAATTTTTTTCTTTGTGATAATTTTTTTCTTTATAGAATTCAGAGTGGTACCAAAGTCCGTTATATTCAAATCCTATTTTCAGGTCTGGCAAGTAGATATCTGACTCGACTTTACCAATTTTAAAATTCTCAATGATCCTACCATCATAGTTTTTTCTCAAGAAGTTAAAAATTTCTTTTTCTGCAACAGATGTATTTTTACCATCTGTCGGATTACATATTGTACAACACTCAAATGAATTTTTATTCCTTAAATAATATAGCTGTTTAGATATCTTAAATATTTTTTCACATTTCTCACATCTAAATAATAAGATATCATCTTCTATCTTGATAAGATCATATTTGATATTATACTCTTTATAATACTTTTCTATTTTCCCCAACCTCCTCTTATTCGTTTCTTCTAAATCAAACTTAAATTTATCACTCTTATAATATCTAACCATATCAGACTTAAATTCATCTGTTTTTGTATAATTATCCTCTCCCCATTTTTCTTTAATTATATCTCTGTATTTTATTTTAAAATCTTCTGATTTAGTATGATGATCAACTCCCCACTTTTCTATCTTAGATGATTTAGATAGATCAAAGAATTCTTTGGTTTGCATAAACCAATCTGTTCCATATTTATTTAAATTCGTCTTTTTAACTTTGGATAAATATTCATCAGTCTTAGAATAATTATCAACCCCATACCTATCTAGATTTGTCTTCTTGGTCTTTTCCTTAACTGAATTTAATTTCGAGGTATTTGTCACTCCGTATTTAATTAAACAATTGGATATAGACTTTTCATTTCTTTTTTTAATTACATCCTTATCACTCATTGAACATTTTCTAGAACAATAAGTATTATATCCTGAATTAAATCCTCTGAATTTAGTAATCCCTTGACAGATTTTACACTTACCAACTTGATTATCATTACTAAATAAGAAAACAGATTCTGTGAATCCACAACTTAGACCATTCTCATTGATAAAATTGATAATACTTTGATACAGATCTGGATAATTTTTACTGATATATGATTCTCTTCTTTGTTTTTCATTAAAATTGGATAGGATGTCACGATCAGACATATTTGTAGCTGTTTTTTTAGTATGTATTTGTTATATATCTAAACTTATTGCCTTTGTTTCTATATGATATGTGTGTAAAAAATAATTCAAATACTTTGGCACGGTATTTGATATAACTCAAATAAAAAATTTAAAACATGAGCAAAAACGTAATTATTGGAATTGATTTAGGAACTACTAACTCAGCAGTTGCCGTTATAGAAAACGGAGAACCTGTGGTTATTACAAATTCAGAAGGTAAAAGAACTACACCATCTGTAGTTGCCTTCACTGATTCGGATAGAAAAATTGGAGACCCAGCTAAAAGACAAGCTGTCACAAATCCAACAAAGACAATATCCTCTATTAAGAGGTTTATAGGAAAAGACTTTCAGAATTGTTCTAGTGACATTAAGTCAGTTCCCTATAAGGTTGTAAAGACAAAATCAAATGTACCAGGAGTTGATATAGATGGTAAGATCTATACACCACAAGAAATATCATCAATGATACTTCAGAAAATGAAAAAGACCGCTGAGGATTACCTTGGACATGAGGTAACAAGAGCAGTCATAACTGTACCGGCTTATTTTGGAGATGCTGAGAGAACTGCTACGATCGAAGCTGGTGAAATTGCCGGACTTAAAGTCGAAAGAATCATCAATGAACCAACTGCAGCAGCTTTATCTTATGGGTTGGACAAAAAAGGAGAGGATCATAAAATTCTTGTCTTCGATACTGGTGGTGGGACTCATGATGTCTCTGTTCTAGAAATAGGAGATGGTGTATTTGAAGTAAAATCAACAGATGGTGATACTCACCTTGGTGGGGATGACTTTGATAATACGATAATAGATTGGATGGTATCTGAATTCAAGACTGAAAATGGAATGGATCTTTCAAAAGACCCAATGTCCCTTCAAAGATTGAAAGATGCTGCTGAGAAAGCAAAAATTGAACTTAGCTCAACTGCCGAGAGTGAGATAAACCTACCTTACATAACAGCTAAGGATGGTGTCCCTCTTCACCTTGTGAAAAAGTTATCAAGATCTAAATTTGATCAAATGACATCCAAGTTGGTGGATAGAACTATCGCTTGTGCTAAAACAGCATTGAAAAATTCAGGACTTAAAGTTTCCGAAATCGATGAGATCATACTTGTTGGTGGATCTACCAGAATATTATCAATCCAAAATGCTATTGAAAAGATGTTCGGCAAAAAACCAAACAAGTCTGTCAATCCTGATGAAGTTGTTGCCATTGGAGCAGCTATCCAAGGTGGTGTTCTATCTGGAGGAATAAGTGATGTTCTTCTATTGGATGTTACCCCACTATCACTAGGAATTGAGACAATGGGTGGTGTGTTGACCAAGCTTATTGAAGCAAATACAACAATACCAACAAGAAAATCAGAAACATTCTCAACTGCATCTGACAATCAACCTTCAGTTGAAATACATATTCTTCAAGGTGAGAGGCCGATGGCTAAAGACAATAGATCTCTTGGTAGATTCCACCTTGATGGAATAATGCCAGCACCAAGGGGAATTCCACAAGTTGAAGTTACTGTTGACATAGATGCTAATGGTGTATTATCAGTAAGTGCTAAAGATAACGCCACGGGTAAAGAAAATAAAATTCGAATTGAGGGTGGATCTCAACTTTCTAAAGACGAAATTGCGAAAATGAAAGCCGAGGCTGAAGAAAATGCTGATTCAGATAGAATCGAAAAGGAAAAAGTAGATAAGATGAATAAAGCAGATTCTATGATATTCCAAACTGAAAAGCAGATCAAGGAATTTGATGATAAACTAGTTGGTGATGATAAAGCTGACCTAGAATCTGCTCTTCAAAAATTAAAGGATTCTCATTCGAATTCAGATATTGACTCAATTGACTCAGACTTAAATAATCTAAATGAAGTATGGAGTAGGGTATCAACAAATCTATATTCACAAACTCAAGAAGGAGAGGGACCTAAAGAAGATCCTGTACAGGACGCTTCTTATGAGGAAGTTAAATAATTACCAAATCTAAAATTAAAATACGGATATTCTTAAATAGAATATCCGTATTTTAATATATACCAATATGTTACTATCAGATACAGTTGAAATATCAATAAGACCTAATAACAAAAAATATTTAAATAATAAAGGATATGATATTACAGGCAAAAAAATCCATATTAGAGTAGAAGACCTATCTCCTAATAGTAGGTGCCTAGTATTAATCAAATGTCAAATCTGTGATCAGGAAAAAAAAATTAAATATTTAAACTATATAAAATCTATTAAAAAAGGTGGATATTACTCATGTTCTGGTAAATGTTCTAACTCAAAAAGAAAATCTACAAATATTGATAACTTCGGGCACGAGTGGGCGTCATCTAGTGAAGTGATAAAGAAAAAAGTAAAGAAGACAAACTTAGAAATATGGGGATCTACATGTCCACTTCACTCCAAGGATCTAGTTCCAAAAATTAGGAAATCCAATATGGATAAATATGGATCTGAGTTTCCATCCCAAAACACCCTAATTAAATTAAAAACTAAGAAAACTAACCTGGAAAAATGGGGACACTCAAGTCCACTATTAAATGATCAAGTAAAGATCAAATCAATGAATTCTATGGTTGAAAAATGGGGGGTTGATAATCCAGCCAAGAATAAATATCTATTGAATAAAAGAGTCGAAAGCTTTAATCTATCAGAAAAAAAGGAAGGAATCTATAATAACCTAAAAGAATTATTTAAAGGTGATGACTTTAAAAATAGTGTTAGTATTAAGAGAAAAAGATCTACTCTTAAAAATTGGGGAGTTGATCATTACTCCAAGACAGATGAGTTCAAGGAAAAGATAAGAGACACACTCATTGATAGGTATGGGACAACTGGATTTAACGGACTGGATGAGTTTAAAAGTAAGTCTAAGATAACAAGAAATAATAATTTAATTTCAAAATACTCTAAGATACTTGGAGAAAAATATGAAATTATTTCATTGAATGATGGTCTATTTACAATACGAGAGGGAGTTGATGATTTCTTGATCAATATTAATAATTTGCGGGATAGGATCTATAGTAATACGGAAATATCAACAATTAAAAATCCTCTATTTTCTGGCAGCAAATCAGGATATGAAATTCAAATATCTGATTTTGTGAAATCACTTGGGTGTAATAATATTATCCTTGGATCAAAGAGCATAATAAGTCCCCTAGAATTGGACATTTATATTCCTGAATTAAAATTAGCTATAGAGTTCAATGGATTATATTGGCACTCAGAGATATTCAAAGGAATGAATTATCACTTAAATAAGTACAATGAATGTAAAAAATTGGGAATTAATTTGATTAATATTTTTGAAGATGATTGGTTATATAAACAAGAAATCATTAAATCCATTATCTCCAATAAAATAAATAAAATTGAGAATAAAATTTGGGCCAGAAAATGTCAAATTAGGGAAATAGACGATAACAAAATCATCAGATCCTTCTTAGATAGGAACCACATTCAAGGATTCTCACCATCTAATACTAAAGTTGGACTATTCTACAAAGACGAATTAGTCAGTTTAATGACATTTGGATACAAATACACAACTGGTAAAAAAGTATTAGAGTTATCTAGATTCTGTTCAAAAATTAATTTGAATGTTGTCGGAGGAGCTAATAGACTATTCCAATATTATGTCAATAAATACAGACCCGATAAAATAATATCATATTCAGATATGTCTATTTTTGATGGTGGAATTTATCGTAAATTAGGGTTCGTTATGAAACAACAGAGTAAACCTAACTACTATTGGGTAGTTGATGGAAAAAGGCACCATAGGTTTAAATTTAATAAGAGTAAATTAATATCTGACGGATACGATCCTAATTTAACCGAAGTTGAAATAATGTATAGTCGAAAATACTATCGCATATTTGGATGTGGTCAAATCTCATGGAAATATGAACTTAGTGATATATCTGAATAAAATTAAGATGGAAAGAAATAATAAACAACCTAAATGAATCAAACTTAATATTAAGTATGAATAAAATAACAAAAAACGAAGTATGAAGATTTTAATAAAGCCGGAAGATATTTTAAAAAGATGTCTGTGGGATGGATATGTATATTACATAGTTGGGTCTGAAAAAGATGCTGAGAAAATGCTGAAAGAAAATCAAGAAGTTGAAATCACAGAAAAGGAAGCCTTGGTAATAGGATTACTAAAAGTTATTGAAACTGATAATCTCATCCACAAATTTAATTCTTATATTGTTGATCTATTAACAAATAAATCAATAAATAACCAAGGTATGGTACTCATAAGGAAAAAAACAGTAGATACCGCAATTGATAAATTTATGGATAAATTCCCCTCATATTGGACACCAAACATTGTTTTTCAAAAATCTTTGGAAGAGTTAAAGGTCTATAGGTCCGACTTTATCACAAGTATATCGAAGTTAGAGTTGATAGAAATTACAGATCAGTTCGGAACTTATAGTTTCTACAATTCTAACGCAATTAAAAAACTAATAAAATTTAACTACTGATGAAAAAAAATATAGATGATCAAATAGAAGAGAGTGTAAAATACACTTACGATATAGATTATAAAGATCTTTATGTTCGACTATATGCTGATATGGAGAATCTTAAAAAAAGACACCATAAAGAAAAAGAGGAGTTATTAAAGTCACTAAAATATAAAATGGTAGAATCCATCTTAGATATGGACAATGATCTCTCAATAGCCATTAGATCATTTGATACCATACCTGATGGGATTAAGTTAATTTTGAATAAATTGAAAACCTTCCTTGAGTCTCAAAATATTAAAGAAATACCAGTTGAGAATTATGATCCTGAAGTACATGAAGTTATTTCAGTAATAGAGAATGGTGAATCAAAAATTGTTGATGTTGTATCCAAAGGATATAAAATGGGAGATAGTATAATTAGATACCCAAAAATAATCCTATCGAAATAATGGAAAATCCACTATTAAAATATGACTCTGATGATTATTACAGTGCTCTTACCTCTAAGATAGAAAATAATCATGCAATTAAGATAAAAGAATTACTAAAAGAAACAATACATAAATATGGGGATCTTTTTACTGATGAATTTTTCAAATCAAAGTTAATAAGTAAAAAGAAGAGTGTGTCATCTAAATTTAGAGTATATGAACAGAACGGCACACAAATTAATGTTGGTCAAAGAGAAGATGAAATTAATATTGAGGATGACCTATTTTCTTTGATTCTCCCATTTATTAGAAGAGCATACTCAAAATTTTTTATAAACCCACCAAGTATATTTGACAAAACACTGGTCAATTTAGACCAATCTGGTAGACTATTACTATTCCAATCGCACTTTGAATTGGAAGATCTATTGATGTTTTTCAAAGAAAAAGTTAAAAAAAATTTACACATATTAGATGATTTTAATCATCTAGATCGAAGTCCATTGATCCTATCACTAATAGTTGATGATTATATTGGGATGAAATTAGAACTGACACAAAACTCTCAAAGTATTAAAAAAGATATAAGAAACTTAAAAATAAAGAAGATCAATGGATAATCTGAGATTCTATCAAAATTTAGAAAATAGTGTCTATAAAAGAAATTATAGTGATCAAATGATCAATATTTTATCTAATATAGAGAAAAATATAAATCCACATGTGGCATTCCTAAATCTAAATCTAGAAAATGAATACTATACTAATGTGACTCTTGATAATATTGATCCTTATGTCGATTCTTATTATACGTATCTATCATCATCTTTTTTTGGAAATAAGAAAATTGGTATTAAGTCCGAGTGGATATACTTTGAAATGCTTCGTAGGATTACTAGTATAATTGATGAAAATAAAGAAAAGTTTTCCAATTTATATAATGGTAGAAATGATAAAATAAACTTGATACATAAGTTCGACCTCAATACTGGATTCAAAATGGATAAATTTACAAGTTATCTATTGGAACAGATTATTAGAACATCTAACTTTGACATATCGGTATTTTCAAACATATCTAAATCTATTGATTCAAAAATAGCATTTAACCTAATATCCCTATTTTCTGGTAAAAACTACTATGAATACTTCTTAGAAGGGGCCCAAGGATGTCAAGGACCACCCCAATCTAAAGCTCCTGATTACAAAGGATTTGAAGGTATTTATATTTTAGACACTATAGATGACTATGAAAAAATGCACTCAAATATTTTATATTTAATTGATGTGTTAGGTAAGATTGATAAATCAATATTAAAATACTTAGAGGAATGTAGATCATTCACGGAAAATCTCATTGATAATATTAAATTGGGGAATTTCTCTCAAAGTGAATTTTTAAATAATTTACTATTTGAATCAAGAGATATTCTAAATCATGGTAATAATCTATTGATAACGATTAATTATGGTAAAAATATAAATAATATACCATCTGAGGAAGTTGAATTTATCCCATATGATATAACATTTGGATTATCTTTAGTTAAAGATCATAATTATATTGAAGATCTTAAAGTACCTCACTATGGATATGTCATGTATCAACGATATCTTAACAAAAAACAAAAATTTTATAAAAATAACTTATTACTAAATGACTAAAGACTATTATAAAATATTGGGGGTTGATAAATCATCTTCCCCTGATGAGATCAAAAAATCATATAGAAAATTAGCCATGAAATATCATCCGGACAAAAATCCGGATAATAAGGAAGCTGAAGAAAAATTCAAAGAATGTGCCGAAGCATTTGAGACTCTGTCAAATCCAGAATCAAAACAAAGATACGATAGGTTTGGATCAAGTGGGAAAGGTTCAGGACAAAATCCATTCCAAGGACATGGATTTAGTATGGATGATATATTTTCTCAATTTGGAGATATTTTTGGGGGATTTGGAGGGAATTCAAGACAAAGAAGAACTGGATCTGATCTAAGGGTTAAGATCTCAGTAACATTAAGTGAAGTTATTAGTGGATCTGATAAAAAAGTAAAGTATATAAGACAAGATAAATGCTCATCTTGTCAAGGATCCGGTGGCAAAAATCCAACAACTTGTGGATCATGTAAAGGATCTGGACAAAGGGTGATGGTTCAACAATCAGCATTTGGTTCTATTAGACAGTCAGTAATTTGTACAATGTGTTCTGGTGATGGTCAAATTGTTCAAGACATATGCAGTAGTTGCCATGGTACTGGATCACAACAAAAAGAAGAAATTGTTGATGTTCATGTACCAAAGGGGGTTATCAATGGGTCATTTCTCACTCTCAGAGGATATGGCAATTACATAAAAAATGGGGAATTTGGAGATCTTCAGATTTTAGTTGAAGAGATTCCTGATAAAAATTTCAAAAGAGAAGATAATAACCTTATCTATAATCAAGAAATATCCACTATAGATGCAATTCTAGGAGAAGATTATACCATAGACTCACCATATGGTGATATTAAGTTTTCTATAAGACCTGGGACCTCACATGGACAATCCATAAGAATTGCTGGAAAGGGAGTACCATTTCAAAATTTTGGCACAGGGGATATGTTTATTATAGTATCGATAAAAATACCATCGAAAATAAGTAAGGAAGAAAAAGATATTCTTTTGGATTTGAAAAAATCAGACAATTTTAAATGAAGACAATAGGTCTTTGTTTAATTGTTAAAAATGAAGAGCATGTCATAACTAGATGTCTGGACTCAGTAAAGCCTATTGTTGATTATATTCTTATATGTGATACAGGATCAACAGATAATACAAAATCTAAGATATTAGAATGGTTATCAGAAAATAATATTGAAGGACAAATAATTGATGATCCTTGGGTTAATTTTTCACATAACAGAACATCAGCCCTCAGTAAGATAAAGAAAATCGATATGGATTATTGTTTGATGATCGACGCAGATGAAGTTCTAATATTCAACGAAGAATTCGATGTCAACAAATTTAAATCTTCATTATCACATGATATCTATCACATAAATAGTATATTAAATAATATTACATATAATAGACCACAACTAACATCAAATAAAAGATCATTTAGGTATGAAGGTGTTGTACATGAATTCTTAGCCATGGATGGTGAGAGTTCGTCCAGTACAATAAGTGGATTCTATAATAGACCTATTCAAGATTCATCTAGAAATGCAAAAGGAGTTAGTAAATACATAGATGATGCTAAAATTCTAGAAGAGGAATTATCAAAAGATATAGGAGATTATATGAGATCCAGATATACATTCTATCTAGCTCAAAGCTATAAAGATTGTGGACAAACTGAACTTGCCATAGAAAACTATAGGATAAGATCAACTCAAGGATTTTGGAGAGAAGAAGAGTTTGTTAGTCTATATAATATCGGAATAATCAAAAATGGTGATCCAAAATACTCAAAGGAAGAAGTAATTCAAGACTTCATGAAATCATTTGAACATTCTCCACATAGAATCGAACCTCTTTACTGGATAAATTTAATATGTCGTTTAAATGGTTGGAATCAACAGGGATATATGGTAGGCAAAAAAGCTATTGAAAGACTTGAAATTCCCGTTGGATCATTATTCATTGAAAATTGGATATATGACTACGGCGCGTTAGATGAATTATCAATATCAGCCTTTTATATAGGCAAAATAGAAGAATCACGAGAAATTTGTAAAAGATTATTAAATGAGGATAAAATTCCATCACATTATATACCAAGAATTGAAAACAATATAAGAATGTGTGGGTAAGTATAGTTTCTTAATTTAATATATATTTATATGGGGCATCTATCAAGATATAAACATTACTGGTCATTGAAGAAATTTGAATCCAAAGAAATATTATATGCTTATGACATGTTCTTCAATCATGATTCCAAAATAAGGGACCTTATAAAGAGCCCAATTGATATCAAAGGAGAAAAGTGGAATTTGTGTATAGAAAGTTCAATGGCTGGTAGCCACTTGGTCCTAGACAGTCCCAATTCACATAATTCACTGTACTATTTAGTGACTCCTTTCTGGGATGGTATACATGGGATAGCTGTCAATGAGATCATTAGAGATGATATTAAATGTGATTGGATATATGATCTAGACTCGATCCCAAAAAATGAAAAACAAATGTCTAACTTCATTGATAAATTCATCAATGTATATTTAGTTGATATTATCAGTACATCATGGACAGAAGATATGATAGATATAGTTAAGGATAGTTTTTATGAAATATCAGACAATTTTGATGTCTCCATGCCCAAGTATTGGACTAGGGAATTTGAAATTAACATTAAAAATTCAATAAAATTTGAAAAAACAATTAGTTCTGATCATATGGATTTTGAAAAATATAAAAATCAAATATCTAACAGACTTAATTTAATAGAATCATGTCAATCATTTATTAAAAGAGTATCTCATGAGTTGGAAAATATTTCATTTCGTATTACACCATCCGAAAGTGGAATATCCATAGTACTTAAAATTAAGGAGATTGTTAAACATTAACCCTTTGGAAAACTCTCCTTTAGAGAAACAGATTTATTAAAAGACTCACCATCTGTATCTAAAACATAATATCCTTTTCTCATCATTTGAACCGTCTCTCCTATATTGAGATCAAGAATACCAACATCAAATTTACCACTCTTACGAAATATAGATTCTTTATTTATATGATCCATATAATTCCTACCACCACCATCTGGGTTTGGATGATCAAATAAAACATCATATTCATATACATCCCTTTCTATAGAATGGTCACATGACACCCAATGAATCGTCCCTTTGACCTTCCTAGGCTCTGATATTGTAGTAGGATCATATTCACATATAACCTCAATAACTTCACCATTCTCTTCAACACAATCAACAGCTTTTATGATATAAGATCCTTTCAATCTCACCTCCCCTCCTATTTTAAGTCTATGATATTTTGAATTTGCTTCCTTTCTAAAATCTTCCCTCTCAATATATACTTCATTGGAAAATGGGACAAATCTAGTTCCCATTGAAGTATCTTCGGGATTAGTATCTATCTCAACCCATTCAACTCCAGATTTCCAATTGGAAATAGTCAATTTAATAGGATCCATAACTCCCATTATCCTCTTGGATTTTTTATTAAGATCTTCTCTTAATGACTCCTCTAATAAAAGATGACTAATCAGAGATTCACGTTTAGTAACCCCAATTCTTTCGCAGAAATTTTTAATTGATTCAGGAGTATATCCCCTTTTTCTAAGCCCAGAAATTGTTAATAATCTTGGATCATCCCAACCACTTATAAATCCATTATCAATTAAATTTTTTATTTTTCTCTTACTCATCACAGAATAGTCCACATTTAATCTAGCAAATTCAGTTTCTTCAGGGAAATTTCCACCAAGATTACAATGTTCTAGAACCCACATATATAATGGTCTATGAATTTCAAACTCAAGAGTACATAATGAATCTGTTATTTTCTCATAATAATCACAAAGAGGATGTGCAAAATCATACATTGGATATATTTTCCAAGCATTTCCAGTCCTAAAATGATCAACATCTATTATTCTATATAAAATAGGATCTCTCATGATCATATTAGGATCCGACATATCTATTTTTGCTCTAACTACTTTTGATCTCTCTGGAAATTCTCCCAACTTCATTCTATTCAAAAGATCTAAATTTTCTTCTAAAGATCTGTCTCTGAATGGTGAATTAGTACCAGGTGAAGTTGTAGTACCTTTCATATTAGCAATCTCCTCTGAGGTCGAATCATCTATATATGCCTTACCATTCAACATCAAAGAAACTACACATGAATAAATGAAGTCAAAATAGTCTGATGTGTATGATATTTCATTTAAACTGAATCCTAACCACTCTATATCCCTTATCATGGAATTAATGTATTCAGACTCCTCACTTCTGGGATTCGTATCATCAAATCTCAAAATACAAGGAACATTATATTTTTTAGCTAATCCGAAATTCAAACAAATTGATTTAGCATGTCCTAAATGTAACCCAGAATCATATTTAATTGATTCATTTCCAGACTCATCAATTACGATGGTCTTTGATCCATTTGGCTCAGGAGGAAATCTAAATTTTAGTTTCTCCAAATTTCCCTTACTAAGTATTTTCTCTTCAATAAAATTCATTTTAGACTTTCGATTTCTTTAATTAACGTTCTTTCAACCCAATCTCCTATTTTTAATTCATTTTCAGTACAATATTTCTTTACCAATAAGTGAGATTCAGATGATATTGTTAATGTTTTTATTTGAGGATTTTTTACTTTTAATTTTTTATCTAACATTTATCTAAGATTTAAACTTATATAATTATTTTATAAAAAGATTATTAATACAATAGATATTACTAGTATTCCAGATACAATAGAAATCCATATTCGATTAGATCCGACCCAGAACTTAGGAATCCAATATGATTTATTATTAAATGTAAGTTCCCATTTTCTTAGCTCGTTTGGATCAACACTTGGTAGACCAGATCCCAAATTTATCCATTTTTGCCAATGGTAACTGGCCGTAGCACTTACCAACTGAGTAAGTACCAATGATAATATAATGGAGCAAATAATATCAAGTCCTGATACTGTAAGAAATGACATTATATAGAAGAATATGGATCCCCAATAAGCTCTATACTCTTGATTAGTTATAATATGAATATTTGATATCCATGATTTTAATCTACTATCTGTAACGGCCAAATTCCCCTTACCATAAAATACACCATTCTTTTTTGAGGAAAAAGTTCTTTGTAAAGCTGATAACCCCAACGCTATTAATAAATAAATATACTCCATTATTTAGATTTATTTATTATAGGTAATTTAAGGTCCTCAAGGAGCTCCTCAGGGATTTTCTCAGAGTAAAGATTCATAAGATTCTTCATAGTCTTCATAGCTTTTTCACTTATTTTTCCAACTTGAATGGTAAACTTTCTCGATTCGGATTTATGTTTCATTAATTATTTCATTTATTTTTTTTAACCTATCATCTCTGATTTTTTTCCTAGGATCAAAATAATACTCAATGTCATATTGGATCAGATCAACTATAGATCCATCTGATTTAATTATCCTGTAGTCATTGATTTTCATATTTGAATCAATATTCATTTCATGACCAAGGAAAGTTCCTGGATTTAAACTATTTTTTCTGATAATAGTAAATCTAGAAAGGTCCATTATCTCATATCCAATAAGCATACTGACAGTGAATTCACAGTCTATAATTCTCTCCAATAATAAACAGAGGTCTTGTTTGGTCATATTACTTATAATATTTTTCTACTAATTGATCCAAAAAATCACGATGAGGAAACGGGAATCGAACCCATATCTCTTGGACCAGAACCAAGAATCATACCATTAGACCATTCCTCAAAATTTTAGATTTTAATTGTTGGATTTATCCACTTTCTAATAGCATTATCACTAACACCATATTTTCTACCCGTTGCACTATATCCAATTTCCTCAACTTCTTTAATAATTTGATCAATCGATGGTCTTTCTACTTTTCTTTTATACGTGCGACATTTAAAACAATTAGATGCTAATTTACTCATTGGATTCCCACAATCACATGTTTTAACAATTGTCTCTTTCTTATTATTTCTTCCCGCGAAGGTGTCTAGTCCAGCGTTACAGTTTGGGCAAACTATTCTTAAGTTTTCTATTCTGTTATCATTATGAACTCCATTTATATGGTCCAATATAAGAGATATTTTAGTCCCGTTCCAAATCTCATTTTGCCCACACAAAGAACAAATATTTTCTAGTATTTGTTCTTCAAATAATCTACGTTTTAATCGTGTTCTACTGTAATCAACATTTTCTTTCAACAGGTCTATCAAATTGATTTTACTCTTAGATAGTCTATTTACATTATTGTAATAGGGATCAAAGTGAGATGTGTCTATTTCATATTTAGAAATATACTTCTTCAAGTGTCTATAATTAGCACCTGCGGACCTGATTCCAAGTTTTTCGAAGCATTCTCTATACGTTTTAGACTCACTGACTATTTTCTCTAGCTCTTCCTTAGAGTATTTAGATTTTAAATTTCTCCCATTAGCAATATCGAATTTCAAAAGATCACATCCATATTCACCTAATACACTTTTAATTTTCGAGTAATTAGAAGTGATAGGAAGTAAATCTAGTTCAACTAACATTTCCTTTATAGTTGAAGATTTTTCATAGAGATCAATGATCTTACTCTTCTCATATCTGATCTTAGATTCACTCATTCTTCTCACATTCGAAAAATGACTAACATCTATTTTATTCCTTTTGATGATTCTCTCGATATTTCTCCTCACCCCACCAAAATTAGGATCAAGTCCTAGTTTTTTACACACCTCCGGAAAGGATATTGATGACCGAACGATCTCTTCTAAGTGTTCTTTACTATATTCATATTTCATAATTTCTAACTTAAGTCTATTTATATATTAAAAATTATGACCACCCATACATATATTCGTATTTAAGATACCTCGGAGGAATTCGAACCCTCAACTCGTAATCCAGAGTTACGAATGGTAACCATTTCACCACAAAGGTGCAATACATGTCCATTCGTGATAGGTAGCGCAATTTGCTACGGAGGTAGGATTCGAACCTACAATAGAACTTTTTAGTTCTGCTTGATCCAAGGTCAAGTGCCATGCCATTAGGCGACTCCGCAATTTTTTGATGTCCAACCTGGATTCGAACCAGGGATAATTGAGTCAAAAGGTTTTGGGACTTTTT
>Ga0138256_10002446_pt1 | contig 19862 bp, 22 predicted proteins | sample KNB2016incub_MG_FD_105486 | JGI IMG/M metagenome (GOLD analysis project Ga0138256, IMG submission 105486) | Active sludge microbial communities from wastewater in Klosterneuburg, Austria - KNB2014incub_MG | ecosystem: Engineered > WWTP > Activated sludge > Unclassified | place: Austria... | reverse complement strand
GCGTGCGAGTTCCGGTCGACGAGCCAGGTGCCGACCAGCTCGCCGTTCATCCAGGCGTTGAGCGACTGGGTCACCACGAGCCCTTCTTGGGGCGGGCCATGAGGGTACGACGGGATTCGGCCTTAACCTCAGGCGGTCTGCTTGATGGCTTGGGCAGTGGCTTGGGGGCTTTCGGCTTCGAGGCCTTGGCCGCAGGGGCGCGGGCGGCGACCGGCGCGACCGCTTCCTCCTGCAGGGTCAGCGAGGCCCCCAGCACGGACAGCAGCTTCATCAACTGCTCGAAGTTGACGAGGCCCGGGTTCGCTTCGATCTCCGCGATCCGTGCCTGGCTGACACCGATGAGTGCGCCGAGCTGGGCCTGAGTGAGGCCATGCCGCTTCCTCAACGCCCGCAGATGCTGGCGAAGTTGATCAGGGAAGCGGACGGAGAAGGCAGCGACCATGGCACATCTTATAAGCCAAAGCCTGTAAGCGCAATAAACAAGCTACAGCAAGTTCTGTGAAACTATCGGCCTTGGCAAGTACTGCGACTGCATCACCTGCAGGCGATGCGAGAAGCACCGAAGTTATGGCGAGTCCTCCGCGAGCCGTCCGGCCTCGAAGTTGAAACGATGCGTGAACGGATCTCGGCGCTCCTGGGATCTCATGGTCGTTCGTGGGCCCACACGAGACGTCCGGAGACCAAAGCACTCGCCGATGCCGGCACTTGGAAGAACCGAAGCACGCGCGCACGATTGGCGCATGCGCTTGCCCTGGGACCGTTCCAAGCCGCCGCAGCTCGATCTGCTAGGCCCTGAAGAGCCGGCTCCGATAGGGGAGGCCCCGGCGCTGACCACCGCATCTGACGCACCACCGCAGGAGGTGCCCCCCATGCCCCTCGCAGAGCCGTTGCCGACGCCTACCGGCGAGCCGCTTCTCATCCCGCTGTCTGCGCTCTGCGAAGACCCCGACAATTCGCGCACCGAGTTTCCGCTGACCGAGCTGCAGGAACTGGCCGAGGACATCCGCCAGCACGGCATCCTGCAGCCGATCGTCGTGCAGCCCGCAGATGCCGAAGGGCGCTACCGCATCCACTTCAGCGCCAAGCGCTTTCGCGCGGCAGGTCTTGCAGGGCTGACGCGGGTGCCAGTCACGGTGAGGCCGACAGCGGCCGATCCCTACGCCCAGGTCGCCGAGAACCAGAAGCGCCACGGGCTGTCGCCGCTGGACCTGGCGCGCTTCATCCGCTCGCGCGTAGACCTTGGTGAATCCAACGCGATGATCGCGAGACGGCTCGGCATCGATTTGACGACGGTGGCGCATCACCTCGCGCTGCTGGAGTTGCCACCTCCGCTCGAAGCCGCACTTCGCACGGGGCGGTTCATCGTGTGTTCGTAGATGCTGACTGGCGGTCCGTCACTCGGCCACTACCGCCAAGACAGTCAGCATTTCAGCAACAACCACGAAGCTGTCTTCGCCCTCTCCAACGCTGATCTCGATAGGTTCGAATTCACGCCGGTCAGAGTCTGGGCGCAGCGTGATGCGTTCGTGCCGCCAGCCGCCTTCTCCAGCCGGTACCTTCTCACTCGTGTAGAGCTTGACCGTGTAGCGGCCCCCAGTCTCGGGATCAGCGATGCTCCGGTGCTGAACGACGACGACCTTTCCCTGGCGGGTGCCAGCCGGGTTCGCCCGGAAGAGGCACCACGAGCCGTTCGGTATGCGACGGTTCATCGACTCGCCCACCACCTGCGCGACGAACAACCCTGGCTGAGGGCGCACCCAGTCGGGTAGTGCCACCCACTCGTCGGCGCTGTCCTCGAGCGCCTGCGTATCCGAGAACGCTCCCGCCGCGAACCGCAGGTCGACAACCGGTGCGGCCACGACGCCGGCATCGCGCTCTTCCTTCGTCACGCGGCGCAATGGAATGACATTGGATCGCGTGACAGCCGGCACCGCAGAGCTGACTTGCACATCGTCGGCATCCAACGGTCGAGGACCCGATCGGAGGCGGGATTGCAGGTACTCGGCCAGCGGTGCGTCCGTGCAGTACACGTAGCAGCCCTTCATCCCCCGGGTCATCAGGGTCCGGTACGTGTTCTTGACGATGGCGTCCGCCAGAGCCCGAGCGCGCTCGGGCTCTTCCTTCAACATCGACTTCAGTCCCTTGACCGACTGGTCGGACGACGCGCGCTTCGTTGCATCGGCCACGATGCGCCCGTCTCGGTAGGCCAGATCCGGGCCGATGATGACGCCCACGTAGTCCAGTTCCAGCCCCTGGCAGGTGTGGATGCACCCCACCTGCTCCACCGACTCCGGCGCCACGATCCACAGGCTGCCGTCCTTGTCGAGATTCCATCGGCGCCGGTAGCCTATCGCGGGCATGTCGATGTCCCAGGCGGCCGGGTTCTTCTTGCTGGGCCACTTCCAGCAGTACCCTGCGACCACGCGCGACCGGTTGTTGGCACGGTTCTTCAGCTCGATCAGCGCGTGCAGGTCGGTCGGGTTATCGAAGACCCGGAAGTCGTACTCGGCGGTGTCGAGGGTCTGATTCGCGGTCTCGCGAATGTCGAGTGTGTGGTCGAGCCAGGCGAGGTAGCCATCGGAGCCGTTGCAGCGGAACTGTGACGACAGCTCCAGTTCGGTCACCTCGGCGCCCAGCTCGCGGGCGTGGCGAAGAAGCTCGTCCGTGTGACCGATGTCGAGCAGCGTGACCCGCTGGTCGTCGTCGACGAAGAACACGGTGCACCGGGCGGCACGGATGAGTTCCTTAACCTGGTTGTCGCCGAGGTTGCGGTACAGGCCGCTCTTCTCGTTGAGGCGGTGCGCCTCGTCGACGATCAAGGTGTCGTAGGTGTCGGCTTCGTCGTTCACGAAGGCGCCCGAGCCACAGAAGAGGTTGCTGATTCGAGTCTTCGTGAACGTGCCGGTCAGCTTCGCCTCATAGACAGCTCGCGGCGCCGCGTTCTTGGAGACGTAGCGCACGTTGCGCTTCCGTGAGATCAGCGCCCCAAGCAGGTTGATGGCGATGACCGACTTGCCCGTCCCAGGACCACCCTGAACGATGACGACTTGCTTCTTCTGTGATGCGCGTGCGTCGGCCGCCAGGATGCTTTCGTGCGCGACCTTCTGGTCGTCGATCAACACGAACTCGGGCTTGCCCTGTAGCAAGCCGGCCACGCTATCGATCAGCAGCTTCGACGGGCGGATGCGCCCGGTCTCGATAGCGTAGAGGGCGCCCTTGCGGTCACCGTGGCGCACGTGTTCGCGGATGAAGGCCTGCAGCTTGGCGCGCTCGCGGGCCAGGAACAGCGGCGCGCGCTCGAGATGCGCTCGGTAGTGCGGGTGGTCGATCTCGCCGTCGCGCGGGTGGTTGTGCAGGTAGGCGCAGGGCTGCAGCGTCATGGCGCCGTCCTGCACGGCGGCATTGAAGTCCTGCAGATAGGCAGCGTAGGACCAGGCCTGGTAGGAAGGGTGTGGACCCTCGCGTTCGCCTGCGCTGCCGCCGCGGCGCGCCCACACGATGGCGTCCTTCTCGCTGCGCCGGGACTCTGACCACTGCTTGAGCTCGACGATGATGACCTTGGTGCGCGCCGACGCGTCCTCGCCGGTGATCACGAAGTCGATGCGCTTCGAACTCTGCGGCAACTGGTACTCGATGGCGACTCCCGCGTCGTCGGGGATCTCGTCGTCGCCCAGCACCTTGGCCATCTCCAGCAGCGAGTGCTTCCAGGCCCGGATCTCCGACGGGCCGACGCCGTGGCCCGTCATGCTGCGGTACTGCCGAGACACGACGTCTTCAATGTCGTCGCGATGCGCGTGGTGCAGGAACTGGCTCTTGCTGGCCTGGTAGATGATCACGCTGCTACCGCGCTCAGAGTTGGTCGTACTTCGCGCTGCTGCCGTGCGCCAGGTCGACCGGGTACTTCTGCGCGTTGAGCTTCAGCTTGGCCTGAGCCGCCGCGATCGGGTCGATGCCGAGCGCGCTGGCAAGCTGGATCAGGTACAGCAGCACGTCCGCCACTTCAGCGCCGGCAGCGTCCCGCTTCTCAGGCGGCAGGCTGCGACTCTGTTCTTCCGTCAGCCACTGGAAATGCTCCAGCAGTTCGCCCGCCTCGACGACCAGCGCCGAGGCCAGGTTCTTCGGAGAGTGGAACTGCTGCCAGTCCCGGTCCTTGGCGAACCGGTCGAGCTGCTGGGCAAGGTCGGCGAGGGAGTCGGGCATGGTCTGGAAGCGCTTCGATGGGAAGGGCGCTGGCATTGGCGCCAGCACCGCCAATGTAAAGCGTTCCTGTACCGTCTCGGAGCGCAGTCGCGAGAGCTCGCAAGGCGCCGCCTATCCACACGACACTATCCGGGACTTCGCGAAACGCTGCGAGACATCACGCGCGATTTGAGAGAAGATCTGGGCGCTGCGAGATGCGATTCGGGTGCTGCATATTTAGGCAGCCCTTGCCACCAGATCGCAACGCCCAACCCTCATCGGTTGGGCGTTTTCGTTTCCGCTTCGCGCTGCACGTATGTTGACAACCAGTTTCCATTGATGGAAACTGGTTGTCATGAAGAAGAGGAAAGCCGTGCCTGCTGCGGCCGACACCGGGACCGCGGCCGTCACTCAGCTGACGCTGACGGTGTTTCGCCTCAATGGCACGTTGCTGCATTGGGGCGACCGGCTCGTTGAGCCGCTGGGCCTGACCAGCGCCCGCTGGCAGATGCTCGGGGCCATCGCGCTGGCGGGTATGCCGCTCACGGCGCCGCAGGTCGGTGAGGCGATGGGCGTCACGCGTCAGGGTGCGCAGAAGCAGCTCAACCTGCTCCTCGAACAGGGGCTGGTCGAGGCGCGTGCGAACCTCGCGCACCGGCGCTCGCCGCTCTACGTGCTGACGCGGCAAGGCCTCGCCCTGTACCAGCAGGCGCAGGCGCTGTGGGTCGCGCTGGCCGCCGAGCTGGCCACGCTGGTCCCCGTCGCACAGGTCCGCGCCGCCACCCGAACGCTCGAGTCGATGCTGCATCAGCTGCAGGTCGCCAACGCTTCCTCGGAGGTCGAATCATGAAATCGAAGCTGCATGGATTGTTCGGAGCCGTCGCGCTGCTGTGCATCGCCACGTTCTGGGCCTCGACGGTCGTGTCGGAGCTGTTGCTGGATCAGGCGAGCGTCGTCGCCGTAAAGAACGCGGTGCTGACCGGCATGTGGGTGCTGATACCGGCGATGGCCGCGACCGGCGGCAGCGGTTTCTCGCTGGCGCGCACGCGCCACGGGCGGCTCGCCGACGTCAAGGCGCGGCGGATGAAGATCGTGGCCGCCAACGGGCTGCTCGTGCTGCTGCCCAGCGCCTGGGTGCTCGCGTCCTGGGCGAACGCCGGGCGGTTCGATGGCGCGTTCTATGCACTGCAGGGCCTGGAACTGGCGGCCGGGGCGATCAACGCCACGCTGCTCGTGCTGAACGTGCGCGATGGGCTGCGTCTTACCGGGCGGCTTCCGCCGTATGGGCTTGCGCCTGCGTCGCCCCGCTGAGCTGCGATCGAGCCTCCTGGGGAGCATTCCCGGACACAATGCGCCTCATGCCGATGGTGAGTCCGCCGTCGTCATCGAGCGGCGCGGTTCGACGCGGGCGCCAAGGCCGCTCGCAGCTGCTTCACGATGGCGGTCAAAGATCCCGCGGCGAGTTCGTTCCACTCGACAAACGCCTCCCACAGCGCATGCCGGGACGGGCGAGGCATGCTGGTCGCTGCGCAGAAGCCGCTCAATCCGGACCCCGCATGCGACGCGACCAGTCCTCCACCTGCCCCGAGTGCAGGCGCTGCTCGAAGAGCCGCCGCCAACCGGGCGGCAACGGCAGACGCAGCACCGGTTCGATCGACGCGGGCGCCGTGGTGCGGTCGCGGATCAGCGCGAGCAGCCGCGCGACCGTGTGCTCCGGGTGCGGGCGATCCAGCAGCAGCCAGCGGTCTCCGGCAGCGACCGCCCCGGGTCGTTCGACACGCAGGTACCAGCCGGCCCGCAGGCTGTCCTGCACGCGCGCCGCCATGTCGGCGACGCCGAAGCGCAGATTCAGCTTGAAGCAGGGCTGACGACCCTGCGACACCACGACGGTCGCCGCCGAACCGATCCGCCAGCGGTCGCCGAGGCACACCTGATGCTCGTCGAGCCCGTCGACGCTCAGGTTCTCGCCGAACGCGCCCGGCGCGTGCAGCAGCGCGCCGTCCGCAAGCTCGGAGCGCCAGGCCGCGTAGTGGCTCCATGCGTAGCAGTGCAGCGCCTTGTCCTCGCCGCCGTGCACGCGCCGATCGGCCTGTTCATCGCCCTCCAGGCCGAGGCGATCGACGCGCACCGGCCCTTGCACCGGCCGCTTGTCGACGGCGCTCGTCGTGCGGCCCAGGGGGCGCGCCACGCCGCGCAGCACGGCTCGAACGAGGCCGCCTTGCATCGCGTCACAGCCGCAGGCAGGTGAACCAGTCCGACAGCACGGCATCGAGCGCCCGCGCCAGCCCCGCGCGCTGTTCGCCCGCGGCCCGGCGCAGCGCGGCGATGTCGATGCCGGCCTGGCGCAACTCGCCGGTGTGGCCGATCAGCCACTGCTCGATGCGCGCGGCGTCCACCTCGAGATGGAACTGCCATGCCATCGCATGGTCGCCCACCATGAATGCCTGGTTCGCGCAGGCCGAGGTGCCGGCCAGCGTGGGCACGCCCGCCGGCAGCTCGAACTGGTCGCCGTGCCAGTGCAGGACCGCCTGCTCGCCGATGCGCGCGAGCGGACTGCTCTGGCCCTCTCGCGTGATCGCGAGGGCGGCGTAGCCGATCTCCTTAGCCGGCATCGCGGCGACTTTCGCGCCCAGGGCGCGGGCCATCAGCTGAGCGCCCAGGCAGATGCCGAGGATCGGTCGGCCGCTGTCGATGCGCTGCCGGATCAGCCGGACTTCATCGGACAGGAAGGGGTAGAGCGCGTCGTCGTGCGCGCCGATCGGGCCGCCGAGCACGGCGAACAGGTCGGCCTGTTCGAGATCGATCGCTGCGGCACGGTCGACGCCGGCGTCGTGATAAGCGACGCGCCAGCCGCGCTGCTGCAGCCACGGTGCGATGAAGCCGAGGTCCTCGAAAGCGACATGACGCACGGCCACGGCGGTCTTCATGGAGTCTTCCTTTCTCTGTGCGTCACGACCCGTCATTCTGGCGAACGATGGCTCGAATCGTGGCCGGAATGCCCGAACGGCGGCAGCCGCGACCTTCGTCCGAGTCGGACGCGGCGTTCACGCGGCGCGCGCCGCCGCCGGCAGCCGCAGGCCGCCGTCGGCAACCAGAGCCGCGCCGGTGACGAACGAGGCGTCGTCGCCGGCGAGGAAGGCGCACACGGCGGCGATCTCGTCGGGTCGCGCCATGCGGCCGAGCGCGATGCGCGCCTCGGTGCGCCGCCGCGCCTCGGCGGCGTCGACGCCCCAGGCCCGCGCCAGTTCGGCCATCTCGCGCGCCGCCATCGGCGTGTCGACCCAGCCGGGGCACACGGCATTGGCGCGCACGCCGTCGACGCCGTAGGACTGCGCCGCCGAGCGCGTGAGCGCCACCACCGCTGCCTTGCTCGAGGCATAGCTGGCGGCGTCCGCGCCGGCGTTGAAGGCCGCCACCGACGCGACGTTGACGATGCTGCCGCGCCGCTGCGCGCGCATCGGCGGCAGCACGGCGCGCATCGTGCGCATCGTGCCGCCGAGGTTGACGTCGTGCAGGCGCTGCCAGGTGGCGTCGTCGATGTGCGCCGCGGCGTCGGCGGCGACGACGCCGGCGGCGTTGACGAGCACGTCGATGCGGCCGTGGCGCGCCAGTGCCGCGCGCACCACCGCCTGCACCTGCGCCTCGTCGGTCACGTCGCACGCCATGGCGAGCACCGACGCGCCGTCGGCCGGTGGCGCCGGCACGCCGCAGGCGAGCACCCACGCGCCCTCCCGCACGAAGCGCTCCACCACCGCCGCGCCGATGCCGCTGGCGGCGCCGGTGACGACGGCGACGCGGTCGTGCAGCCGCTTCACGCCGTGCCTTCGGCGAAGAACGGGCTCTCGGGCAGCGTCGAGCCGCCGTCGACGACGATCGTCTGCCCGGTGACGTAGCGCGCGGCGTCGCTGGCGAGATAGCACATCGCATGCGCCACGTCGTCGGGGCGGCCGAGTTCGCCCAACGGGATGTGGCGCGCGATGCGCGCCGCGCGCGCCGGATCCGACAGCAGCGTGCCGCCCTGCTTGGCGATGAAGCCCGGCTCGACGCCGTTGACCGTGACGCGCTCGGGCGCCAGCTCGAGCGCCGCGCTTCGGATGAAGCCGTTGACGCCGGCCTTGCTGGCCGCGTAGGCCGCGCCGCCCGGCATCGCGACGCGCGGGCCGGTGACCGACGAGGTGACGAGCATGCGCCCGCCGCCGCGCGTGCGCCAGTGCGGCAGCGCCGCCTGCGTGAGCCAGAAGCAGGCCTGCAGGTTGACGGCGAAGGTCTGCTCGAAGTCGGCGTCGGACATCGTCTCGATGCGCGACCAGCGGTTGACGGCGGCGTTGTGCACGACGATGTCGAGCGCGCCGTGCGCCTGCACCGCGGCGGCGACGGCGCGCTCGGCTTCGTCGCGCCGGCCGATGTCGCAGCCGATCGCCTGCACGGCGAGCCCTTGCGCGCACAGCGCCGCCGCCACCGCATCGCCGGCCGCGGCCGTGCGGTTGGCGATCAGCACCTGCGCGCCGGCGCGAGCGAACACCTGCGCGATCGCCGCGCCGATGCCGCGCCCGCCGCCGGTGACCAGCGCCACCTTGCCGGCGAGTCCGAACGGGGGGCCGATCATGAACTCACCTTCGCCGCGAACTCGGCGAATGCCGCGCCGTGCCGGTCGACGTCGTCGGCCGTCGTGCCCGGGCAGCACAGCGTCATGTTGTGGAACGGCGTGATCAGCACGCCGCGGTTGAGCAGGAACAGATGCAGCAGCGCCTCGAGCGCATGGCTGCGCGTGCGCCGCACGTCGCCGGCGTTGCGCGGCGCATCGGGCGTGAACAGCGTCTCCATGCGCGCGCCCAGGCGCAGCGTGCACCACGGCAGGCGGTGGCGCGCGATGCTGTCGTCGACGCTGCGCTGCAGCCGCTCGGCCAGCTGCAGCATGCGCTCGAAGGCCGGCCCGGTGAGCACCTGCGACAGCACGGCGCGCATGACGGCCACGGTGAGCGCGTTGCCGGCCAGCGTGCCGCCGAAGCCGGCGTGCGCGCTCTGGCGCGCTGTCGGCGGCAGCGGCGGCAGCACCTGCCAGACGCGTTCGGCCGTGCTCTGCGCAAGGCCGAACACCGCCGCCGGGATGCCGCCGGCGATCGCCTTGCCGAGCACGAACATGTCGGGCTCGAGACCCAGCGTTCGCGTGCAGCCACCCGGGCCGCTCGAAATGGTGTGCGTCTCGTCGATCACGAGCAGCGTGCCGGTCTCGCGCGTGAGGCGGCGCAGGTCGGCGTGGAAGCCCGGCTGCGGCTCGACCATGCCGTAGTTCGTCATCGCCGGCTCGGCCAGCACGCAGGCCACGTCGCCGGCGCGCAGCGCCTGCTCCAGTGCCGCGACGTCGTTGAACTCGACGACGCGCGACAGCCGGTCGTGCGGGAACGCGTTCGGGTGGATGCCGTTGCGCAGGCGCACGCTGCCGTCGGGCGCCAGCTCGACGTGCGCCTCCTCGACGCTGCCGTGGTAGGCGCCCGAGAAGACGAGCACGCGCGGCCGGCCGGTGACCATGCGCGCCAGCCGGATGCAGGCGCGGTTGGCGTCGCTGGCCGACGTCGCGAGGTTCCAGTACGGCAGCCCGAAGCGGCGCTGCAGCTCGGCGCCGACCCAGGCCGCGTCGCCGCCGGGCAGCATCAGCGAGGTGCCGATGGCGGCCTGGCGCGCCATCGCCTCGATCACCGCCGGATGCCCGTGACCGCACATGCCGCCGGTGTCGCCGAGGCAGAAGTCGACGAAGACGTTGCCGTCGACATCGGTGAAGCGCACGCCGTAGCCATGCGGCCGGTCGGCCACGCAGACCGGCCAGCCGCCGATCCAGCGGCGCATCCAGTGCGACGGCGCGCCGTACAGCCAGTGCCGACTGCCCTGCGCGTACAACTCGCCCGAGCGCGCGTGCGTGCGCTCGAAGCGCGCCTGCTCGGCCTGCATCAGCTGCGCCACGCGCTCGGGCGGCGGTGCATTCATCGAAAGGGTCCCCGGTGGGCGGTGCGACTCGACCGCTGCCGCCCACCGTATCGAAGGCGCCGCCGGCCGGGTGATCGGGATCGCGCAATCCGCCCATCGGGGCAAACACGGAGGCGCTGGCGCAACGGCGGCGCGCGGCCCGACAATGCGCTGCCCATGCAAGCTCAGCCCGCCGCCTCGTCGACCGCTGCCGCCGCCGGCCGGCCGGGGTGGGGCTGGCGTCACGAGGCGCACAGCAGCGACATCGACGAGTTCGCCGCCGAGCAGCGCGAGTGGTCGCTGCGTTACGAGCAGCTGTCGGCCGGGCGCTTCAGCGGCGCGCTGCAGCACGTGCAGCTGCCGGGGCTGCGCCTGGTGCACGAGACCACCAGTTGCGCGGTGCGCCAGCGCGGCCTGATGGGAACCGGGCACGTCGGCGTCGCCATGCCGTTCGAGCTGGGCGGCCACGCCAGCTTCAACGGGCAGCCGCTGTCCGACGAGTCGATCATGATCGGGCGGAGCGAGGCGCTCGACCTGTGCCTGCCGGCCGGCGCGTTCACGGTGGGCATCGTCGTCGAGCTGAGCCTGCTCGACACGCTGTGGCGCGAGCTCTACGGCAAGCCGCTGTCGGCGTGGATCGATCGCCAGGTGGTCGAGCAGGCGCGCCCGGGCCTGGCCGCGCCGTTGCGCTGCATGCACGAGAACGCGATGCGCCGGGTGGCCGCCACGCCGGCGCTGCTGCACGACGAACGCGCCGCGCTGCAGCTGCGCGACGCGGTGCTGATCGAGTGGATCGAAGCGCTGCCCACGCGCGTGCGCACCGACGAGCTGGGCAGCGGCGAAGCGCGCAAGCGCGTCGTGGACCGCGCCTGCGAACTGATGCTGTCCAGCCCCGACGAGCCGCCGTCGATCCTCGAAGTGTGCCGGCGCATCGGCGCGAGCCCGCGCAAGCTGGAGTACTGCTTTCGCAGCGTGCTCGGCATCACGCCTGCCAGGTACCTGCGCGCGGCGCGCCTGAATGCGCTGCGCCGCGAGCTGCTGCGCCAGCCCGGCGCCGTGGTGCAGGACGCTGCGGCGCGCTGCGGCTTCTGGCATCTGGGCGAGCTGGCGGCGGCATACCGGCGCCAGTTCGGCGAGCTGCCGTCGCAGACGGCGCGCCAGCGCTCGCCGGCCGAGCGTAGGCCGCCGCCGGACGCGGCGCCGTGATGCGCAGAGATTCACGCAAACACAGCGCCCGGCATTACGGGCGCCGGCCTAGCATTGCGCAGCTTCGCAATCAGCAAGAGGGAACCATGACGTACGCAGTCGTTGATCGTTGTCCGTCGTCGTCGCTGCGCGCTGCCGGCCGGCGCGCCGCCGCTGCCGCGCTCGCCGGCCTGGCAGCGCTGCTCGTCGCCGCTGCGGCGCCGGCGCGCGCCGCCTGGGAGCCGACCGGCCCCGTCGAGCTCGTCGTGCCCGCGGGCACGGGCGGCGGCGCCGACCAGATGGCGCGCTTCATCCAGCAGATGGTCTCCAAGCACGGCCTGATGAAGCAGCCGCTGAACGTCGTCAACAAGTCGGGCAACTCGGGCGCCGAGGGCCTGCTCGACATGAAGGCGTCGCGCGGCAATCCGCACAAGCTGCTCATCACGCTGTCGAACCTGTTCACGACGCCGCTGGCCACCGGCACGGCGTTCAACTGGCAGGACATCATGCCGGTGCAGATGCTCGCCCTCGACGAGTTCATCCTGTGGGTCAACGCGGCGTCGCCGCACAAGTCGGCCAAGGACGTGCTCGACGCGCTGCGCGACGCACCCGCGGGCAGCATCAGGCTCGGCGGCACCGGCAGCAAGCAGGAAGACCAGATGATCAGCGTCCTGCTCGAGGCGGCGGGCGGCAAGCGCCTGTCGTACGTCGCGCTCAAGGGCGGCGGCGACGTCGCCAAGGCGCTCGTCGCCGGTGAGGTCGACCTGACCGTCAACAACCCGATCGAGGCCGAGAAGCTGTGGCGCGAAGGCAAGGTCCGGCCGCTGTGCGTGTTCGACGGCCAGCGCCTCGACTATCCGGCCAAGATCACGGCGCAGCAGGCGTGGAGCGACGTGCCGACGTGCATGTCGTTCGGCATCCCGGTGCAGTACCTGATGATGCGCGGCATCTTCACGACGCCCGGTGCGACGCCCGAGCAGGTGGCGTACTACGTGCAGCTGCTCGGCAAGGTGCGCGCGCTGCCCGAGTGGAAGGAGTTCATGGCGCGCGGCGCGTTCAAGCCCTCGGCGCTCGATGGCCGGCCGTTCCACGACTGGCTCGACCGCGCCGAGAGCTTCCACCGCACGCTGATGCGCGAGGCGAAGCTGATGGCCACGTCGCCGAGTGCCGCGCCGGTTGCCGCCGCCGCATCGGCGCCGGCGAGGAAGTAGATCGCCCCCGTCGAAGGTCGTCGCATCATGAGTCGTCGTTCTCCGCTCGGCGCGCCCGCCCTGGCTGCCGCCGTCATCGTGCTGGCCGGCGCTCCCGCGCACGCCGACGACGGCGCGTCGCTGGCGCGCGACCAGGGTTGCCTCAACTGCCACCACGTCGGCGCGCAGCCGGGCCGCCAGTCCTCTGCGCAGCAGCTGGGCGACAAGCTGCGCCGCCGCGGCGGCGGCGAAGACGCGCTGCGCCACCTGCTGGACGAGATGCGCGAGCACGACGCCGTGCCCGCGCATCGCCGCGTGTCCGACGCCGCCGCGCTGGGCGTGCTGCGCTGGATGGCGCAGGGCGGGCGGTGAACGACGACACCCCGCCCGCCGATCCCGGCGAGCGACCCTCCGAGAGGGTGCGGGCCTGGCTTGGGGCGGCCCGGCGCGGCGGCCCGCGCGACGACACCCCGCCCGCCGGTCCCGGCGAGCGACCCTCCGAGAGGGTGCGGGCCTGGCTTGGGGCGGCCCGGCGCGGCGGCCCGCGCGACGACACCCCGCCCGCCGATCCCGGCGAGCGACCCTCCGAGAGGGTGCGGGCCTGGCTGGGGGCGGCCCGGCGCGGCGGCCCGCGCGACGACACCCCACCCGCCGATCCCGGCGAGCGACCCGCGACGCCGAGGCTCGCTGCGTTGGCGGTCGTCAGCGCCGCGCTGGCGATCGCGGGCGCGCCGTGGGCGCTCGATGCGCCGGCGCTCGTCTTCGCCTTCAAGCCGCTGGCGACGCTGGCGATCATTGCGTTCGCGCTGACACGCGCCGACGCCGCGCCGCCGCGCGCGCAGCGGCGCTGGATCGTGGCCGGCCTGGTGTTCTCGCTGGCCGGCGACATCGCGCTGTTGTGGCCGCAGCAAGGCTTCGTGCCCGGCCTCGTCGCCTTTCTCGTCGCGCACCTGTGCTATCTCGTCGCGTTCACGCGCGACGTGCGCTTCGTGCGGGCGGCGCCACTCGCCTTCGCGGTCTATGCCCTGATCGCCGGCGGCCTGCTCGCGCGCCTGTGGCCCGACGTGCCGCCCGCGCTGCGCGCGCCGGTCCTGGCCTATGTCGCCTGCCTGGCGGCGATGGCGGCGCAGGCGGCGGCGCGCGCCCGGGCGCTGCGCGCGACACCGCATGCCGCGCTGGCGCGCCGTGCCGCGATCGGCGGCGCGTTGTTCGTCTGCTCCGACGCGCTGCTCGCGTTCAACCGCTTCAGCGTGCCGCTGCCGGCGGCGTCGCTGTGGATCCTCGCGACGTACTGGGCGGCGCAGTGGTGCATCGCGTCGTCGCTGCCGGTGCGCGGTGCTGGTACAAATGCGGCGAACGCCACCACGCTGCCGCCCCGGCAGCCCACGAACCCGCAGGAGACATGATGAGAAAGCCGTTCGGCGCCTTCGCATTCGCCGCCGCAGCCCTGGTGTCGGCCGCCACGCCCGCCGCCGCCCAGACCGCCTACCCGACCAAGCCCGTGCGCATCGTCGTGCCGTTCCCGCCCGGCGGCGCGACCGACGCGCTGACGCGCCTGATCGCCGACAAGCTCGGCGAGCGCTGGAAGCAGAGCGTCGTCGTCGAGAACAAGCCCGGCGCCAACACGACGCTGGGCACCGACGTCGTCGCCAAGTCGGCGCCCGACGGCCACGTGCTCGGCGTCGTGACGGGCTCGCACATCATCAACCCGCTGCTCAGCAGCAAGCTGCCCTACGACACGCTGAAGGATCTCACCGGCGTGATGCAGCTGACGCGCTTCCACATGGCGCTGTACGCGCATCCCTCGTTCCCGGCGAACACGCCGGCCGAGCTGATCGCGCTCGCGAAAAAAGAGCCCGGCAAGGTCGCCTATGCGTCGGCGACGACGCAGTCCTACCTCGGCATGGCGCTGCTCGACTCGATGGCCGGCACGAAGATGGAGTACGTGCCGTACAAGGGCAGTGCGCAGGCGACGACGGACCTGATCGGCGGTCACACCCAGCTGATGATCGACCCGGTGCTGCTCGCCACGCTCGAGCACGTCAAGAGCGGCAAGATCAAGCTCATCGGCACGATGGGCGCGAAGCCGTCGGAGCTGACGCCCGGCGTGCCGACGTTCGCCGCCGCCGTGCCGGGCTACGACTTCTCGGCCGCGTTCGGCCTCGTCGCGCGCGGCGGCACGCCGCCGGCGCTGGTGCGCCACATCCGCGACGAGTTCGTCGCCGTGATGCAGCTGCCCGACGTCGCCGAGCGTATCCGCGCGATCGGCCAGGAATACTCAGGCTCGACGCCCGAGGAATACAACGCCTACATCCAGGCCGAGATGAAGAAGTGGGAGCCTGTCGTCAAGGCGACGGGAGCGAAGATCGACTGACATCGAAGGGTGGCGGCGCCATGCCGCCGCCCTTCATCGACCCGTGCGCCTGTGCATAGGCGCGCGTGAACTCGGCGCCGAGCAGGAACACCTGCGCCGACCAGTAGATCCACACCAGCACGGCGACGAGCGAGCCCGCCGCGCCGAAGCCAGACGCGACGCCGCTGCGGCCGATGTACAGGCCGATCAGCAACTTGCCGACCGCGAACAGCAGCGAGGTGACGGCGGCGCCGATCCAGACGTCGCGCCACTGCACTTTCACGCGCGGCATCAGCTTGAAGATGAGCGCGAACACGGCCGTCATCAGCGCGAAGCTCGCCACGGCGTTGACGGCTTCGAGCAGCCACAGCCAGCCGCCGAACCACGCGCTCCACCAGCGGCCGGCGGTGGCCAGCAGCGCGCTCAGGACCAGCGAGACGATCAGCAGGAAGCCCAGGCCGAGGATCAGGCCGAACGACAGCAGCCGTGTGCGCAGCAGCTTCCACACGCCGCCGCGCTCGGGCGGCGGCGCGCGCCAGATCTGGTCGAGCGCGCCCTGCAGCTCGCCGAGCACCGTCGTCGCGCCGAGCAGCAGGAGGCCGAAGCCGAGCAGCGCCGAGACGATGCCCTCGGCCGGCTTGTTGACGCTCTGCAGCAGCCCCTGCACGGCGCTCGCGCCCTGCTCGCCCATCAGCTCGCGCAACTGGCCGAGGATCTCGCCGCGCGCCGCGTCTTCGCCGAACACCAGCCCGGCGATCGAGACCAGGATCAGCAGCAGCGGCGCGATCGAGAACAGCGTGTAGTAGGCGAGCGCCGCGCCGAGCCGCGGCGCGCGGTCGTCGACCCAGCCGGCCGCCGCGGCGCGGACGAGGCGGGCGACTTCGCGCAGCGTCATGGTCCGGCCCTTTCGGCTTTCGGTTCAGAACTGCAGGAACGTCAGCCCGAAGCCGATGCTCGACTGACGGAAGTTGTAGTCGGTTAGCGTCTCGCCGTAGCCGGTGAACGCCTGCACGTACCAGCGCAGGCCGTTGGGCTGATCGTCGTAGACGGGGTACGTCCATTCGAGCTGCAGCGAGCCGCGGTCGAAGCGGCGCAGGGAGCTGCGGTACGACAGCGACGCCGTCGCCAGACCCGGCGTCCAGTTCAGCTGCAGCTCCGCGCGGCCGCGGTAGTCGGTCAGGTCGGGGTTGTTGTCATCGGCCAGCGGCTCCTGGATGCGGCGCAGCACGCGCGCCAGCAGCGACACGTCGCCGCGCTCGATGCCCGCGCCGAGCCAGACGCGGTTCCAGCTGCGCGACAGCGGGTCGGCCTGGCCGTTGGACTGGTGCGCGAGCGCCAGGCTCGCGTAGCGCCACTGCCAGCCGCCGGGCAGCGCGCGCAGGCCCTGCGGCACCGGCACCATGTAGATCAGCTCGGGCTCGTAGTCCGTGTTGCGGAACGGTGACGACGCATCCGTGTTCCACACCTGCCACAACGATTGCTGCGTGAACGCGAACCACAGGTCGGAGTCGGGCAGCACCAGGCTCTGCACGAGCTTCGTGCGCAGCGAGAGCTGGATCTTGGCCTCGACCTTGCGGTAGCCGGCGAGATCGACGCGCGCCTGCGTCGGCGACTGCGGCGTCGTGTTCAGGCGCGACGTGACGTGCACAGGCAGGATGTAGTTGGCCCGGTAGCCGACGAAGTTGAACACGCCGCGCTTGTCGCTGCGCTCGAGCTCCCAGTAGCGCGACAGCAGGCTGCCCGAACCGCCGGGCTCGACGCGCAGCGCCGGCGCGAGCGCGCTCGTCGAAGGCGGCGTCGCGCCGGCCGTCGCGGGCGGCGGCACCGGCGGCGGGGCGCGGCCGGCGAGCTTGTCGTAGCAGGCCAGGCGGTCGACCGATGCGGCGATCTCGGCGCAGCGCGCCAGTTCGGCGGCGGGCACCGGCGGCAGCACGACCTGGGCGGCTGCGCAGGTGCAGACGAGAGCGGCGCCGAAGGCGATAAGTCGCGAGGGCATGCGGGCGAAAAGGCGCGAAGGCAGGTCAGCGATCGTAGCCGCGCGGCGTCGCCACGGCTGCATGCCGTCGTGGCCTCAAGTTGCCGTCGGCCGGGCCGATAACCTTGATGGCCGACCCCATGCCGGTCGATCGAGGGAGTGCCGCCCATGCTTGCCGTCTCCGCCTTAGCCCTATCGGGCCTGAGTGCCGCCCAGGCGACGCTGCGCGTGTCGGCGCACAACGTGGCCAACCTGGCAACGGACGGGTTCCGGCGCCAACAGGTCGCGGTATCGACGGGCAGCTCCGGCGGCGTCATTGCGCAGGTCGTGCGTGCCGACGCCCCGGGCGACGCGCTCGAGACCGACGTCGTCGCGCAACTGCAGGCGAAGAACGCCTTCCTCGCCAACCTGGCAGTGTTCCGCACGCATGACCGGATGATGGGTGAGCTGCTCGACGCGAGCGCCTGACGGCGTCGGCGCGCCGCTCGATCGCCCGCCGCTACTCGATCTTGACGTTGTGGTCCGCGACGACCTTGCCCCAGGTCTTCGATTCGTGCTCGATGTAGCGCGCAAGCTCGTCGCGATGCGGTAGCCATGCTCGCCGCAGTCATCGTTTCACAATGCCGGTCTGGATGCGCGGGGCCAGCGCCGCCACCGGGCGCGCTGGCCGGCGTGGTGGGCGGCGTGCCGTCGGTGACGGGCCCGGTGCTCATCACCTACCTGATGGCGCTGCGCCTGCCGCGCGAGGATTTCGTCGGTAGCATCAGCGTGATCTACCTGTTCGCCGGGCTGCCGCTCTATGCTTCCATGGCTTGGCACGGTCATCTCGGCTGGACCGAGCTGGCAGGGTCGACGGCGGCGCTGCTGCCGCCGGCCGCGGGCATGGCGCTGGGCCGGCGGCTGCGCCGGCGCCTCGACGAAACCTGTTTCCGCCGCGCGCTGATGCTGTTCCTCGCGGCGGTGGCGTTGTTGTTCAAGCAGCCCTGACGGAGTTCCTTTCGTGTTCGATCACAACGAATCCCTCGAAGCGGCGCGCGAGCGCAACGTACGCGACGCGCTGGCCGAAGACATCGGCCGCGGCGACTGGACGGCGCGCCTCGTGCCGGCGGGCCGGCGCGCGCGCGCCGGCGTCGTCGCCAAGGAGGAGGCCGTGATGTGCGGCCGGCCGTGGTTCGACGCCTGCATGCTCGCGCTCGATGCGGCGGCGCGCATTGACTGGCGCTTCGACGAGGGCGCGGCGGTCGTCCCCGGCGACGTGGTCTGCCGGATCGATGCCGATGCTCGCGCGCTGTTGTCGGCCGAGCGATCGTCGCTCAACTTCCTGCAACTGCTCTCGGGCGTCGCGACGACGACGCGCGACTACGTGACGGCGATCGCCGGCGTGTCGCCGAACCCGAAAGGCTGCGTCGTGCTCGACACGCGCAAGACGCTGCCCGGCCTGCGCCAGGCGCAGAAGTACGCTGTGCGCATCGGCGGCGGCAGCAACCACCGCATGGCGCTGTGGGACGGCATCCTGATCAAGGAGAACCACATCGCGGCGGCCGGCGGCATCACGGCGGCGTTGCGCGCGGCGCAGGCGCTCGGCGCCGGCGTCTCGATCCAGATCGAGGTCGAGAGCCTGACCGAGCTGGAGGAGGCGCTCGCCGCCGGCGCGACCAGCGTGCTGCTCGACGACTTCACGCTCGCCGACATGCGGCTCGCGTTCCGCATCAACGCCGGCCGCGCGCTGCTCGAAGTCTCGGGCGGCGTCGACCTCGACTCGATCCGCGCCATCGCCGCCACCGGCGTCGACCGCATCTCGAGCGGCAAGCTGACGAAGGACGTGCGCGCGATCGACTATTCGATGCGTTTCATGGACTGATCAGCTCGAAGTGCTCCACCTGCGGCGGCGCCGCGAAGTAAGGCCCGACGATGGCTCGCCACTCTGCGAACGCCGCCGAACCGCGGAAGTCGACGGTGTGGTTCTCGAGCGTCTCCCAGCGGATCGTCAGCAGGTAGCGTTCGGGCGACTCGATGCCCTTGTGGGCCTCGTAGCCGCGAAATCCCTTCGCCTTGGAGATCACGGTCTCGACGCCGCGCACGATGGCGGCGTCGAACTCGGCGTTCCTGCCGGGCTGGATGCGGATGTCGGCCAGCTCCAGAATCATCTTCAGACCCTCTCGACGATCAGCGCGATGCCCTGGCCGACGCCGATGCACATCGTGCACAGCGCATAGCGGCCTTTGATGCGGTGCAGCTGGTTGACGGCCGTCGTCACCAGCCGCGCGCCGCTGGCACCCAGCGGATGGCCGAGCGCGATGGCGCCGCCGTTCGGGTTGACGCGCGCATCGTCGTCGGCCAGACCCAGGTCGCGCAGCACGGCCAGGCCCTGCGCGGCGAAGGCTTCGTTCAGCTCGATCACGTCCATCTGCTCGAGCTTCAGCCCGGTGCGTTCGAGCAACTTGCGCGTCGCCGGCGCCGGGCCGATGCCCATGATGCGCGGCGCGACGCCGGCCGTCGCCATGCCGACGACGCGTGCGCGCGGCGTCAGGCCGTGGCGCGCCGCGCCGCCTTCGCTGGCCAGCAGCAGCGCGCAGGAACCGTCGTTGACACCCGAGGCATTGCCGGCGGTCACGCTGCCGTCGGGCTTGACGACGCCCTTCAACTTGGCCAGCGCCTCGAGACTGGTCTCGCGCGGATGCTCGTCCTTTGCGACGACGACGGGATCGCCCTTCTTCTGCGCGATGATGACGGGCGTGATTTCGGCGTCGAAGAACCCGGCCTTCTGCGCCGCCACAGCCTTCAGCTGCGAGGCCAGCGCCATGCGGTCCTGCGCCTCGCGCTCGATGCCGAAGTCGGCGGCGACGTTCTCGGCCGTCTCGGGCATCGAATCGGTGCCGTACTGCTCCTTCATCAGCTTGTTGACGAAGCGCCAGCCGATCGTCGTGTCGTAGACGGCGTTGCTGCGCGAGAACGCGCTCTCGGCCTTGGGCATCACGAAGGGCGCGCGGCTCATGCTCTCGACGCCGCCGGCGATCAT
>Ga0138256_10002445_pt1 | contig 19864 bp, 14 predicted proteins | sample KNB2016incub_MG_FD_105486 | JGI IMG/M metagenome (GOLD analysis project Ga0138256, IMG submission 105486) | Active sludge microbial communities from wastewater in Klosterneuburg, Austria - KNB2014incub_MG | ecosystem: Engineered > WWTP > Activated sludge > Unclassified | place: Austria... | reverse complement strand
TGGGCTTTAGGCCGGTTGTCTTTGAGATCGAGCCGGTGGCAGCGGGCATGCTGGCGGTCGGCGTTCCAGCGTATCGACTTCCTCGCGAGTTGATCGAGAAGGAAGTTGCCGTTATCGAGGCTCTGGGAGTCGAGATTCGTTGCGGGATTCAAGTCGGAAAGGATATCTCTTTTGCCGATCTTCGGCAGGATTTTGCCGCCGTGATTATTGCTGTCGGAGCCAAATCCTCGCGCGGACTTGGCCTACCGGGCGAGAGTGGCCCTGGCGTACTTGGAGGAGTTGATCTGCTGAGGGCAGTTTCGCTCGGTGAAGCAATTGATATTGGACACGAAATCGTAGTTATTGGTGGCGGGAACGTCGCCTATGACGTCGCCAGGTCGGTCGTTCGTCAAATTGCTTTTGATACCGCTCGGACAGCCGCGCGCCTGTCCGGAACCGCTCGAGTTCACCTGGTGTCGCTCGAAGGCGCCGAAGAGATGCCGGCAGACACGATAGAGATTGTCGAAGGCGACGAGGAAGGTATCGAACGCAGTAATGGTTGGGGACCCACCGAAATATTGCGCGACAAAAACGGATCTGTCCGAGGCGTATCGTTTCGCAGGTGCGTACTAGTCTATGATGAGACCCGGCGATTTGCTCCCATATACGACGAAGCGGAAACCCGGACAATTCCTTGCGATACTGTCCTGCTTGCCGTGGGACAAGCCCCTTCGCTTTTATTTCTTGAAGAGGGCGGCCAGGATGTTGAACGGATGCGTGGTGATTGGCTCAAAGTCGATCCGGAAACGCTCCAGACGACGGCCACGGGCGTTTTTGTTGCCGGCGACCTCGCGCACGGTACGCGTTTGCTTATTGATGCCGTGGCATCGGGCAAGGCAGCTGCTCGTTCCGTTTATCAGTACCTGACCGGTAAAACCTTAGAACACGAACTGGTCAAGACTCATGTTGTGCTTGACCGCTATCGGCGGGAGCGGGGCTACGAATCAATTAGACGCGTCGAAATCCCGACTATTGAACCGTCTGAACGGCTTGACCATCCAGATAATGTCGTTGAGATCGGATACAGCCGCGATGATGCTATGCGCGAAGCCTCTCGCTGTCTTGATTGCGGCGTTACACCCGTTTTTGACGGCAACCGGTGTGTACTTTGCGGTGGCTGCGCTGACGTTTGCCCAACAGAATGCCTGAAGCTGATTTCGTTGGATCGATTGGAGTTTGTAACGGATGCGTCAGGTTTGATCGACGCTGCGATCGGTAGCGGCGCCAATCTGAGTCAGAACTCAGCAATTCTGAAGGATGAAGATAGATGTATTCGCTGTGCCCTTTGTGCCATCCGATGTCCGGTGGATGCAATTTCTATGGAGCGCGTCACATTTTCAACAAATTGGAGTTCAATATGACGACAAATGCGGGTGAAAAACAATCACGATTTGATCCGGAACCTGTTGCAAGGCGTGACTTTCTAGGCCTTGCCGCACTCGGTTCGATGGCGGCGGCGTTTGGCCTCTCGATTCTGGGTATGCTCAAACTGCCGAAGGCTGCGGTTTCCGCGACCCCTGCTAAAAAATTTAGTTTTGCTTTACCTGATACGTTGGCGGACAACGAAGCCTTCATTCCGCCGGGCAGAAACGTTGCTGTCTTTCGCGACGGTGAAGGCGTATTTGCCATTTCAACGGTTTGCACACATTTAGGTTGTATCGTCAAGACCAGTGCGAATGGTTTTGATTGCCCATGCCACGGTTCGGGATTTACAAAAGACGGGACCGTTCGAAAGGGGCCGGCGCCCAAAGCACTTCCGTGGTTAAAGGTCTCGCGAAACGGAAGCACGATCACGGTTGATGAGGAATCCAGTGTCAAGACTGGGACGAAGGTGTAGGACATGAAAGCACAAGACTATTCGGCACTGAACGAATTCTGGAATAATCTTCGGACCATTCCAAGCCATGTCTACCGTGCTGTCTTTCGCGGAGGTCCGCCAAAGACCGATCGTACTCGCTCCTCGTTCATCTTTGGCAATGTCTTCCTGCACCTTCATTCGGTACGTACGCATCTCTGGAGTCTTCGGTGGAGCACGACCATGGGACTAGGCATTATCACCACTGCCGCATTCTTCATAACGCTCGTTACCGGCATCCTGCTTATGTTCTATTACAAGCCCTACCCCGAGGTTGCGTATCAATCAATCAAGGATATTCACTTTATCGTACCGACGGGCCGATTAATGCGGAATATTCATCGATGGGCAGCGAACGTTATGGTCGTGGCCGTGATATTACACATGGCAAGGGCCTTTTATACCGCTGCCTATAGAAATCCCCGCGAGTTTAACTGGTTTATTGGCTGGGGGCTGCTTGTTACTACGCTGGGATTGTCCTTCACGGGTTATCTGCTGCCTTGGGACCAATTGGCCTTTTGGGCGATCACGATTGGGGCTAACATTGCGCAATCGCCGCGTGAGATAACGGACGCATTAGGTTTGACGCAATTGATGGACATCGGCGGGCTTCAACGGGAAATCTTGCTTGGATCTGACACGGTTGGTGATGAGGCTCTCATCCGGTTCTATCTATTGCATGTAATGATCCTACCGCTTGCGCTTGCTGCTCTAATGGCAGTTCACTTCTGGAGAATCCGAAAAGATGGTGGGCTTGCGAAGCCAGAAGATGCTGACGAACTAGTAGCGTCCGAAGCAAAGGAATTCTATCCGGTTTTTACCGATGTACCAACAAAAACATACCATCTCGCCGCGGTTGTAAAAGGTAAGACGCCGGCAGTTGGCAGCGGTCCCGAGTATACCGTTCCATCTATGCCGCACTTGTTCTACGCAGAACTTGGTGTGCTGATGCTTACTACGCTGATTTGTGTTGGCTTGGCTTTTATTTCAGATGCACCGCTAAAGGAACTAGCGAATCCCCTTGTTCCCGAAAATCCTGCCAAGGCACCATGGTATTTTCTAGGCCTACAGGAGATAGTTTCGTTCTCGGCATTTATGGGGGGTATCGGCATTCCGATGCTCTGCGTTATTGGATTGGGACTGATACCATTCTTGGATCGCGAAACCGACGGGACGGGCGAATGGTTTGGCGGCCCGGGTGGGTGGAAACTTGTGAAATGGTCGGTTGTTGTTGGGTTTCTGTCCTCGATTGCAGTAGAAGCTTTCGCCATCCGATTTGGCTGGTTGCGCGAATGGTTTCCCGATATTCCACAACTCGTAATCACATTCGTAAACCCCGGAACGGTGCTGACGGCGATATACGCTGCCTATTCGATTTGGGCGGTCCGCCGATACAACTCGACGCGTGCGGGTGCACTTGCCCTATTCACTTGTTTTCTGTGCGGATTTATCGTTTTGACGGTTATCGGCACTTATTTTCGTGGGCCCAACTGGGATTTCTTCTGGTCGCCGGCTGATTGGAACGCTCATTGACGCTATGAACAAGAACAAATACCTGTTGATGGTTTCAAGTATCGCGGTCTTTGTCCTGCTAGGGGCCGCCGCGTTTTCAGAAAATTTTTTGAAGGAATGGCACGGCATTCAAAACAGTGCCCAAACGGCTGATGGGCCGATTGACCAGCGATTGCGTCAAATTGTAAACCCCAGTCTCAAAGTTACCGACAGGTGCGTAACCTGCCATATCGGCATGGCTTCTGGCGAACAGATAACTACTGCGTTGAAGGTTGGTGCGATTCACAAGCCAGTTGTACATGCACCGGCAGAGATCGGCTGCACGGTCTGTCATGGTGGCCAAGGACAAGCGACGGAAAAGGATGATGCTCATGGCAACGTTCATTTCTGGACTGAGCCGATGCTGCCAGCCAAATACGCCTATGCAAGCTGTGGGACCTGTCACACTCCACTCAACGTGCCGAATCTGCCAACCCTAGATCTTGCCCGCAAGACGTTTGAACGACTTGATTGCTACGCGTGCCACCGCCTCGATGACCGCGGCGGCACCCTGCGTCCGGGTGGCAATCTTTCGGGAATGGAGGGACCTGACCTATCGCATGTTGGACTAAAAGGCTACAACTCAGAATGGTACGCGGTACATCTGCGAAATTCTGAGCAAAACTTAAGTCCCGCTTGGACGAACTCATTCAGCGAGATCAGCGACGAGGATCGCAAATCATTGAAGGTGTTTCTTGACACTCAGATGGGAGCTCCGAAGCTTATCGAAGCAAAAGCTCAATTCAACACCGTTGGCTGTGCGGGTTGCCATACGGTAGGAAGTTTTGGCGGAGATGCCGGGGTTAATCTGTCAATTTCCGGATATAAAGACCCGAATCAACTTAATTTTTCGAGAGTTCCCGGGGAACACACACTTTCAAATTGGATTATCCAGCATTTTCGCTCGCCCGGTTCGACCGTCGCCGGTTCACAGATGCCTGCGCTCGGATTATCTGATAGTGAGATCGACCTACTGACCTTGTACACACTTTCACTTCGGCGCCGAACGCTACCAGATACGTTTTTGCCAAAGGACCGGGTGCGGGCAATGCGGTTCGGAGCGCGTGAGTTTGCAAATGACGGACAATCTATCTACACAGCCGTTTGCTCCAGCTGTCATGGGGCGAGTGGTCAAGGGATGCGTTTCCAGGGACTAGTTCCGAACCCGTCAATTGCCGGGGCCGATTTCCTTGCACTTGCGTCAGACGATTTCTTGATACAGACCATTAAGAATGGGCGTCCGGGCCGGCCGATGTTGGCTTGGGGCAATCGAGAGAACGGCTTTACGGACGAAGAGATCAAAAATCTCGTTGGATACATCAGGCAGCTTGGCGGAAATGTTCAGGCAACTCAAGACCCTAGGCCACGATTATGGGCGAAAGGAGATTCCAGTCTGGGTGCCAGCCTATTTGCCTCAAATTGCTCCGGCTGCCACGGCAAGGATGCCGCCGGAGCCGATGGCCCGGCTCTATCAAATAAGGCGTTCCTAACGAGCGCATCGGATACGTTTTTGGTGGGAACGATAGCACGGGGCCGGAACGGAACCGTTATGCAGGGCTTCTCGAACCCATCACCTGTCCGCCGTGTGCTTACGCAGCCCGAGATTGAAGCAATTGTGGTTTATCTACGTTCATTAAATGCGAAATAGTGGTGGGTCGAAGGGGACTTGATATGAAAAAAGAAATTTCACGACGCGAGTTTATGGCAAGAATATCGGCGGCCGGCTTCGGAGCATTGGTTGCATCGGCAACCAATGCATGGGGACTTGAGGCAATAACAAATCCGCTAGCGGTATATCCAAATCGTGATTGGGAAAAAGTGTATCGCGATTTATGGAAATACGATTCGAAATATACTTTCACCTGCGCCCCGAACGATACGCATAATTGCATCCTTAATGCTCATGTTCGCCAGGGCGTCATCACCCGAATTGGCCCAACAATGAAATATGGGGAGGCGAAAGATCTGCTTGGCAACGGAACCTCGCACCGGTGGGATCCGCGAGTTTGTCAGAAGGGACTGGCACTTACACGAAGGTTTTATGGAGACCGCAGGGTAAATGGAACAATGGTGAGGGCCGGTTTCAAAAGGTGGCACGACGACGGGTTTCCTCGAGGCAGGGATGGCCGCCCTGACACGAGTTATTTTAATCGGGCGCGCGATGAATGGGTGCGTATGTCGCATGAGGAGGCAGCGACAATAGTAGCTGCGGCACTAAAGAATATTGCTGCGACCTATAGCGGCGAGGAAGGCAAGCGAAAACTGAAAGAGCAGCATTATGACGAAGCCACCATCGAAGCCACGCGGGGCATAGGCACGCAGGTGATGAAGTTTCGCGGCGGTATGCCGTTATTGGGCATGACACGCATTCTCGGCATGTATCGAATGGCGAATTCGCTGGCTCTACTTGATTCGCACGTCCGCGGAGTCGATCGCGATCAGGCTGTTGGGGGCAAGGGGTATGACAATTATTCCTGGCACACCGATCTGCCGCCTGGACATCCAATGGTGACTGGTCAGCAAAGCATGGAATTTGACCTCAATTCGGTCGAGCACGCCAAGACCATTGTCGCGTGGGGAATGAATTGGATCGCAACGAAAATGCCGGACGCTCACTGGCTTACCGAGGCTAGAATGAAGGGCACAAAGGTTGTGGTCATCGCTTGCGAATATTCGGCGACTGCTACCAAAGGCGACGACGTTGTTGTAGTCCGTCCAGGGACAACCCCCGCGTTGGCGCTTGGATTTGCAAACGTGATCATGCAGGAAAATCTCTATGACAGGGATTTCGTCCTGCAGTGGACAGATATGCCAATTCTGGTCCGAATGGACAGTTTGAAATATCTTAGGGCGGCCGATGTTTTTGGCGGCGGGCCCGCCGAACTTAAGCAGACACTGGTCTTGAAGGAAGGGGAAAAGGCCGCCCCTCCCGCGGAGCAGTCCGATAAGAACATTGTCTCAGAGCAAATGAGACTAGAATGGGGCGACTATGTTTGGTTTGACGGGAAAGCTGGAAAGCCGCAAATGCTTACTAGGGATGACGTTGGCAAGAACTCGAAGGTGGGCGAGGCGCAGCTTGAGGGAGCGGTCAACATAACATTGGCCGACGGAAGCACCGTCCGGTGCCGTCCTGTATTTGATCTGGTTAAAGAATATGCGGCACATTTTGACCCGAAGACGGTAGAGGAAATTACCTGGGCGCCGGCGGCTTCTGTTGAAGGACTTGCCCGCCATTTTGCAAAGGATTTTGGCACCACCCTGTTTGCACTTGGAATGGGACCGAACCAATTCTTTAATAATGTCAGCAAGGATCGCGATGTTTTGTTGCTTGCCGCCCTGACGGGAAATGTCGGCAAGATTACGGGAAATGTAGGGTCGTTTTCGGGTAATCACCGTACAGCGCTTTTCAACGGGGCTCCGCAATATGTCGAGGAAGATCCGTTTGACATCGAATTGGATCCGGCTAAGCCCGTGCGCGTCAAAAAGTACTGGAAAGCGGAATCGGCCCACTATTACAATCACGAAGACCACCCTCTTCGCGTTGGCGACAAGCTGCTCACGGGCAAAACACACATGCCGTGCCCGACAAAATCACTTTGGTTTGCCAACGCAAATTCTATTCTCGGCAACGTAAAATGGCATTACAACACGGTCGTCAATGTGCTGCCAAAAATCGAGATGATCGCAGTCAACGAATGGTGGTGGTCAACGTCCTGCGAATGGGCAGACGTTGTTTTTGGCGTGGATGCCTGGGCAGAACTTAAGCATCCGGACATGACCGCGTCGGTCACCAATCCCTTTCTTGTCGTATTTCCCAAGACACCGATCCCGCGGATATTCAACACGATTGGTGATATCGAAGTTTTTGCGACCGTTGCCTCAAAACTCGCTGAGGTCACCGGCGATCAGCGTTTCAACGACTATTGGAAATTTGTCAGGGAAGGGCGGACGGACGTCTATCTACAGCGCATACTCGATAATTCCAGCAATACTAAGGGCTATTCCTTTACGGAGCTTCATGACAAAGCACTACAAGGGATTCCTGCTCTTATGAACAGTAGAACAACCCCAAAATCGGTGGGTTACAACCAAATTGCTGATTCAACGCCATGGTATACCAAGAGCGGCCGCCTCGAATCTTATCGCGAAGAGGACGAGTTTATCGAGGCTGGCGAAAACTTGCCGGTTCACCGCGAACCGGTTGATTCGACGTTCTACGAACCAAATATCATTATCTCGCCGGCGCATGAAGCGATGCGGCCGATGGGCCCGGAAGCCTACGGAGCAAAACTCGATGACCTTTCGTGTGACACCCGTAGTGGCCGCAATGTTGTCTATACCTGGCCCGCCGCAAAAAATACAGCTCATCCGCTCATGAAGGATGGTTTCAAGTTTATCTTTCATACGCCGAAGTATCGGCACGGTGCCCATACCACTCCTATTGACACAGACATGAACGCGATGCTTTTTGGCCCGTTTGGTGACATTTACCGCCGTGATAAGCGTTCACCCTTCGTGACCGAAGGTTACGTGGACATTAATCCGGCGGACGCGCAGGAACTCGGCATTAACGACGGTGATTATGTTTGGATCGATCCAGATCCAGAGGACCGTCCATTTCGTGGTTGGGAAAAGGACAAAACAAATTTTGAATTTGCACGCCTTCTCTGCCGTGCGCGGTATTATCCTGGTACACCGCGAAATGTAACCCGTATGTGGTTCAACATGTACGGCACTACACCGGGTTCGCGCCAGGGGCAAAAGGAACGAGAGGATGGACTGGCAAAAAACCCTCGGACAAATTACCAGGCGATGTTTCGCTCGGGCTCGCATCAGTCAGCAACTCGCGGTTGGTTAAAGCCAACTACCATGACCGATTCACTCGTGCGAAAGGAAATGTATGGTCAAAGCATCGGCCAGGGCTTTTTGCCTGATACTCACTGCCCAACCGGAGCTCCGCGCGAATCATTTATCAAGATCGCGAAGGCCGAACCTGGCGGTATTGGGAATGAACCGCTTTGGCGGCCTACGAAATTGGGAATACGGCCCAGGAACGAGTCTGACGCAATGAAGCGGTATCTGGCCGGTGAATTCACAAAGGAAAAATAGCTAGAAATGCAAGCGTTAGATATACATCTGTTGCTAAATTACTATCCGGCGTTCGGCATGGTGATCGGTTCGTTAATTCTCGTTGCCGGATTGTGGAGATGCCAGCCAAATATGCAGCGGCTGGGGCTGAAGGTCTTGCTGTTTGTGGTAGTCATTGCCATCGCAGTGGCCCTTAGCGGTGAGTTGGCGGGTTTGGCGGCCCAGCCTATGGATGGACCGCGCGCTGATGCACTGATGGCCCACAAACAGAGTGGGACCGTAGCGTTTGTCATAGCCCTTGCGACGGGCATCCTTGCTTTAGTCGCCCTTCTACGCGGACGGACCGATACCGAACGACTGCGGCGCTTCAGCATTATCGTGATGATTCTAGCGATTGCAGCGTCCGTGTTATTAATTGCAACAATTTTCAAAGGGCGGCACGTAAAATGGGTCGCTGCGAATCAAAAGGAAATAGATAGGCCCACAATATTGGAGAACAAATTATGGCACGTGTAAACAATTGGCAACTTGGCCGGGAGATGTCCTACTGGTATCCCGAAAGCCGTCCGCAAAAACAATTTGCAGCCGTTTTCGATACCAATAAATGTATCGCGTGCCAAACCTGTACGCTGGCTTGCAAAACAACATGGACCTCGGGCAAGGGACAGGAATATATGCTTTGGAACAATGTTGAAACCAAGCCGTACGGTTCCTATCCCCTAGCATGGGATCTCAACTTGCTCGAAATGCTTGGTGGACAGCAGTGGATCGAAAAGGACGGCAATCACGTGTATGAGGGCAGCACAATCTTTGAATCCGCACCGGCCGGAGAAAGAGTGCTTGGCTGGCGTCCCGAATCGGAAGATTATGCATACCCAAACGTCGGCGAAGACGATTGCGCCGGGGGAGTCGATGGTGGTGCCAGTCTCGAGGTGCCCCATCAGATGGCTTGGTTCTATTATCTAGCCCGTATTTGCAATCACTGTACATATCCGGCGTGTCTTGCATCGTGTCCCCGCGGTTCAATCTACAAGAGGCCAGAGGACGGTATCGTTCTCGTTGATCAGGGCCGCTGTCGCGGGTATCAGGAATGTGTCCGCGGGTGCCCGTACAAGAAGGTCTTTTTCAATCCGATGACCTCGACGTCAGAAAAATGTATTGCTTGCTATCCGAAGATCGAAGACGGGTTGTCGCCACAATGCTTCGCAAACTGCATCGGCAAGATACGCATGGCGGGCTTTCTGAACACTCCGGACAAGGCACAAGCAGACAATCCATTGGATTACCTCGTCCACATACGAAAAGTCGCGCTTCCGCTTTATCCACAATTTGGCCTTGAGCCGAATGTCTATTACATTCCGCCGATTCACGTTCCGACCACGTTTACAAGGCAGATGTTTGGTCCCGGTGTTGAAAAGGCAGTTGAGGTATATCGAAACTTACCCAATGATGACGATCTTACGAGTCTATTGGGCCTTTTCGGTTCAACTGAAAGCATTGTTCGAAAATGGAAGAGAAATGGCGACATCGTTGTTGGAATGGACGAGAACGGCAAGGAACTGATCCGAGTTCCCTTCCGCGAACCAATTCATATTCGTCCGTCTTACGACAAGCTTTATCAGATCACGCGCACCAATTGTCCGTGAGGAGGTTTGCAATGCGATCATTTAGTTTAGCGATCATCATATGCTTGGTATTTCTGGGTTCGTGCACCAAAACACAGAATCCGACAGCAGATCTGAATGTCACGCGGGTAAAAACGATTTCGCTCGATCCGAACGATTCGGTGTGGCGGGACGTATCGCTTCATGTTTCAAAACTGATCCTTCAAGACTTGGTTGAACCGCGTCTAATGGAGCCATCAACGCAAGAGGTGCAAGTTAAGGCAATTACCGACGGAACTGAGGTTGCATTTCGGCTCGAGTGGATAGATGAAACTCAGAATGACCTACCCGGTCCGAGGCAGTTCATTGACGGGGTTGCGGTTCAGATACCCGCGACAATTGAACCGAATGTCCCAGCTCCACAAATGGGTGAAGTCGGAAAAACTGTCGAGATATCATACTGGCGAGCTGATTGGCAAGCAATCGTTGAGGGCCGGGCCGATTCGATCACGAGTCTTTTTCCTAACGCCTCAATCGACCACTATCCATCCGAAGCAAAACCGTTAGAAAACGATCTTCAGGCGAAAAGCGAGGCCGGGCTGCGATACGCTCCGGCCCGGGCTCTCGGTAATCGTCGAGCCGGTCCGCGGGATCAGCCGGTCGAAGACCTGATTGCCGAAGGGCCGAGCACCCTTTCGCCGGCTGCAAATGCCATTTCTAAAGGCAAGGGCGTCAGAACCCCAACTGGCTGGGCGGTTGTAATCGCCAGGCCGTTGCCGGCAGGATTTTCGGCATCGACTCCATCGCAGATTGCTTTTGCGATATGGGAAGGTTCGCATACCGAAGTAGGCGCGAGAAAGATGAGAACGGGTTGGGTTTCGTTGGTCACAAAGTAAGCCTTTGCGTATGCGAAGGCATTGATTGCGTTTGCAGGAAAAGCAAAATGAGAAATAATTCTATTCAGACCAGGCTCATGAAGGAAGCGTCAGAATGGCGACTGATCGGTCTATTATTTGAATGTCCGGTCGGCGAATGGAAGGAAAGGATCAAGAGCCTGGCCGATGCGATTGGTGATTTTCAGTTGCGGACGGCAGTTGAATTTGCTCGCGTTGAAGCTGGTGAAGGGCTTTATCATTCCATCTTCGGCCCTGGAGGCCCGGCTCCAGGCCGCGAGATCAGTTACAGAGGTTGGGCACAACCCGGGTTCTTGCTGTCGGAACTCGCAAGTTTTTACCAGGCATTCTCCTATGTAACCGAAACCAATGAAGTTGCAGATCATGTTGCTGTCGAATGCGGATTTATTGCATACCTTCGACTGAAAGAGTTGTATGCAGTGGAATGCAGCGACAAGGAAAGAGCCGAGATCACACACCAAGCGGCGTCAACGTTTATCGACGATCACCTTTGCAAGTATGCGCAGAAGCTGTCGAAGCTGCTCACAGCGTCCGGGATCGAGTATCTACACTTGGCCGGTGCGGCGTTGTTCGCGCGGGTCGGGCCTGATAAGGATGCATCTAGGCAGATCTTCCTGCCCGTCCTCGAAGAAGATGACCAGTCCATGTTTGAATGCGGCGTCGCCCATTGACAAGTAGCGGATCGATTTGGTCCTTCCTCATATCGAAAAGCCCGACATGACTGAGGGCATTTACGCGCTTCATTGCCTAGCACCTGCGCGAGTTATTACAGAACTCTTACAACCGCCCTCGCAAGTTATTGATAACATGGAATTACGCCGAAAATAACTTGCTGATCTGCCGCGTAAATTGGCACGAATTGAATTCAACACATTCCGTAAGTCAGCCTGGGCATGGAGGGCAGATTAGTTGTGAAAGTACTACTTGTTTATCCCGTTTTTCCCGAAACATACTGGAGTTTTCGTCATGCACTTGCATTTGTCGGCAAGAAAGCAGCATTTCCACCGCTGGGCCTGTTGACCGTCTCCGCAATGCTTCCGGAACCTTGGGAGCGGCGCTTTGTGGACATGAACGTCGAACCACTCTCACGGAGTGAAATTGAATGGGCCGACATGGTATTTCTAAGCGCGATGATAGTCCAGAAGGAGTCCCTAGACCAAGTCATAAAATTGTGCAAAGAACTGGGAAAGCCTGTGGCGGTGGGTGGTCCATATGTCTCCACAAGCTCAGACCTCGTTCCAGATGCGGACTACGTGTTTGTGGGTGAGGCTGAAACAACGTTGCCCGTCTTCATTGCGGATCTAGAAAACGGTTCGCCAAGACGCCTTTATCAGGCAGTCGAACGCCCGTCGCTTTTGTCGACGCCAATTCCGGATTTTCACCTGATCGACTTGAAAAAGTATTCCTCAATGAATGTTCAGTTTTCAAGGGGATGCCCATTTTCCTGTGAATTTTGCGACATTATTGAGATTTATGGCAGGGTCCCACGAACAAAATCAGCCGGGCAGATGCTGGCGGAAATGGATGCCTTAAGATCCGCCGGATGGCGCGGAACTGTTTTCATTGTCGATGACAACTTCATCGGCAACAAACGCGAGGTCAGAAAATTCCTGCCGGAACTTATAAAATGGTCTGAGGACAAAAAGTTTCCATTTTCCTTCTTGACGGAAGCAAGTGTAAATCTGGCGGAAGATGAATCGTTGCTCGCTATGATGAGGGCTGCACACTTTCATCGGGTCTTTCTCGGCATCGAAACGCCTGCGCCTGAAAGTCTCAAGGAAGCGAACAAAACTCAGAATACAAAACGTGACTTGCTCGGGTCGGTTCGGAAAATCCAGAGTTATGGGATCGAGGTCATGGCAGGGTTTATCGTAGGATTTGATAACGACCCGGAGGATATTTTTGAGCGTCAGATCGAGTTCATTCGTGAAAGTGCGATTCCGCTCGCAATGGTTGGACTTTTGGCAGCACTTCCAGACACTGCACTCTGGCACCGTTTGGAACGCGAGGGTCGGCTTATCTACGCGAGCAGCGGAAACAATACTGACTGTACATTAAATTTTGTTCCCGTCATGAACAGATGGCGGCTGGTTAACGGCTACAGGGCTCTATTGCAGAAGCTTTACAGTTCCCCCGAGTTCTATCGGCGTTCACTCGATTCACTGGCATACGTGACACGCAGTAGCGGCGATTTGCGACGAGGCAAAATCTTCGGCATCTTGAGTTCCCTTTTCAAAATACTATTCACGCTCGGAATTTACGACCGGGAGCGTTTTCAATTCTGGAAGTATCTATTCGTCGTCGCGTGGAGCTACCCTCGCAGCGTTGGCGATGGGATCGCCCTTGCCGCAATGGGATATCACTTTCGCATGGTAACAGAAATACAATGTGCCAGTGGAGGTTCGACAGAAATGAAGGATGAGGCGGCTAATTCAATGTGCGAAACAAGTTTTGCCGAGCAACGCGCTAATTAAATGCTCAAGGTGGTCATAGGTTTGCATGATGCCCGATAATAAGCGATAGCACGGTAAGTGAGCCGTAGATAACTTCCCAAACACCGATCTTCATTGCCTTCATCTTGGTCCGGTGCCGAGACAAGCCAATTGAAGATCTTGTAAACAGCAACAAGAACATCGGTATGGTGAGAAGAGGTAAAAAACCGCCAATTGCGAGGGCAAGGACACCCGCAAAACCGACGCCGTGTGAGATCATAGGCACGAATATTGAATGACTTTTACCCTTTTCTAACCTCAGACGGTTACGGACATAAAGTATCGACGGTATTAATCGTGCAATAAAGAAAAACCAGATTGCTACCGCGTGTTGCCATTGCAGTCCACCCGAAAGAGTGATCGCTGCGGCCGAGGAGGACATTGCGACCGCACCGATCACTTCCGGCAGCAACTCGCGACTCTGCCGTGAAACGTCAAAATATAGCTGGCCCGCCGCAAGGGGCAGCACCAACATGAAAGGAATCAAACTGGATTTTTCAGCAAACGCCAAACTTCCAGCAACACCCAAAAGAACAAATAATGAAAAGAATACGGAGAATTTGAGAGCGGCTTCAGTTTGGGGCAGCCAACGTCTGGCCAGGAGATGAGTTCCAACAATCTGAATGGGCCGTCGGGCGAGAAATGCTCCAATTACCATCAGAGCCATGAAAGGGGCTACGGACGAATAGGCCACAGCCATTCCGCCTACGAGCGGTTCAAGCAGGAATCCCCAGGCTCCATGTTCTGTTGGGAGTGCAATCTGTCTAAGTCGAAATTTTCGAACAAAAACCGGGGCCGGCGTCGGTGCGGCAAACTCCATATTTAAATTATTTGGAACTCATCGAAAATGCCTTCTGTTCAAGCTCGACGGCCCGTGGAAACAAAACATTATTTTCTAAATGAATATGCTGATGCATATCACGCTCAAAATCAATTAGCCTGTGGTAGAGAGCTGTAAAGCTGGGACACGCGCCTTCCGGTAATGAGTAGTCGTTCGACACTGCTCGCATCCTAGATAAAAGTTCCGCCACCGCTTCGTGTTCGACGGTCATCATCTGGATCGGGTGTTGAACGGTACCGAACGGTGGAAATGCGGCATATAGATTATTTGAGCAACAATGATCAATCTTTTGAATATATGGGAACAGCACCATTTCCTCCTTCATCATGTGCGGCCCCATATCTTCGCATACCTCAGCAAATAGGTCCCTCAGTTCTATGAGCTGTGGATTGTGCTCACCATGTCGCACTACTACTTTTGCCATAAGTGACGTCAATTGGCCCATTTCTTGTTTGGTAAAGACGTGGTGCTTATCTAAGATATGATCAATTAGTTCCCGTATTGGTTTGCTTTGCCAAGAGTCAGACTTACCCTCCGATGCATTGGCCAGAACGGCTCCAATCCTTTCAAGTACGATTTCTGGGTTCGCTCCGGCGGACAGGCAGGCCTCGTTGAACGGAATATCGCCATGGCAACAGTAGTCAATCATGAACGCTTCAAAAATCCGCGTCGTGATTGGGGCGTCGAGTGCAATTTCCCTAACCGTCTTTCCCTCGGTACTAAACATACTCTTATCCTCCGGAACCTATGTTTCAAATAGTTTCAACCGATTGGCGAGGCAAAAGATATGATCTGGGTCATGTTTGGAATTTAAATATTCTGCGCCGGTTCACGGAAGGGCATAGGAAACGGTACATGACCTCGCGGTCACGCGCATCGCTTTATAAATCTTAGGAACTACCTAATGAATTCGCGAAGAGGTTCGGTCGTTTCCAGCACAATTTTTCCGCCAGCAATTCTGAGAAGTCCTTTGTCGGCGAGTTTGCGGATCGCTCGAATAGCTGTTTCCGTCGTAAGGCCAGACATTTCTGCGATGTCCTGTCGCCGGTGGCTAATAACCTTGCTCTGATCCATTCCAAGCCTGTCCCCCAATTGGAGAAGTACTGCTGCGACACGATGTTCTGCCGATGGAGTGGCGAATATTTGAGCTGTATCGGCACGATCGCGCAGAATACGGCACATTCGGCCCATTATTACGGATGAGAATCCCTTCGCCGTTTCCATTAAATTGAGAAAATCTCTGCGAGGTAAGATTAGGAGTTCACTTTCGCCAATCGATACGGCTGTCGCCGGAAAGCGTTTACCATCAAGGGCGGGGGGAATAGCGAATATCTCGCCCGGAGAGAAGACGCCTAGAATGACCTCCTTGCCTACGACAGGATAGCGAACGAGTTTTATTTGTCCCGCCAGAACGATTGGCAAAAATGTAGCTTCACTACCCTCCGCAAATATTTGCTCGTTTGTACCGAATTGCTTTCGAACCCCTAAGTTCAGCAGCTTATTACGGAGATCCGGCTCAAAATATTCGGACAACGGATTAGTCAATGCGACGGGTTGTCTCTTTTTTGCGATCTGAACAAAACCCATACAAGCTTACTCAACCATGACGGATAATTTTACAATATCATAACAAATAGGAAATCGTCGCCATTGGCGTCGACGAATGTGGAGTTTGGAAATGATGGATATCTTAAGGCTCCAACTCTCATCGCGACATTCAGAAACCTGTAGATTGGGCCCACGAATTTTCACCAAATCTTGACTCTTATGGCGTTTCTTAATACGATAACCTAACAAATCCGTAGCAAATTTCGACAATTAGTGAGGGAACAATGACATTTTCTCGACGTGATTTTATCAAATCGGCCAGTCTGACCGTTGGTGCATTGAGTCTGCCAGGGTGGGCTCTCGACGCTCGCGAAGCGACGCGGTTATACGACGGCGTTAATAAGGATGCTATCGCGGATATTGCGCTTGCGACGGCCAAGAAACTCGGTGCCTCGTATGCTGACATCCGTATCAATCGTTATCGGCAGGAAAATGTTTCGACCCGCGAACGCCAGGTTCTCAATGCCTCAAGCGGTCAAAATTTTGGTTTTGGCGTTCGTGTTTTGATCAATGGAACCTGGGGCTTTGGCGGCAGTCCTATCGTTACCCCCGAAGAGGCGAAACGCGTGACAACCGAAGCTGCGGCGATAGCCAGAGCCAATTCGACCATCCAGCGTCACAAGATCGAACTCGTACCGACGCCAAAGGTAACGGCAACATGGAAAAGTTCCTTTGAACGGGATCCATTTGATGTCCCGGCCGAAGAAAAAACGGCAATGCTTCTAAGACTTAATGAGGCGGCCCTCGGGGTCAAGGGTGTTAGTTTTGTTACTTCAAATCTTTCGTCGGTCAACGAGCAAAAGTATCTGGCAACGTCGGACGGTTCGCGGATCGAGCAATACATCATTCGGACAAACCCGAGCTTTTCGGTGACAGCAGTTGATCGTGCAAGTGGTGATTTTCAGGCCGTCAATTCCCTACGCCAAGCTCAGCAGATCGGTTTTGAGTACATGACCAAACACGACTGGGCCGGTGAAGCAAAAACTGCTGCCGAACACGCAGTGATGAAACTCACGGCTAAAGCAGTGACGCCCGGCAAATATGATCTCGTCCTGCATCCGTCGCATCTTTTCCTGACGATCCATGAATCGGTCGGGCATTCGACCGAACTCGACAGGGCGATGCTATGGGAGGCGAATTACGCCGGCACGAGTTTTCTGACGCCGGACAAAGCGGGCAAGGTGCAGTTTGGGTCAAAAATGGTTAATTTCATCGCTGACCGCACGCAGCCACAGGGAATGGCGACGGTCGCTTATGATGACGAAGCGGTTCCGGGTCAGAGCTGGCATCTGGTAAAGGACGGACTGTTTGTCGATTGGCAGACGACCCGTGACACCGCGAAGATAGTTGGCCATGACAAATCCTACGGCTGTCTGCACGCCGATAGCTGGGGCAGTGTGCCTTTTCCTCGTATGCCTAACGTCTCGCTTCAGCCGGCCAAGGGAAACGTCTCACAGGACGATCTCATCGGCGGTGTCGATAAAGGAATCCTCATTTTTGGACGCGGCAGCTATTCAATCGATCAGCAGCGGTACAATTTCCAGTTTGGCGGCCAGACTTTCTGGGAGATCAAGGGCGGAAAGGTCGTCGGAATGCTCAAGGATGTGGCCTATCAATCGAAAACGACCGATTTCTGGGGAGCTCTCGACGGCCTCGGCGGCCAGGCAACCTATGAGGTTCCGGGGTCGCCAAATGATGGCAAGGGAGAGCCGGGCCAGTCAAATTCGGTCTCGCACGGCTGCCCGCCCGCAAGATTCCGCAATATCAATGTATTAAACACCGCATCCGGGACGAACTCAGGCACCGCCGAGGATTAACGTGATTCGATCCCCGCTTTGCGTCTTTGCGGCTCTGCGGGAAATTGATTATCAGCAAAGGAGCAAAGAAATCATATGCCGCTCAACGAATCAGAAATAAAGGCCTTCACCGAAAAGATACTCTCGCTTGTCAAAGCCGACGACGCTACCGCTAGTGTCAATAGCGGCAAACAATCGCACCTGAGATTCGCCGGCAATAACGTTCTAACCAGCGGAACAACGGAGGGACGCGGCGCCAGCGTTACATTATGGATCGGCGGAAAGCGCGGCAGCGCGTCCACGAACGACCTCGACGATGCCAGCCTCAAAGCGATGGTTGAGCGGGCTGAGACCATTGCCCGCACTGCGCCAGTCGATCGCGAATATTTGCCAACCCTTGGTAAACAGGCCTACAAAGCGGTCAACAGCTATTTCAAAGCGACCGAGAATTTGTCATTGACCGATCGAGCTAAGCAGATCGGCGATGTTATTTCGGAATGTGAAAAAAACAAGATTATCGGAGCCGGATTTCACTCGGCGAACGCCCAAGCCGGCGGCAGCGCAACCAAGAACGGCAATTTCGAATACGAAACCTCGACCGGCGTCGGCCTCTCAGTTACGGCCCGGACGCAGGACGGCCAGAGTTCCGGCTACTTTCTCCGCAGTCACAATGACATTGCAAAACTCGACACAAAGCGTGTCGCTCACGAATCTATCCGCAAATGTCTCGAAGGCCGGAATGCCCGCACGATTGATCCCGGCGTTTACACCGTGATACTTGAACCCCAGGGCGTTGCCGACCTAATTGGTGGGTTTGGCGGCCAATTCAATGCCAGAAATGCCGAGGAGGGCCGCAGCGTGTTTTCGCTGCCGGGCGGCAAGACCCGACTCGGCGAAAAAATGTTTGACGAAAAGGTTCGTCTCTATAGCGACCCGTGGCATCCTGAACTTCCCGGCTCGCAATCCGCTCAAGGCGGAATTCCTGCGCAGCGCGTCGTACTGGTAGATAATGGTATGATCGAAACGCTAACCTACAATCGATTCTGGGCTAAGCAGAAAGCCAAGGAACCGACGCCGGGCCCTGTCAACATGATTCTGGAATCGACAGCCGGAACGCAGACAATCGAAGAAATGATCAAATCGACGATTCGCGGTATCTTGGTCGGTCGGTTCTGGTACATCCGCGGTACTGACGCCCGCACTGCTAGTTCGACCGGTCTCACACGTGATGGTGTCTGGCTGATCGAAAACGGAAAGATCGCTCATCCGATTCGAAATTTCCGATTTAATCAGTCGATGACGAAAATGCTCGGCCCCGGCAATGTCCTCGCCATGAGCAAGCCCGAACGAGTCGGCGGATCGGAAGGTGGTGGCGGTTCATTGTTGCCGGCCCTGAAATTGAAAGAGTTTAACTTTACCTCACAATCCGAAGCTGTCTAAGTTATAGGGAACTTGTGACAGCGGGGCGATGAATGTTAGTCGTCAGCGCAGGCCAGCGTTAAACTGTGTCAGAGCATCGGCCCCAGGGCAGAGAACGTCTTTGTCGAGCGCGTTTAATGGAGTTTTACTGGTGTTGATGGTATCGTGAAGTTCTCCAGAGTTCTTGTCAATATAAAGCAAACCCGTAAGGATTTCACCGGTCTGTTTCGCACGCTGCATTGCGTTTGCCGCTGAATGCCGATCAAATGGGTCCCAGTCCTTAGCGAGTTTGTGCAGCCGGATCGTCGTGCCATCGTGCATGAGCAAATCGTTAACACTTCCCGCCTCATAGCTAGTCGTGATCTCTTTCATCATCGGGGCGAAATCCATTGTGCCGGTGATCTCAACATGTTCACGAACATAGTCATACGATTTGGTCGAACCCGCGTTGTTATTAAACGTAACACAGGGCGAGATGACGTTGAGAAACGCGAACCCTTTATGCTTCATTGCGGCCTTCATTAGCGGAATGAGCTGCTCTTTATCACCTGAAAAACTCTGGCCGACAAAGGTCGCGCCTAATTCGATGGCGAGGCTGGCGAGGTCAATGGCTTCAAATAGGTTGACGCTTCCTGCTTTAGATTTTGAACCGGCGTC
>Ga0138256_10002444_pt1 | contig 19865 bp, 16 predicted proteins | sample KNB2016incub_MG_FD_105486 | JGI IMG/M metagenome (GOLD analysis project Ga0138256, IMG submission 105486) | Active sludge microbial communities from wastewater in Klosterneuburg, Austria - KNB2014incub_MG | ecosystem: Engineered > WWTP > Activated sludge > Unclassified | place: Austria... | reverse complement strand
TTAGAACCGCTTCAATTACATCATAAAGATGCACTGATCGAGGCTGCGAGCGATGGCCAATTGTGGAACCTTTGGTTTACTTCTATTCCTTCCCCATTGACCACGGCAGAGTATATCGAAACAGCTTTGGTCGAACAAACCCAGGGCAAAAGTTTGCCGTTTATTGTGGTCCGGAACTCAGATCATAAGATAGTGGGTACTACCCGATATATGAATATTGAACCCATGGTCCGTCGGCTTGAAATCGGAAGTACCTGGTATTCGATAAGCGCTCAAAGGACTCCGATCAATACAGAATGTAAATTTTTATTGCTTCAGTATGCTTTTGAATCCCTGGCTTGTATAGCGGTAGAATTCCGGACAAACTGGTTTAATGAAAAATCCAGAAATGCCATCCTGCGACTCGGTGCAAAGCAAGACGGGGTGTTGCGCAATCATCGCACATTATCAGACGGCACATATAGGGATACGGTGGTATTCAGTATACTTAATTCGGAATGGCCCGGGGTAAAAAGAAATTTATTGCATCGGTTGAGCCGGGGTGGATAAACAAACCTGGACAAACCTGGAAGGTTTGACATGATTTTTACGGACAAACCTTCCAGGTTTCGTCTTACTCCAAATACCCAAACTTACCAAGGTTATAATCCTGAAAAGCCTGCACCAATTCACTTTGGGTATTCATTACAAAAGGGCCATGTGCAGCGATGGGTTCATCGATGGGTTGTCCGCTTAATACGAGCACAATTGAATTTTCAAGAGCCTGGATTGAAAAGACTTCACCATCATTTTCAAATAATACAAAATGGCTGGCTTCCACTTTTTCGTGGTCATTAACGTTAATACTCCCTTCAATCACCAGCAGGGCCGTGGTAAAAGAAGCAGGAAAATTAAAATCAACCAGGGCCCCGGTCTGCAGCCTGGCATTTTGTAAATGAATAGGTGTAAAAGTTGATGCGGCACCCTCTATATCTTTGAATTGGCCGGCAATTACTTCTACATAACCTTGTTTATCCGGAAGTTCATACTTACCGATTTGATCTTTGCTGATGCCCTGATACCCCGGTTTGGACATTTTATCCTTTGCCGGGAGATTTACCCATAATTGAACCATTTGAAATTCTCCTCCTGTTCGGGAGAAATTTTCTTCGTGGTATTCTTTATGTAATATGCCGGAGCCTGCAGTCATCCATTGTACATCACCTTCAGCGATCACGCCGCTGTTGCCGGTACTGTCATGATGGGCCACCTTACCTTTATACGCAATGGTTACCGTTTCGAATCCACGGTGGGGGTGTACACTGACGCCTCTTGGTTTATCTGATGGTGGAAAATAATGCGGAGATCCATAATCCAGCATAATGAAAGGGTTCATCCTCTCCATATCCAGCCGGAATCCGCTGGGAATAAAATTGTGTACTCTGAATCCGTCTCCCACAAAATGAGGAGCTCTGGGTCCAACAACAATTTCGATGCTTCTGGTTTTCATGATCTCTTTTTTTGTTCTGCAAAATTAGAGAGGTTACCATCGTAGGGCATTGATATAGGATAAGAAATGGGGTTTATTGTGCTATGGAGTTTACTCCCGTAGTGACCCAAAGGCGTTTAGTGGAAGTCGGAGTACAATTCCTCCACAACAAGGTGATAGGAAGAAGTTGGAATTCGACCCTGGAATAGTGTTTAGCGAAAGTCGGAGTGCAACTCCTCCGCAACAAGGTGAGTCAGGGGGTGACTTCGAAGTCACCCCCTGAGTTCGATACTTTGTAATAAAATCTAATGCTGATAGATCTCTCTCAATTCCAGCGTCCCCTGATAATTAAGATGCGGGCAGGTGCGGGCTATAGCCAGTGCTTCATCGGCAGTATTAGCTTGAAAAGTAAAATACCCTCCGAGTTCTTGTCGACCGGGGAATGTTTCTACAGCTGTTATTTGTTTGCCGGACGTTGGATCTGCGGACAACACCCATCCATTGCTGTGCAGGTGTTCACCATCAGCCACCCGCTGGGCTTTGATCTTCTGCAACCAGTCGCTGTATTCTTTGACCTGTTGCATAGGATCTGTTGGGGGGACATCGTCATTATGGACTAACAAAATAAATTTAGCGGCCTTGGTCTTTTGCGCTATTACAGGTATGCTGCCGGCGGTAGATTTATTGCCAACAATATATCCACCGGTGAAAATACCGATCGTGATCAATAGAGTTGCTGCAATTCCACTCCAGGACCTGGTCAATAAGGGCCTGGGTTCAAGTATCAAATTTTCTTCTTTCATTTTTTTAATAATTTTTGTGAATAAATAAGCGGGTACTTGATCATTACGCGTATATGGATTAAGTATATTTTTTTCGTGTGGTGTCAATGGCTCTTCCATCGTGGATTATTAAATATTTTCTTTTTGAATCAGGTTTCTAAATGCTTTCCTGGCCTGGTGAAGCTGACTTTTACTGGTACCCGGAGCAATATCCAGCAGCTGGGCTATTTCTTCGTGTTTGTATCCTTCCAGATCATGCAACAACAATACCGTCTGATATCCCTCTGGCAATAGAGCCACAATTTTAAAGGTATCATATGAACTGACAGAATAGGTAGTCGCATTGTTGGCAACATCTTCTAAGCCGATAGTTGATACTTTTCTTCTGTTTTCTTTCCAGCGGTTGATGCATATCCTGATCAGCCAGGTCCTGAGGCTCGATCGCCATTCAAATTTATCCAGGCTCTGTATCGCCCTCATCCAGGTATCCTGCACAATTTCTTCTGCCTGATGCATATCGCCATTGGTCAGTTTCATGGCCATATTCCAAAGTGACTTGGTGTGCCTTGAATACAACAAACGAAAACTGGTCTCCTCTTTCGAGTGGAGATATGCCGATACCAGAGCGCGATCAATAAAATTCATAACGGGTAATCACTTCCTAAACCTTCGATCCGGACAAGAGAGCAGGGCTATCGTCTAAACAGGTAAGTTTCAGTGGGTGATATATCTATTAGTGCCTCAGCACGGAAAAAGGTTGTATTTGCTGTAAAATAAATTTACGATTAGAAAAACAAGGCATTGCTAAATAACAATTTGCCGTTTTCCCAGAATCCTCTGAATAAAGGATTATCAGCCAGGTAAACGATCCGGCCTGATCCTTTTGATTCCATACTGACTACCATGGTTTCTTTTAATTTATTTTTAAGACGGGAACCGATAAATCCGGTTTGTAACCATTCTTTGTCCAGGTATATTACATTTTTACCTCCTTTAAGCAATGGGAATTTCAGATCATCGGTCTTTAAAGTAAAATAATGGTCTCCCAAACCAAAGGCCAGTGGAAATCCGGGGTCAAGTGTAGCTTTCAATATAGCCCCCGGAATCTGGTCCATCAATGCATCCCGCTCAGTGTCTTCATAAGGAAATTTCCGTTTATCCATTTCCAGTTTTTCTGATTCTTTTTCTGCGGCTTTTTTAGCATCATCGGATTCATACGATTTCAACATAAATCCATCTTTGTCTGCAAACGAATTCAGCGCCGAACCCAATACAATAAGATTGCCCCCTTCAGAAACCCAGGTTTTTAATTTATCATGAATAGTGTATCGCCCGTCCGGTAGGATAATCGTGTTAAATGCCCTTAGGTCCATTGATCCTGTGTTGCGGCTGTCGGCCAGTTCCACCGGATAGTCTAAACTTTGTTCAAAAAAATGCCAGGTTGCTCCATAAGACAAGGAAGAGGATTCTTCTCCACCCAGGATGAGGACTTTGGGGTTGCGCACCAGGTGCATATAACCAGATCCAAAATCTTTGCCCAGATCCACAAAACCCGTATTAACCTGCACCAGTGTTTTGTGATGTGTGGATGCAATATGTTGTACCGCTATATGGAATCCATCCATTTTGCGGTTGTCTGCCTGAGTGACGATCAAACTCCCTTTTCCAAATGATTTTCCTTCGACAGTAAAATCTTTGACTGCATACCGGGTCCGGATGCCTCTGTGGGTGAGACTGGCTAAAAATTTGGCATCTGCAAAACCATTCCAGGTTGCTACATAAGCATAACAAGATTCTTTAAAATTGGATGATGCAGGTAAATTAAAATTAAAAGGCCGGTCCACATTTATTTTTTCAGCACTAGCGTAGGCCGATAGACCATAAGCGTATGGCAGAGACCAGGCAGTAATGTCATAGGTTGCAGAATCTTCCAAAACACTTTCGGGATCCAGCAATACCTGTAACAGTACCGATTTGGGTTGATAAGAACTGATTATCAAATCGGAAGATTCTACCGTAATATTTTCCTCTTTTCCGGTTTCATAATTAAATGCATTTAATTTTTTTGATCCGGCAGATCTTCCATACCGGATTTTGTTTTTATCCATTAAGTCACAGAAAGAGCGCAACCGCCCGATATCATTGCTGCCTTTCAGGATATAGGTCCTGTACTTTCCCTGCGGGTTTTTATTGTTGGTATCAAAATATTCCTGAAATTGATCAACGAGCCTCGCTGCATTTTTACTGCTGATTTCAATCGTGGACAAAGAACTGGTGCGATGATGTGCGATGCGGTCAGCCAGCGTGAGTGTATCTCCGTTTTCAGTCAATATTGCTTTTCCGGCGCCAATCCCGCCTTGTTCATAGGTCATGCCAATAGCCCCGCTGTAGGTAGGATAGGTATCCCCATAGCTCGGATAAAACAAATCAAAAACCTCCCGGGTAAAATACAACCAGCCGTTTTGGTCAAAATGCCGTGCATTGTTTTTTCCGATTTCGGTTTGAAAACCGGCCTGGAAAGGGGTGATGTATTGGTGGTAGGGTTTTGCTGCAGGCGCAAAATAATACGGCGAATTGTTTCCCATTTCATGAAGGTCGGCATGCACCTGCGGAAGCCATTCATTGTAAACCTTCATCCTTTGTTGTGATTCTATCTGCGTCTGCCATGCCCAATCGCGGTTGAGATCAAACATGTAATGGTTGACACGGCCACCAGGCCAGGGTTCACGGTGTTCGCGATTGCCCCTCATCGGACTTAGTTTGCTATTGGCTGCATTATAATACCAATGGGTGTAACGGGAATATCCATCCGGGTTGACTGATGGGTCTATCACAACAACGGTGTTTTGTAACCATGCCTGAGATTCTTTATTATTGGGATTGAGCAGGTCATACAATACCTGCATACTGCTTTCAGATCCTGCGCTTTCATTGCCATGAACAGAATAAGACAACCACACGATTACCGTCTTATCATTTTTATCCGGGTTACCGGGAAGGACACCGGCCCTCCGCAAGTTGTTGATCCGGATTTCTTCCAGCCTTTTGATGTTGGATTCATTAGAAACAAAGGCCAGTATTAAAGGTCGCTGTTGATAGGTCCGGCCATAATTGATCAATTTTATCTGTTTGCTCTTTTCCGCGGCTTGTTTAAAATAATCCACCAGGTTTGAATGGTGGGTAAACATCTGGGTATAGGGAGAAGGCAAAAATTCGGTGGGAGATTGCAGGGCCTGGGCAATGACACCGGCAGTAAAAAACAAGAATAACAAGGAAAAAACAGGTTTCATGACCACAAGATAAATCGTTAAAATAATTCCATTTTGAAAAACCACCACCCGGGCTCTTCGAAACACCAACCAACCACTAACCACCAACCACTATCCACTAACCACCATATGCTAATTAAGTTTATAGCTTTGGCTCGTGCTAACCATAAAACGATATACTATCCATTCTGGCAATTTGAAAAACCTGCGTATCCTGGAGGAAAACTTAGCTCCCCCTGCAAAAGGCGAAGTACAGATTGATGTCAGGGCCATTGGTCTCAACTTTGCCGATGTTTTTGCTATCTGGGGATTGTATAAAGCCGCGCCAAAAGCTGAGTTTACTCCGGGATTGGAATATGCAGGTGTTATTACTGCAGTTGGTGAGTCTGTTAACGAATTTATTCCGGGAGACCGTATTATGGGGGTTACCCGTTTTGGAGGCTATGCGACGGGTTTGAATATTGATGCCCGATATATCATTCGTTTGCAGGAAGATTGGGACTTTAATACCGGCGCTGCTTATCTGGTTCAGACATTGACTGCTTATTATGCATTATCTAACCTCGGACAATTAATTAAAGGTCAAAATGTTTTAATACACAGTATTGCCGGAGGAGTTGGTCTGCAAGCATTAAAAATTGCCAAAGCCCTGGGTTGTTTTGTGATTGGAACTGTTGGGGATGCCCAAAAGAAGGAGTTGGCTATGCTAAACGACTGTGATCGGGTTTTAGTAAGAACTGCCTCTTTTGAACAAGATCTGATAGAGGCATTGGATGGTCGGCCGTTGCACCTCACTGTCGATACGGTAGGAGGCAGGTATTTTAGTATCCCATTCCGCCACCTGGCACCGATGGGTCGTATTATCGTGGTGGGGTCATCCCGTTATTCCAGTGTAGGTAACAGGCCGAATCTGTTTCATTTGTTGCGACATTATCTCACCCGTCCCAAAATTGATCCGCAAAATCTTCCCAATCAAAACAAGTCCATAATGGGTTTCAATCTAATTTACTTATATGAAAATGCAGTATTGTTTCATCAACTGTTGAAAGAAATCAGTGGCCTTAACCTGGCTAAGCCTCATGTGGGCCATGTATTCCCTTTTGACCAGATGAAGGAAGCTATCACGTTGTTTCAAAGCGGGAAGACTATGGGGAAATTAGTGATAAAGGTGGGTGGTCACCTCTTCAATAACCCCATTTTGCCATAGCCAGATAATCTTCTTTCATACTTTCCATAGGGGTCATGCCCTGGTAAGCTTCCTGTTCGATGATCAGGTAATGGGTGCCTCCTTTTTTACGGGCATACTTCAATACATCTTTCACCCCGACGATACCTTTACCCAGCACGGTGCTTTCGTAATGTCCCAGCCCATCACTGTTGGTTGTTTTGATTTCATCTTTTACATGCATGAGTTCAAAACGACCTGGATATTGTTTGAGTAATTCCATAGGCCTTCCGCCACCGCCATACATATTTCCGATATCAATTTGCTGGGCTACAAGTGAAGGATCTGTTTGTTCCATGATGATGTCCATAATCCGTTTGCTGGTCAGCTTTAAACTGAATTCAAAATCGTGGTTGTGATACCCATACCGGATACCCTGGCTTTTACAATAGGCACCGGCTGCATTAAAACCATCCAAAAACTTTTTCAATTCGTCAAAGTCCTTTCTGAGACTGATATCGAGCCAGGGGCTGATGATGTATTCCTGACCTGCTTTTACGGAATCTTCCACCGTGATTTTCCACAGGTCAGTCAATTGTTTGGTTTCCATATTATAATGGTTTCTACCAAACACACTGTGACCACTTTTCATCGTCATGCCCGTATCGCTGAGTATTTTTTTCCACTCTGCAGGGGCGTAACCGTAAAACTTGCGGGTCTCCGCATTATAACCGGCATGTTCACAATCTTTATACCCGATTTTAGATAAAGCTTTGACGGTACCAACGGGGTCTTTGGTCATATCGGTGCGCACGGAATACAGCTGAAGACTGAGGGTATGGGGTTTCTTTTTATACTCCATAAAATCAGCCGGCAGGGCTAGTGCAGAAAGGGCTCCCAGGGAAGTGTGTTGGATAAATTGTCGCCTTTGCATGGATAAAAATATTTTTTTATAAATATAGTTTATTTTCCCGGGTAAATTTTTTACAATACATTTTGGATTGTGCTTCGTTATTTTAAACTTTAAATTTTTTAAGCTATGCCGGATTCAAAAAACAAATCAACCACCACCGATCCTGTCGCCCAGGCGACCGCGACTCAAATTGCCAATATCGAAAAATCCACAGGTAAAAAAATTGATGACTGGATTGCGATTGTGAATAAAAGTGGATTGAACAAGCATGGTGAATTGGTCAATTTTTTAAAGGAACAACATGGGTTTACCCACGGCAATGCCAACGTAGTGGTGCATTTCGCAAAACAAAGTTTTGCCGGTGCAGAATCAAACGATACAGATTGGGTAACCGAACAATACAAAGGCAAAGAAAATCTCAAGCCCTGGTATGATAAAATAATGTCCTCTATCATGGAATTCGGTTCGGATATTGAGCTTGCTCCCAAAAAAGCCTATGTCAGCCTGCGCCGTAAAAAACAATTTGCCATCCTCCAGCCCTCCACCAAAGACAGGTTGGATCTCGGACTCAATATAAAAGGCATACCACCATCCGGGATTGCTCTGGCAGCGGGAAGTTGGAACGCCATGTGCACCCACCGGATTAAATTGGAGGATGAAAAAATGCTCAACCAGGAATTGATCCAATGGATCAGGCAAGCATACGACCAGGCAGGCTGAGATTAGCTGAAATTATCCGGGATTGGGGTATTTACAATCCATTTTGTTAGGTTTGATTAGGATGAAAAGATTTTTATTGACCGTTATTGTCTGCGTTTTCGTTTCGATTTCCTTTGCTCAGATACAGCTCAAGGACACCTTACTTTATCTTACCCAACTTAAAGCAGCAGAATCTTATTACCGGCTCAACCAGATCGGGGAAGCCAAAGCCATATTGAATGAAGTAGACACCGGGTTTCGTCATTTGGAATGGCAATTATTACATGCCTTGACAGACCGCAGCGTCAATACCTTCAAGGATCATACGAATAAAGCCGTTGCAATAGCCATCAGCCCGGATGGAAAGCTGATTGCCAGTGGCTCGGCGGATCAATCTATTATTATACGAAATGCGTCCACCCATGAAACCATCCGGACAATTATAGGTCACCGCGGCCAGGTCAGTTCGCTGGATTTTTCTCCGGACAGTAAAACACTGATCAGCGGATCTACCGATAAATCACTTCGGTTATGGAATGTAATGGATGGGCAAGAGCTGAGAAATTTCAATACCGCGTTTTCCCAGGGAATCTATCAGGTAAAATTTAGTCATGATGGATCAAAACTTGGCGTGGTTTCCTGGGAATATTCCCCGGGAAATACGTTTCCTATTCTCGGATTTTTAAAAGTTCTGGATGTCCACACCGGAGCGGTAATCCGGCGAGTTGATACGGATGATCATCCAGCCTCTGCACTAAAGTTTTCAAGGGATGGTAAAAAAATATATACCGGTACCTGGGGGTTTCATATCAAACAACACGATATTAATAGCGGGACATTGGATTGGGATTTTGATATGAATGCATTTGATTATTATACCGCTGTACAATCCATTGACCTGAGCCCGGATGACCGATACCTGGTAGAAAGCGGTAAAGACAATAAGATCAGGATGCTGGATGCAACAAACGGAAAACTTATTTATGAAATCGAACCCGAACAAGGCCATAAAGAATGGGTCAACGGGGTGCGTTTTTCCCCGGATGGTTTATTATTTGCTTCGGTAGCTGATGATGGGTTATTAAAAATCTGGGAAACCGGAAATGGGCATGCCGTATTCTCTCTAAAAGGACATACCGGGGGAATCAATCAGGTAGCCTGGCATCCGGATGGAAAACACCTGTTTACCACTTCTTCAGATCATACCATTAAAGAATGGGATATCAATCAATCCGGGGAACTTCAATTTAAGGTATGTGAAAACGGACCATGGAATTTGCCGGTTTCACCAGATGGGTTAAGGTTTGCCTCAGCAAATAGTGACAAGTTTCTGAAAATATTTGATTTGAATTCCGGAAAACCAATTCGGATATTAGATAGCCTGGCTGCTTTATCTGCAGCTTTTTCCATTGATGGGGAGTACCTGGCAACCGGTAGCCGAAAGATAAATATTTATGAAGCCGGCTCCGGGAAAAAGATTTCGACGGGCTCCGGTCATATGGGCAGTATCTATGGAATGGATTATAGTCAGCGATTAAATTCTTTTGTGACTGCAGGGGATCGTACCATCAGGTTCTGGCACGTCGGGGATACCGCTGCTTATAAAGTGCTTCCTGTAAATGCTTCGGTGTATACTTTAAAGGTTTCCCGAAACGAAAACAAAATCTTTGCCGCCTGTTACGATGGAAAAGTAAGGATATTTTCAGGCGCCGACTGGCATTTGACGGATAGCCTGTATTCGGGCAACAAACTCGGTATATTCAATATCGGGCTCACAAAGGATGAAAATTATTTAATCACCTCCGGAGACGGGGGTGAAGTCAATATATATAACTTAATTTATAAATCCCGGATTACCTCTTTTAAACACTCCAAATGGGTCTATGGCCTGGCCACACATCCCATCCGCCCAATTGCCGCTACCGCCTCTTATGATAAAACGATCAGGCTATGGGACCTTAAATCCGGTTTGAACACACTGACATTGTATGGTTTTGAAAAGGAATTATATACTCTATCTTTTAGTCCGGATGGTAAAAAATTGATCATTGGACAGGTCGATGGAACGATCAAAACGATTAACTTTTAACGGCCGGTAACCACCTATCCGTTGATTTACAATGCCCGGAAGAATCTGAAAATAGAGGTAAAAAAATATTCAATTTAAGCGTTAGATGGGGAAAGCCCTACCCGCTAATTCACAGGGTAAAAACGCAGCTATCATTTTTTGGTTGTGATGCAGGAAAAAGTTTGATTTTTTATTAAAAATCCCAAACTTAAAAAACCTTTATCTTTATCGAATGTCCGGGAGATGGGTATTAGTTTGGTGCTGCTTTAGTTTATCCTGTTTGAGCTATTCACAAAGTGGAATTGAGACGGAGTTTGGCAAAAACCGCATTCAACATCACGATGATTTTGATGAATGGTATATGTATGAGACCCAAAACTTTGTCAACTATTGGTATGGTAAGTCCCGCAATGTGGGGCAGATTACCCTGGCCCTGGCGGAATACGATTTTAAACATATCGAAAACATCCTGGAGCATAAACTCAACGACAAAATTGAAATCATCTGTTATACGGATTTAAGTGATCTCAAACAATCCAACATAGGATTAGATGAAGTTTTTATCAGTCGAAATGACCGTACGACAGTATTGGGTAACCGGGTTTTTGTGTATTTCGATGGTGACCACAATCATTTGCGCAAACAAATCCGGGAAGGTATTGGCGAAGTCTATCTCAATGCCATGATTTACGGCTCCGGCCTCCAGGGTTTAGTCCAAAAATCAATACAATTAAAAATTCCCGATTGGTTTAGAGAAGGATTGATTGCTTATCTGGGAGAAGAATGGAGTACTCAGACCGACAATCAGTTCCGGGACCTGCTACAATCAGTATCTCCCCGGAAAAAATTTGAGACCCTGGGCAGGGACCATCCGCGATTAATCGGCCATGCTTTCTGGAATTATCTCACCCAGGAGTATGGCAAATCAAACGTTTCCAACATACTATATCTGGCCCGGATAAACCGCAATATAAGATCTTCTTTTTTATACATTCTTGGCGTTCCGTTTGAAGAGATATCCAGTGCTTGTCTCGAATATTTCAAAAAAAATTACCAGGAGGATAAGTCTGAATTTCGTGCCTTCAACCCTAATCAGGCGTTGAATGTCAAAAACAAGAAAAAATTACCCATTACTTCGGTCAGGGTTTCGCCGGACGGCAACCAATTTGCTTATGCTGTCAATGATCGTGGGAGATATAAAGTTTTTGTCCAGGAAAAAAGATCTGGCAAACCGGTGAAGATTTTTAAGGGGGGAATTAAAAATAATATTCAGGAGACCGATTACCAGATACCCATGTTTGCCTGGCACCCCAATGGAAAGGAGATGGTGTTAATAACAGAAAGACATGATGTCTGGATGCTTAACCGGATTGATCTCGCTTCGGGCCGATATAGTAAGGATAAATTATCCCCGGAATACCAGCGGGTATATAGTGTTGATTGGATTGATGACAAAACGATCTTACTGAATGCTGCTACCGATGCTTTATCTGATCTGTACACATATCAGCCACTTACCCGGGAATCCAAAAGATTGACCCAGGACTTTTATGATGACCTGGATGCCAGCTACACCGAACTTCTTGACACAAAAGGTATTTTGTTTAAATCAAACCGTGCATTGGATACATTATTTATCATGCCGGTAGATTCTTTATTACCCGTACAACCATTTAATATTTATTTTTTGCCATATGATCCGAGCAATAAGATAGAACCCAAAAAACTAATGAGGCTAACCTCCAATATCTACCATGAATTGGACAACCCAAGCCTGTCGGACATCAACCAGGTCTCTTTCCTGTCCAATGACCACGGCGTCAGCCAACGAAAAACAATCCAGGTCAATCCGGAAAAAACGACCAACTTATTACATTCTTCCCGGGGAGATCATGATTTTCTGACATTTCATGCGGCAAAAAACAATTCAATCGGGGTTATTCGCAGAGGTAAAAAAGTGCAGGTTTACAGCGAATTAATCCGGGTTTCTGATACGTTGGAACCCGGCTTTAGTGTTTATTCAAAAAAGAGGATTGGGTTTGATGGAATTTCGTCTTTATCCAAAATCGCTGCTCCTGCATTGGAAGAATCAACACCCATCATTAAGGAAAAGGTAATTTTCCAAAGTGAATTTCCCGATCCGGTCGCCCCGGCAGTAATAATTTCAGAGCCAGTACAACCGGAACCTTCAGGCTTAAATGACGGCCGCACCGCTTATTTTCAGGACTCTTCACGGTTTAATCCGGCAAAAACACAGGTTCCCGAAAAGTTTCAGTTTACACGGATGGTAGCTTCCAGGTTGAAGTTTAAGCTGGATGATGTGACCACCACCATGGATAACAGTTTGTTGTTTGGAGGGCTTAATAGTTATGCCGGTCAAAAAAGTGGATTTGAATATCCTCCGGCAGGATTTTTAATTAAAGCAACGACCAAAGATTTATTCGAAGATTATAGTTTTGAAGGCGGGGTGAGGATACCGACAACCTTTAATGGTACTGAATATTTTATAATTTTTGACGACAATAAAAAAAGAATTGACAAGCGCTACGCCATATACCGGCAATCGCGGTACGCTACACAAGAAGTAAGTCAGATCCTTTCCCAACGAATCCACAATTCAAGCATCATTGGGGTGTATCAGCTCAAATATCCCTTCGATACTTATCAAAGTGCCCGCCTGGCAGCGACCATGCGGTTTGATCGTTCCACCTTATTGGCCACCGATCCGACAAACCTCACCTCGACACCTGAAAGTACCCAGCGCTTTGGTTTGCGTGCGGAATATGTTTATGACAATACAACCCCGGTGGATATCAACCGTTTTACGGGGACCCGTGCCAAACTATACAGTGAATTGGTCAAAAAAATGCAGGTTCAGATTGTGGATGACTGGAAACTTAATCTGGCCAAAGGTTTTATGACAGTCCTGGGTTTTGATGCACGCCACTATATTGGAGTAGACCGAAAATCGATACTGGCCCTGCGTCTGTCCGGAGCAACGTCTTTTGGATCAGAACGAATCTTATTTTTCCTGGGGGGAGTTGACAATTGGATCAGTCCTCAATACGACAATGACACTCCGATACCCGGGGACAATAATTATGCCTACTACGCATTGGGAGCCCACCTCCGGGGTTTTAAACAAAACATACGGAATGGTTCGAGTCACGTACTATTTAATGCTGAGCTGCGGATTCCATTTGTTCAATACCTGGTCAACAGAGAATTGCGTTCGGTTTTTCTCCGAAATTTACAGGTTGTAGCATTTGCAGATGCAGGCACCGCCTGGTTTGGCCGCAATCCCTTTGACCAGAACAGCCCGCTCAATACCACCTCGGTTTCTAATCCAAAGGTTCAGATTAATCTGGTATATGCGCGCGATCCGCTGGTTATCGGTTATGGCACAGGATTACGAATAAATGCCATGGGATATCAGGTCAGGGTGGACTATGCGTGGGGAATAGAGACCCGGGAAGTGCTTAAACCTAAACTTTATTTATCCCTGGGTTCTGATTTTTGATAAGAAAACATTCAGGTCATTCAGGGAATCTGCGTTAAAACTTAGATTAAATTAGGCTGGTTTGGGCTAAATCAGCTAATTTTATAGATATGGGAAGCTATTTAGTCAGTGTTCATTTAGGTCTGATGGATGAAGATTTTTGGGAGTTACTTCCTTCTCATCGTAAAATAATTAATGATTTATTAATTGAAGGCGTCATTGAAATGTATGCCATCAGTGAAGATCGCACCCAGGGATGGATTGTGTTTCATGCTGAAAATAAATCGGAAGTGACCAGGATGCTTGATAACTTTCCGATCCGCGATTATTTTACCTATGAGATCAATGGATTATTTATCCTTAATAATGCCGTAAGTCTTTGGCCTAAAGTACACCTCAATTAATCTTTTGAATTCTACTGACCCGGTTGGTACAAGTCTGGAGGCCCTGTCATATGCCCTGAAGAAAAAAGGGAATTCCAGGCTCGCTTTGGGTATGAGCCGGTACATGAAAGACAGGTTTGTCTATTATGGGGTCAAAAGCCCTGACCGGAAAATCATATTTAAAGGATTTAAAAACCAGGTGATGGATCTTGTTCAACAAGGTTTTTTAGAGGATATTTTAATCCGTTTGTGGGAGAACGAAGAACGGGAAATGCAATATTGTGCCCTGGATTTGCTGGACATTTCAAAAAAACACTTTACCCGTGAGACCCTTGATTTGATTGAACGATTGATACTTAGTAAATCCTGGTGGGATACCGTCGATATGCTGGCCGGTAAATCAGCGGGTTTTTTATTTTTAAAATTTCCCGAACTCAGAGCCCAACGTATGCCATACTGGATAAATCATTCCGATTTTTGGCTCAACCGCAGCGCTATCATTCATCAATTAAATTATAAAGGAAAAACCGATTTTGAATGGTTGAAAAAATCGATTCTTCCCCACATACACTCCGAAGAATTTTTTTTGAGAAAAGCTATTGGTTGGGCGTTGAGACAATATTGCCGTACCGATGCTCAGGCGGTAGTACGTTTTGTAAATGAACACCCTGATTTATCTAATTTGAGCAAAAAGGAAGCGTTAAGACTACTACCTGTTTTAAATGACAAAGTATGAATAGGCGAAACCATCGTTTGTTGTACGCGTTGGCGAAGGTAATTTGCGTATTGGTTTTTTTCCTCCCTATAAAGTCTGTTTCCCAACATACAATTTACCAGGGTGCAATCACCCGTGGCGACAGTTCAGTTAAGAAAATAGCGCTGATCTTTTCAGGAGATGAATTCGGCGAGGGTTTGGATTTTGTACAAAGTACCCTCAAACAAAATAATATACCCTCTTCATTCTTTTTCACGGGAAAGTTTTACCGAAACCGCAAGTTTCAGCCCGGCATCAAATTGTTGGCTGATGATGGTCATTTTATGGGAGCCCACTCCGACCAGCATTTATTGTATTGCGATTGGATCCACCGGGACAGTTTGCTGGTTACCCAACGACAATTTGAAATTGATTTACTCCGCAACTATGAATCGATGGAACAAGCAGGAGTAGATGCGGCCAGGGCGATCTATTTTTTGCCGCCATATGAATGGTACAATGATACTATTGCATCCTGGACCCGAAATCTCGGTATTCAATTAATCAACTTTACGCCCGGTACTTTAAGTCATACCGATTACACCACCTTGCAGGACAAAAATTACAGGGATAATCAAACTATTTTTAATTCCATAAAAAATTATGAAAACAGACACCCCGGCGGGTTGAATGGGTTTATCTTATTGATGCATATCGGTGCCGGTCCGGGTAGAAAGGAAAAATTTTATTCCCGTTTACCTGAAATGATTTCCTTTCTGAAGGATAAAGGGTATGAATTTAAATCAGTGGATCATTTATTAGACTGAATTCACCAAACTCCTGTATTGTGCGTTGGGACACCCAGGAAAAAAACTGTCATTTGCAGATCATATTATAATACAAAGGACTGCTCTGCAGGGTTTCTCTGCGGTCATCTGCGTATTCAGCGGGTGATTCAAATTCAGAACTCCAATCATTGGAGTTCTACCCATTTTATTGATTCAGAAGCTCAGATTATCGCGAAATTTTTTTAAGGTTTCATGCATAGAGCTCAGAAGACTTGCTTTGCAAGTCCAGCTGCGGTCATCTGACCAACTTATAGCCACAGAAACTCCGATTAACACAGAAAATTTTAAGAATTTTCATTCAAGAGCCCTCCAAAAAATGCGATGGGACACCCAAAATTCATTAACGAACTCAATGCTGACAATGCTTTCTTGCTACCGCTCGAGTATACCGCCCAAAACAGGAAACGGGCACCCCGGTGGGTTGAATGGGTTTATCTTATTGATGTATATCGGTGCCGGTCCGGGACAAAGGAAAAATTTTACACCCGGTTACCTGAATTGATTTCTTTCCTGAAGGATAAAGGGTATGAATTTAAATCAGTGGATCATTTATTAGACTAAATACACAAACTCTAATATTCCAATTTTCTAAGCGAAGGGGCTTTAAACCAGGTCGTGAGCACCACCAATATAGTCATCCCCCCTCCAAAAACGACCGAAGGTACCAAGCCGAACATTTTTGCAGCAAGGCCACTTTCAAATTGACCGAATTCATTCGAGGAATTAACAAACATCGAATTGACGGACATTACCCTGCCTTTGATTTCATTAGGGGTCTTGAGCTGGACTATGGTGCCCCTCACTATGGCACTGATCCCATCCAGCATACCGCTGACAAACAGGGCAGTAAAAGAAAGCAGATACGAGCGGGATAGTGCAAATACAATTATGGAAACTCCAAAACCCGCCACCGCCAGCAGCAGGATCTTTCCCTGGTTTCTCCTCAGCGGCGAGAGGGTAAGTGTAGTTACCGTAATCATTGATCCGATATCCGTGGCTGCATTAAGCCATCCGAAAGCAGTAGGGCCAACATTTAAAATATCCTTTGCAAAGGCGGGTATCATAGCCACAGCCCCTCCAAACAATACCGCCAAAAGATCCAATGTCATGCAGGCCAATAAATCTTTGGTATTCATTACAAAAGAAAGCCCCTCCTTGACGCTGCTCCAGGTGGTAGCATGTTTTTTTGATTCAGGAATTGGTTTTGGGGTAATATTCCATATTACGATACAAGCCGCAGCGATCGACAAAAAGGAAATCAACAATGCCCCTTTTACGGCAATTGCCGCAATCAGAAACCCTCCGGCAGCATGCCCGATAATCGAAGAAATCAACCAGGTTCCACTGCTCCAGGTGATGGCATTGGGTAAGATATTAAAAGGTATTAATTGACCCAGGAGAGCCTGAAAAGCCGAACCGGAAAAAGCCCGTATGGCACCGGTCAGGAATATTAAAATATATATACCGGCTATCCAGGTACGTTCTAACGCATGAGATTGAATGAGGGTCGTCGATAATAAAAACATTAAAAAAGTCACCAGGCTATAGAGCAGGACGGATTTTTTGAGGATACCGGTGCGCTCGTTATTATCGATTATATGGCCTGCGTACAAGGCCAATCCCACTGCCGGTATGACTTCCGCGAGACCAATTAAACCAATTGCAAAGGGATCCCGGGTAGTTTCATACAGCCACCAGGCAACTACCGTAGACATCATGCGAAGGCCGGTAATAAACAATAACCTGCCCAGAATAAAATATTGAAACTCTTTTATTCGCAGTGCAGCAAAGGGGTCATGGCGCAGGCTCAATCTGCATCAAAATTAGAAATGAATCCGGATTTCTGTAAATATTGACCCGAACAATGCTAAGAATAATTTTTTGCCCGTTAACTAAAAGCGATTTTATACCTTCACCTCACAAAATATTTTAGTTTCCAAACGTATGCAACAAATATTAAAATGCACCACCCTTATCCTGATTTTATCTGGGGTCGCTTGTAAACCTAAGGAAACACCAGAATCAGCACCTGTCATGTCATCACCTACTCATGAAATGATTTCCATATCTCATTTTGGAATGATCGATACGGATTCGGTATCCTTGTATACCCTGAAAAACAAAAGCGGAATGTCCGTGTCGATTACAAATTACGGGGCCACAATCACCCACCTGATTGTTCCGGACCGCAGCGGTCAACCGGGAGATGTCGTATTGGGGTTTGATTCCTTAAATGCCATTACCCGTCCGGGGAATCCTTTTTTTGGATGTGTGGCCGGACGGTATGCCAACCGAATTGCCAATGCAGGGTTTACCCTGAATGGAAAAAAATATCAACTGTTTGCCAACAACGGAAAAAACACACTCCATGGTGGCAAACGGGGATTTGATAAAATGATTTGGAAGACCCAAAGCCATACAGACAGCAGTGTAACTTTATCATACCTCAGTGTGGATGGCGAAGAGGGCTATCCAGGAAACCTGCAATCGGAAGTCACCTACTCTCTGACCTCAGACAATCAACTCCAGATCTCCTACCGGGCCACCACTGATCAACCAACACACGTCAACCTGACAAATCACGCTTATTTTAATCTTTCTGCCGGCCAGGACAGCATAATCCTGGGTCATGAGCTTTACCTGAATGCGGATCGATATACTCCTGTAAATGATGAATTGATTCCAACAGGATTATTGGCAGAAGTAAAAAATACCCCCATGGATTTTACTACAATAAAAACCATAGGTAAGGATATTGCTTTGGTTAAAGGCGGGTACGATCACAATTATGTGCTGAACAAACCTGGCGAATTAGGGGGTACAGTCTATCATCCCGGCAGTGGAAGGTTGATGACCTTTTATACCAGTCAGCCCGGTGTCCAGTTTTATACCGGCAATTTTTTAAGTGGCAAATTTACGGATACCAAAGATGGACGCCAATATATGAAACATGCGGGTTTTTGCCTGGAGACCCAGCATTTCCCGGATTCGCCCAATCAACCTGAGTTCCCATCAACTGTGCTGAATCCCGGAGAAACCTATTTACAAACTACAGCTTACGCCTTTTCAATAAAATAATCTGGGTCTTTAAAGTATATTCTGACGATGGTTTTGCCATATAATAGACTGATCATCTTTTAATTCATAAACGATATAACCTTCTCCTTTTAAGTTTTGAGATGTGTTCTTTGCTCCTGCCATAAAATCCGGGTGATTAATGTGCGGCACCACAATAAAAGAACATAACCCAAGGCCCTCCTCGATCAACGCTGGCGCATCCTTGGGATCGTCACCCATTGCGTCAAAAAACTTAATGGATGGACCTGCTACAACCGCTCCTGCACTCCAACCTGCGTACACCATGCCCTGGTGCACCAGGGCTTTTATTATTTTATCCGCTCCGGATTCCCGGAGAATCCAGCGCAGATAATAGGTATGACCACCTCCAACCCAAATCACATCTTTTTCTTTCAGGATATCATATAAACCATCCTGTCCATCCTTCCATTGCCGGAGATCTATTACTTCCAGGTCAAATCCCTGATCCGAGATGCTTTCGCGAATACCCCCTAACCAGGACTCAGAACCCGGAATAATATCTGCGGCATTTTCGATCAACCCGATCCTTATTTCATTTACCGGTTTACCAGTGAGTTTGATCAAAGCTTTATAATGTTGGCTGGAGAGACTAAGAGAATACAGAAATAATTTATTTTCTTTTGACATGAGATTCAATTCAAGATTAAAAGAATTTCAAGGAGAATTGGCTATTCATTTTATTTGTTCCATAATTTCAGCGAGTTGTATAGCCTGGGAATTTCCGGAGTTTTTTAACTCGGTTATGATATTCATAAAGTCCTCTTCGTTCCGGTTTTGACTTAACTTAAAAGAGGCCTCTTTGCGGTTTATTTGGATTTCAAATCCAACGATACCGTTTATTTGATTTTGAACAGCCACCGGCAATTGATCCAGGGAAACAGGGTTCTTGGATTCTTTTTCATATTTATCGGTCAACCGCCGAAGTGATTCCTTCAACTCCTCTCCTGTCAGAATGCTAAGTTCTCCTGAAATGTGTAC
>Ga0138256_10002443_pt1 | contig 19865 bp, 12 predicted proteins | sample KNB2016incub_MG_FD_105486 | JGI IMG/M metagenome (GOLD analysis project Ga0138256, IMG submission 105486) | Active sludge microbial communities from wastewater in Klosterneuburg, Austria - KNB2014incub_MG | ecosystem: Engineered > WWTP > Activated sludge > Unclassified | place: Austria... | reverse complement strand
TAACGAATCCGGCATCATCTCGTGGACCTGCCCCGCAACCTCGCGTAAAAGTCGTTAAAGGCGGGCTGAAAAGCTCAAAACAAGTTATTGACGGTTCCAGACGATCAACGATCAGTTGCCTGGCTTTGGCGGCCTAATCTGCGGATTATTCCTTAAAAATTTTTGCATGATCATCCGCTGCTGCGGCGTCATGTTCCTTGGATTAACGCCATACGGAAACGGATTCATCCGGTTTGGCAGGGGTTGACGCTGCATATTGGGCTGCGGCGGCCCCGCAGGCATGACGCGAAGGGTAGTTACCTTGCCCTTGTCATCGCGGTCGGTGAGTACAACACCTCCGGGCGGAATGTCCGGATCGTCAACGGTTATCTCGGTCGTCTCACCCAGGTCCTCTTCCTTTTTTGACTTAGAAGAATCTGTGGATTTGGCTGATTTCCCGGTCTCGGGCTGTTTGTCTTGCTCACCCGGCTTAACATTTTCTGTTCGGTGTTTGTCGGTATCCGCAAGGGTTTCGGTTCCACCCAAATCTACGCTCTTCGATTCGGTTAACGGAGCCGAATTACCGGTAGTCGCCGCTTCTGTAGTTGCAGTTGGCGATTTAGCCGGCTCCCTCGAATCATCGCCGGACCCAAATAACGACGGCTGTACAAAATAAACACCGCCCGCGATCACGACCCCAACGAGCAGCATCATTAAAGCCCCGGCCGCAACGCCGAGGCCACGTCCACGTGGCGGGGCCGCCGTAACGCCGGCAACAGGTTCCGTGGCATCCGATCTGACCGAGGTTTGTTCGGATGAAAAACCGGGCATGACAGCGGTCTTGGCGTTAGGATCGTTGAACAGTCCGGCTTTAGTCGCAGCGGGCATCAACTTCGTCTGTTGGGCAAAAACCTGCGGATCGGAAATATTGTCGGCGATTGTAGCGTTGTCGGCAAGATACGCGTAATTCTCGCTCTCGCGCAGCATTTGCCGCATTTCCTGCGCCGATGCCGGACGCTCGCCGGCATTGAGATCGAGTGCCTTTCGCAGTACGCCCGCGACCCCGCGCGGAACCGCTGAATTAACCGCGTTTGCCGGCGCAAGCGGGTCAGGTTTTTGACTAAGCACGCTCATCGCCCGCGTTAGCGCATCATCGGGCGCAACCCGCGTCAAAAGATGATAAAGCGTCGCCGCCAGCGAATATAGATCGCTTCGCGGGTCGGTGCCGGTTCCCTGGATCTGCTCAAGCGAGGCGTAGTTGCGCGAATATCCAAAAATGCTCTTCGCCGCCGTCTGATGGCTGGCGTCAGTCGGATTTCCCTTTGCGAGGCCGAAATCGAGCAGGATCGCCTCGCCGCGCGAATTTATTTTTAGATTTTGAGGTTTAATGTCGCGGTGGATGACCGGCATCTCCTGTGTATGCAGATAGTCGAGGGCATCGAGCAATTGATCCGCCCATTTCATGACCTGTTCGACCGAAAACGCAACACTCTCGTTCTCGAGCATAGCTGCCACATCGTCGCCCGGAATGTATTCCATCACGAGGAACATCCCATTGTTTTCCTCAAAATGATCGCTGACCCGCGGCAAAGCGGCGTGTTTGAGACTGTTCAATAGGCGTGCTTCGCGCTCGATCGCCTTGCGAAAACTGTCGTCCATGCACAGCGTTTCCTTGATCGCGACCGTGCTGCCAAACCGGGCATCCGTGGCCACATATACGGCTCCCATTCCACCCTGGCCGATCTGTTTATCTATCTTGTAACGCTGCTGAAGAACTGTTCCAGTCTCGATCATCTCGTTCCCTCGCATGTCTGGCGATTTGCTCTATACTACTACAAAACAGCTTGCGGCGGTTAAGCAATCTCGCCCCTCGATACTAATGTCGCATTCGTGCATCTGCGCCTGCAGAACAATTACCTTAAAACTAACCTGCAAAACCATAAAGGCAGACCCGTGAGGGCCCGCCTTGAATAGTACGTTGATGCCTGTGTTTTGTTCTTAGTTGTAAACAGAAGCACCGACCCGTGGAATATTATAAACATCGGCGAGGCTGTTTAACTCATACCTAACGCGGTCCCAATTTGATTCGGTCGCGACACCAAAGTTGTAGTTTTTTATATTGCGGTCAATGTCACTCGCGATGTTCAGGCATCGACGAACTTCTTCGCGATTTTCAACCCACGCGTCCCGGCGGTCAAATTCCCGCCTTAGCTCGTCCGTTGCCCTCTCAAGGTCCTTGGCACGCTGATTAAGCCAGTCTTCGCGACTGGTGCCGTTTAGCCTGCTGCGGTCGAGCGACTTGTCGTAATTCTTTACAAAGTTATCTACGCGATTTTCGACACGGTTGATGATCGTGTTTACCTGGGCCTTTGACAAGGCCCGCCCTCTAGACTCCTTCCGCTGGGCGCTCATGGTGCCGGCAGCCGCCGCCAAAGTCAATATTGCCGCGAGGCCGATTAATGTTTTATATAGATTTCGCTTCATTATTTTCTCCGTTGTTCCTATAAAAAGTAAAAATAAAAATCGAGCATGAGTTTTCAGCTCCGGTAATCAGACGCGCGGTTACACAAAAAAGTCGAAAAAGTCAGAACCGCCTGCGTAAACGGGCGCAATCGCAGAAAGCAATTGCCGCAAAAACGACGCAAAAGACGCAAGAAAAGATTTTTTCGATTTTGCGCCTTTTGTGCCTTTTTGCGGCAATCACAACCTAACGATCGACCGCGCGTTTACGCAGGCGGTTCTGACGTTATCCATTTCTCGGTCATGTCGCACCAGATGACGAGGCCGCGCCATTGGCCGAATTTTTTATAGTGGTTTTCGATTTTCTTATCGTCGCATTTCTTTTCACTATTGTAAGTCTTGTAGAACTGCGAGCGCAGCCACGAGTCGAGGGCCAGGCCATCGTAGCGGCCGACGAGCTTTAAAAGGTTCTCGGCGGCATAATCGCCGACGCCTTTTACTTTTTTTATTTCCTTTTTTAGTTCCGCCGTGGGCAGACCGGAAGTCAGCCACGCTTCGGGATCGAGTTTGCCCGATGCCACATTTTGAGCAAGTTCGACAAAATACGGTGAGCGATAGCCGGCACGCATCTCGGTTCGGTAAAAATCTTCGTTCATCGCGGCCATCGCAGAAGAGGTGGGGAAAGCCTTGTCAGAACCGCCAGCGTTAGCGGGCGGTACGAACGCGGCTTCTGGTGCGGGTTTTGGGTCAGGTTGACCTGTGGGACGGTTGGTGCCGCCCGCTAACGCAGGCGGTTTTGATCCGGACGCAGGCGTTCCGAGCTTCTCAACCAGATTCGCGACCATGATCTTTGTCAGCGACCACGAGCAGTTTGTGGTGCAGATCGTTTTTACGAGGTCCTCAAAAACGGTCGGCGAACGAAGCAAACGGCCCGCCCGGTGTTCCCCGACCCAACGCAGCCGCTCGTGACCGGCGATCGACGCGTACAATCCGTTAAGATCGTCGTCCATTCGCAGCAAGTGACGTGTGTCACGAACAATTGTACCCGCGTCACAATCGTCATTCGCAGTTTCGATCTTGATTCTTCCTTTTTCCTCGGAGATCACAGCCGGAACGGAACCGGTATTCCCATCGCGAAAAACATACGAAAGCCGCCAATTCTTGTCATCAAGTGCAAACGGTGCAAGCTCGCTCCAGCCGTGGCTGTACACTGTCGCCCTAAAACTAAATCCCTCTGGAATATCGACAAATATAGTATTTGGCATGTTTTACCGTTAGCGATTCCTACTGTCGGGCCAAGGCTCTAGCCAGCTAAAGCTGGAACTCCGAACATTTTTTCAACCATCGAAGTATATTCCACGTCTAATGTTTATCGGAAACACTCCGTCGTATATTTTGTGGTAAAATTTTTGCTTGTCAAACCAGTAAAATTGGTGTAGATTTGTTCTGTAAAACATTATTAAACGAGTACGATTTCCCGGTACTTCGCATCTATATTTCAAGCATTTTTCGGATTAAGCCAGGTTTTAGAGGAGGATTGGTATGAAGACCGGAATATCGCAACATTTCTTGCGGATTTTGACTTTACTGGCCGTCGGGTCACTTTTTGGGTTTGGGATAAACGCCCAAGACATTGACCCAAATTCACCGACGCCGATTTTGTTGAGTCAGCCTGATTCGACACGCGCACTCGCGCAACCAAGCGGCCGAGTTCGCGGCAAGGCAGATCTCGGACGAATCCGTTCGCAGGCGTTCATTCCCGGCGATAAAATCGACCTGTTTGTTACCAATCTCGCCCTCATGGACGAAGAGGGCGCCAGTGCATTCCGCGTGTATGCTCTGGACAAAGCAAATCATCAATTCCGCTTCCCGGTCATTGACCTCGAAGCGGTCCCAGGCGGCGAAGGCGTGTACCGTGCGACCGTTGTCCTAAAGGACGAGATCGGCTATTGGCAGGGCCCGGCTGCCGATGGCGATGTTGCAATCTACCTAACGTGGCGAGGGTTAGCAAGCAACCGTGTGCGACTTGGGCTGGGTAAAATTGGCGGCGATATTAAAGAAGATCCCGATGCTCGCCCGACACCGCTCGGCATAAAACCGGCGGATATCTCGAAGGCCCAAGACGCAAACTATACCGGCTACCGCTGGTCAGGTGACCGTATGAGATTCCTCGAGCAGGCAACATTCGGCCCAAATCTGTCCCTCGATAATCGTATTCGGAGGCTTGGATTGCGGACCTGGATAAATGAACAGATCGAATCACCGTACCCTTCAAGTTCGAACCCATATCCGAGCAACCCGCTCCAGCCGGCAAATCAGCAGACCAATTGCAACGGCAATGCGGCCGATGGCGAGTTGTACCCTAATTGCGCCCGCGATACATACACTCAATATCAACCGCAAACGTGGTTCTTTAAAGAGGCCTTCTACGGTGATGCTCAGCTGAGACATCGCATCGCTTGGACGTTAGGACAGATCTGGGTAACGTCGGGCAACGACATTCAGCAGGGCCGACATATGGTTGAATGGCACAAGGTGCTGTCAAAGCATGCCTTTGGCAATTACCGCAGCATGATGAAAGAAATGACCCTGAATCCTACGATGGGCGAATATCTCAACATGCGCGAAAGCACGCGGCTGGCGCCAAATGAAAACTACGCCCGCGAGATAATGCAGCTTTTCACCATCGGGCTTTTTATGCTTAATCCCGATGGCACCCTGCAGCATGACGGGCTTGGCAACCCAATACCGACGTACTCTCAGGATGAAGTGAATGCCCTAACGCGAGTCTTGACAGGCTGGTCGTTTTGCACAATCCAGGCATCATGCCCAAATTTAGCGGTAGGAACCGTAAATTTCATTGATCCGCTGTTTCTCAATATTGGTGTAACGAATCCATATCTCAATAACAATAACGGAAATCGCCATGACCTGAACGCAAAAACGCTGCTCAACTATCCGGGCGTCAGCGCGACAACTCGTGACATTCCGGCTTGCGGCGCAGGCTGTAACACGCCGACCGCCCAGGCTACTGCACTCGCCAATATCCGTACATACGCAGACGCCTCACTCGAAAAGGCCCTGGATAATATTTACAATCACCCAAATGTAGGCCCGTTCGTAGGCAGAATTTTGATTCAACATCTGGTCACAAGCGACCCGACGCCAGCCTATGTCGGACGTGTGGCCGCCGTCTTCAATGCAAACCGCTCAAACCCGAGCCAGATGCGCGAGGTTATCAAGGCGATCCTGCTCGACCCCGAGGCCCGGGGTGACCTCAAAACCGACCCAAATTATGGCAAGCTTCGTGAACCGGTGCAGTTTTTCACAAACTTTGCCCGCTCATTTGGTGTTCGCTCAGCCAATGGAACCGGGCAAAGCGACGGAAACTTTGTTCGCGGACGGTCAGAGTTTAATAACATGGCCCAAATCCCGTTCATGGCACCGACAGTTTTCAATTTTTATTCGCCGGGCTATGGTATCCCGGGAACGACTCTGAACGGCCCGGAATTTGCGATTATGACCACCGGGACCGCAATTGCCCGTGCAACTTTTGTTAATCGATTGACTTTTGTAAATAGTCCGGCAGGCAACGCTCCTTACCCGATCCCGTTTCCGGTTTCCGGTGCTGATACGCCTAACGGCACGTCGTTCGACTTCAGCGATTTGGTCGCCCTATCGACCGCGGATACAACCGGAGGGCAGCTCGCCGACGAGCTGAACCGGAGAATGCTGCACGGCACAATGTCGCCCACAATGAAAACCGCACTAATGACGGCCGTCTCCGCTTACGGAACAACTGCCCATGAAAGCCGGGTCAGGCAGGCAATTTATTTGGTCGCGACATCGTCGCAATATCAGGTACAAAGGTGATTAAAATGAAAGAAACAAGACGCGATTTTTTGAAAAAATCAGGGTGCTGTGCTCTCGGCATGGCGTCGCTGGCAACGCAGATGCATCACCTCGGCACAATGAGTGCGATGGCCCAAAAGGTTATCGACGCACAACCCGCGGGCGGCGATAGCTATAAGGCGCTGGTGCTGCTCTATTGGGATGGCGGGAATGATACAAACAACATGATCATTCCGATGCATAACGATTCGACCGTGAGCGGTTACGACCTATATAACGCCGAGCGCGGCGCATCGACGCTTGGTCTGACGCAGGCGCAGCTTCAGAATACGCAAATTACCATTCCGCGTGTGAGCAGCCTTGCTTATGGCATGCATCCGGCACTCGGCCCGGCGGCGACAGGTGCCATCAATAACGGTATCCACGAGTTGTACGGCATGGGCAAGCTCGCCATTGTCGCGAATGTCGGCACATTGGTCAGGCCGCTTACCCGAGCCCAGTACCAGAGCTCGACCTATCAAAAGCCATATCAGATCGGCTCACACTCGGATCAGAAAGCACAGCATCAGACGAGCATTTCAAATACGCAGGCATTTACGGGTTGGGGCGGCCGCCTTTCAGACAGGTTGACGGGCCTGCACAATCCGACAGGGCTCGTACCGATGATCACATCGATCGCCGGCGCTCAACTATTCACCGCCGGCCAATCAACACTGCCGATGGCAATCGCTTCGGCAAATAATACTGGTGCGCCAAACCTTTCATCGGTACTCAACCCGGCCGGATACGGGACCGCCCCAACCGGAGCAAATCTGGCCAGGCTGAATGCATTCAATGCTTTGAGATCTCAGGACCTCGCGTCAAACTATATCGAAGCAGCTAGCCACGTTACCGATCTCGCAATGCAGGCCAATGCTTCTCTGCAGACTAGCCAGGAAGTTACGGTTCCATTCCCAAACACCAGCGTCGGCCTGCAACTCAAACAAGTTGCTCGCCTGATCAAGAAACGCCTCGACCTAAATGTCAATCGACAGATCTTTTACGTCCAGATCGGCGGTTTTGACACGCATACAAATCAACTCGCCGGCCAGCAAAATCTTTATAGCCAGTTTAGCCAGGCAATGCGTGCTTTTTACGATGAAATGGTTGCTCAAGGTGTCAGCAATGATGTTGTAACCTTCACGCTGTCCGAGTTTGGACGAACTTTCAACCCGGCTGGTTCCGGCGCCGCAGTCGGCTCCGACCATGGCTGGGGCAGCCATATGTTTGTCATGGGAGGCTCCGTCTCCGGCGGCAACCTGTATGGCAGTTTGCGGCCGGACGGCACCGGCAATTATTTCCCCAATCTGATCACAGGAAACTCAGTCGGGGCCACAGACGACGCCGATAGCGGGGCCAACGGACGAGGACGCTGGATTCCGACAACATCGGTGGAAATGTACGCGCTGCGGCTCGCACGCTGGTTCGGCCTTGAGGAGGCTGACGAGGCGTCAGTATTTCCGAACTACTGGTCGGCCGGTCAGGGAGGCATCGACCATCGAAACCATGATGCCGCAAACGCCCAGCTCGATTTCCTGCCCTGGCCATAGTTATCAGGAACCTGTTTTGACCAAACGGCGGGCTTCGGCCCGCTTTTTTGTGCCGGAAAGCTAGGCAGCATTTGCTCGGCGAGCAGAGTCGTCAAAATCACCACTACAGACAGTTCAAGACTCCTGCCCCCGCGCCCGATTGAGTTTTCCGTGGGTTCACCCTACACTTGAGCAAACGCGTGAATTTGCCAAATTACATAACACTCGGCCGAATAATCGTGGTTCCGCTATTGGTCGTCGTCCTGTTGACGCCCGTCGCAGAGCGCTGGTTTGGCATTAGCGGGCACGCGCTGGCGATCGTAATATTCGTAATTGCCGCGCTGTCCGATATCGTTGACGGCCAATTGGCACGCCGCCGCAAACAGGTCTCAACGCTCGGCAAGTTTCTCGACCCGGTCGCCGAGAAACTGCTCATCCCAGCGGCTCTCATCGTGCTGGTCGAAAAGCATCTCGCTCCTTCGTGGGCGGTCGTAGTCATCATCGGACGCGAATTCATCATTACCGGCCTTCGATCCGTCGCGGCCAGCGAAGGCATAATAATGCAGGCGCTCGGCATGGGCAAGATAAAAATGTGGGCGCAATGCGTCGCCGTCGTCGCCCTGCTCGTCTGTGCCGCAAACGGAACGCCGCCCGTCTCCAACTTCGGCCTCGACTATCCGGCTGCCTTTTGGGAAGTCCCCGAGGTTCAAACAGCATTCGCAAACCTTCTAAAATTTACGATCACCTCAAACGACTGGAAGGTCTTTGGCTATCTCGTCGGCCGCGGTGCCCTGTGGGTCGCCGTCATCACCGCCGTCTGGTCAATGTATGGCTACTTTGCCTTTTTTCTCCGCGAACGGTCACAGCGACCTACAAATACTGATACCTAGAAACACCCCAATCTACAAAAAAAGGCCCCGCCGCGGCGGAGCCTGCAGCATTATTTTTTGCCAAACTATTGGATTTCAACCCAATCGCCGGTGTGAATTTCCTGGCCAGTTCGAGTAACTACGATCGTCGCTGTGCGTTCTTTAACGTTTAGCACAACGGCTTCTCCGACAACTTTTCTGAGATCCTTTGGACGTTCGTTTCTGATGTCACGAGTTCTCACTTCCTGATCATTGGCCTTGTCGCCGGATTTGCGGCTCGCCTGGTTCGAGAATTTACCGCCCTTATAGGTTTCGCTCTGAAATCCGTAGTCGCGTGCACTAACCGATTCGCGGTCAGGATGATGAAACAGATTTCCCTTTTCAATGTTGCGAAAAACAGTCAGTTTATCGCCAACCTGAACATTGTCATCAGCACCAAGATCAACGTAGGCAATCTGGTCGCGTGTAATCATTTCCTGGTTATCGCGGGCCATCAGAATGCGTCCGGTCGCCTTACCCGACGGATCGGCAAAACGGTCAAACTGAGCCTGGGGGCCAACCACCGGACTCGTCCTAACCGGCACGGGTTCGACAAGGTCGCCGAGCAAAAAATTGTCGCACGAGGTCTTTACACGGGCAACAGAAACCGCACCTTTTACGTTCACGATTTCGAGCACGCCGACTTCCTGGACGTAGAATCCGAGGTCATCTTTCTTTGACCACGCGCTTTTGACCGACGCTCGCGGCCTAACCACCGCAAACATATCACCGACCTTTACTCCTTTGTCATTGCCCATGTTGACAAAGACATAGTCATTTTGGACATACGTAAATCGTTCGGCCTCGTCATGGCCGCCTATGATCTTATTCTCAGTGTTTATCGCGCTCGCCTGAATAAATCCCGCACAATACAGATTATTTCGTCCCGCAATAGCCTGGGACCGTTTTGGCTTTTCGATTATCGTCACCTGCGTCACGGGCGGATCCTGCGCAAAAACCACAGTGGGCAACAGGATTGCCAAAACACTCCACACCAAAACTCGGGTTGTAACTGTTTTTTGAAAACTCACGATTCTCTCCTTTTCGATTCCGATTATTTATGCCGTGTAATCGAAGAAACAGATGTCTGCACGGCTGCCAGACGGCAATACCCATTGGGCCTCTATAATTATAACGGCACAGCGGCCAGGTGGTCAACAAGTTTTTTTCTGGTTTAACAGTCGTTCTTATTTGCAGGAACCAACTCTCTTTTGCTAGTATTTTCGTTTGCGGCCAAAACCCATAACGTGGCCCAAAAAGATACGCCGGTGTAGCTCAGTTGGTAGAGCAGTTGATTTGTAATCATCAGGTCGTAAGTTCGAGTCTTATCACCGGCTCCATTCTAAAATCAATAAATACAATCGTTTAGAAATGCGAGAGGCGAGCTGGGAGGCTCGCCTTTCTTGTTGGTGTACCTAGGGTATGCAAGGCGTGAAAAATTTAGGGTGGGATGGCAAAAGTTATAGGAACGATTTATGGTTTTCGGCCCGGGCCGTAAAGCACATGGCCGGTTTTTATGCTTGTGTGCTTGCCCTGGTCGATAACAACGCCGCCGTTGACAAGCACATAATCAATGCCAACGGGCGAGAGAAGGGGGCGTTCATAGGTGGCCCGATCCTGGAGTTTCTCGTAGTCGAATATGACCACGTCGGCCCAGTTTCCTTCTTTAATCGATCCGCGGTTTGCGAGCCGCATCCTCGTCGCGGGCCATGAGGTCATTTTGCGGATGGCATCTTCGAGCGTCAGCACCTTTTTCTCGCGAACATAACGGGCGATCAGCCGCGGATGATTGCCGTAGCTGCGAGGGTGAGCGAGTCCGAGGCCGTCGACCGATCCGGCTGTGAGCGCGGCCCCGGCGTCGCTTCCTATGCTCGTCCACGAAAACTTTAGCGCCGTGATGATGTCCTGCTCGCTCATCATATGATAGATCGCGTAAACGCGTCCCTTACCCTGCATCACAAGATCGAAAGCCGCGTCGGCGGGTTCTTTGTTCTGTTCCTTTGCAATGACCGCGAGGGTCTTGCCTTGAAATTTCGCGTTGTCAGGATTCTGGGCGTTGACGAGAACGATGTTTTCCCAACCGCCCGAAGCCTCGACGATGTTCCACCAACCGGGTGAGCCTGATTTGATTTCCTGTTTCAACCGAGTGCGGATCGTTGGATCTTTCAGGCGTTCGAGCAGTTTCGCGTTTCCGCCGTCGAATGCCCACGAAGGGATGGTGGCTTCGAGTCCGGTGCCGCCTGCCGTATAAAGGTAAATATCGGCGGCGACATCAACGCCGCGGGCACGGGCGGCTTCGATCTTCTCGCCGGCCTCGCCCATCAGTTTACCCCAACCCGGCTGATAAGCAGCTTTGAGGTGAAAGATCTCGACGGGAAGTTTGCCTTCCTCGCCGATCCGGATGGCCTCCTCAACCGACTGCACGAGTTCCTTGCCCTCGCCGCGGATGTGGCTTGCGTAAATGCCGCCGTGCCTTCCGGCAACCTTTGCAACCTCGATAAGCTCTTCGGTCGTGGCATAACTCGACGGTGGGTAGATGAGGGCGGTTGTCATTCCCATGGCCCCGGCCTTCATCGCCGTCTCCATAATTGCTTTCATCCGCTCAAGTTCTTCGGCAGTCGGAGCCTTTGCCGAATTGCCGAGCACTGCCACGCGAGCTTGGGTCTCGCTGAAATACGTGCCGAAGTTGATGCTGATGCCCTGGCGTTCGAGCTGCGCGAAATACTCGCCGATCTTATCAACAGAGACCGGCGTGCCGCCTTCGCCGCCGATCGCGGTTGTGACGCCCATCATCAGCTTGTTGTCGGCCAGGCCGTTCTGCCGGAGCACCGACCCGGACTGGTCCATCACATCGATCCAACCCGGTGAGACGTACCGGCCAGTCGCGTCGATCTCGCGCTTGCCTTTGCCGGCGACGTGGCCGACCTTTACAAACCGGCCGTCCTTGATCGCAACGTCGGCCGCGATCCATGGATTGCCCGATCCATCCAGTACACGGCCATTTCGAATCACGACGTCGTACTCAGGGGTTTGCGCGAGAGCGGGCAATCCCGACTGTAGTAACAGGAATATCGTGATAAGCAGAGCTGCGGCCGGCCGTCGATTTTTCATTTTGCGTCCTCTATGCGTTTGAATGGGTAACCTGTCATTCCCGGAATCGCAAGGGTTACAGCGTCGAGTTTGCCCTGCGCATTCAAGCTAAAGATCAGCGGTGCTTTTGCGATTCCGGAAGTGACGAAAGTAGCACGGAACGTGTCGTAATGCCAATGTTCAAGGACGCTCGTTAAAGGGCCAAAATCAACTTTCAATTTATCATTCTCCATCGATATCTTTGCATCACCATAAAGTTCGCTGCGATAGGTGCCGACGTATTTAGCAAGGTCGAAAGATGGTTTGGTGCCTATCACGCGGTCGTCCTCCGCTTTCTTTTCGGCGGCGGCGGCTAGTTCGAGTAGCGGCTTGTAGGCCTTCATCAGATCGGCGCTGTAGTCGGTCTGCGGCTCCTTTATGAACGCGTCGATGATGCGATAAACAAGCGGCATCGAGATCACCGACCCGTTCATATTGGTAAGGATGACTATGCCGAGTTTTTCTTCGGGGATCATTGCCACTCCCGCGCGCATTCCGTCGATCGCACCGCCGTGCTCAATGAGTTTTCGTCCTTTGAAATCCGACATAAACCAGCCCATTCCATAATTAAGGAAATGCGCTTTCGGATACAGGATCGGGTAGGTTGCTTCGAGCCGTATAACCGTTTGAGACGTGTGCATCTCGTTCGAGGCTGCGGAACTGAAGACCTTTTTACCATCGATGGTGCCTTTTCCAAGTTGGAGGCGAAGCCACTGCGCGACTTCCAAGACGTTTGAGTTGATCGATCCGGCCGGCGCGATATTATCAATGTCGCGCCAGGCGATTGCTTGGACCTTATCGCCCATTTTTGCGTGTGGTGTTGCAATGTTGTCACCGGGCTTGAACGCTTTTATGCTTGTGCCGCTGGCCGACATTGCAAGTGGTTCGAATATCTTGCGTTTGACGAACTCATCCCACGTCATTCCCGAAACTTTCTCGACCACCTGACCGGCAGCTAGATACATGATGTTTTGATAGCCAAACTGGCTTCGGAGGCTCCATGTCGGACGGAGAAATCGAGTTCGGCGCAGGATCTCTGCGCGGCTGTTCGTCGTGCCATACCAAAGCGAGTCGCCACGCTCCAGGCCGCTTCGGTGGGTAAGCAGATCACGGATGGTAAGTTCGCGGGAAACGTAAGGATCAAAAAGTTCAAACTCGGGAAGATACTGCGAGACGGGATCGTCCCACTTGATTTTTCCTTCGTCCACAAGGATAGCGAGAGCGGCGGCTGTGAAGGCCTTTGATGACGATCCGATAGCAAAAATCGTCCGTTCGTCAACGGGCGCCGATTCACCAAGTTTCTTGACTCCGTAGCCTTTCGCGAAAAATATCTTGTCGTCCTTTACGACGGCAATGGCCAATCCCGGAACTTCCCAGTCCTTCATCGCCTTTAGCACATATTCGTCAAAACCGGCGAGCGGAGCCGGCTGCCCAAATGCAGCGAATGCGAGGACAAGCACGATGGCTATTGAAGCTGCAGTGAGGTTTCTGCGTCGATAAGTCATTCTTTTATCTCCTATAAACTATTGCTTTGATGCCGGAGCCGAAACGGTCCATATCTCCGATAGGACGCGCCTAAAGTTTCCGCCGAGAATGCCTTTGATCTCGGTATCTGAATATTTGCGGCGGATAAGGCCTTCGGTAAGGTCGAAAATGCGTTTCGGATGGTTGAGGCCTTCGATATCGATTTTTTCGCGGAAACCGTAGCTGCCCTTGTAGGCCGCACGCAGCTGCTTGTTCTGTTCCGGCGGCATCGCGTCATACCCGTAGAGGTCAATGTCGCTGCCGACTCCAAGATGTTCGGAACCTATAAGTTTTCTAACATGGTCAAAATGATCGAGCACGTGTTCGATCGTTGTCGGCTCTTCGCTCCTAACAAACATCCGAACGCCTGTTATTCCGATCACACTGCCGGCTGACCCGACTTTTTTGATCGCTTCATCAGTTTTCAACCTCGGATGCCCTGCTACGAGAGAACGAGCATTTGAGTGAGTTATCAGCACGGGTTTGCGCGAAATCTCAAACGCATCGAGCGTTGTCCGGTCGCCGCAGTGCGAGACATCAACGGCCATGCCGGCCTTATTCATCCGCTCGATGATTGCTGCTCCGAAATCAGAAATACCGTCGTCGCGTCGCTCGGTCGCACCGTTGCCGATGAAATTGCGCGAATTGTAGGTAAGCTGCGACACGCGTTGGCCGAGTCCATAAAAGAAGTCGACATCGTTCGGAGTGCGGAATTGATCCGAATTTTGCAGTCCAAGCATGACGCCAAGTTTACCGCTCTTCTTAACACGGGCTAGGTCAGCTACACTGTCAATCCGCATCAGGTGTTCATCGTGGCTTGCGATAAATCCATTCCACGCAGCAAAAAACTTTAGTACATTCTCATACGAGTTGAATCCGGCCATCCCGGTTGCCGGGTGTATCACGTTGATTCCGGATTCTCTAAATGGCTTAAGGTCCGTCTCCGTGAACGATTCCGGATCCTTCATCCATTGGTCGAATTTTGCAAAGTTCAAAGTTAGAACACAAAGCATATCGATAACCGTCGATTGCTTCACAAGATCAAGTGTACGCGTCGAGTATTCAGCCGGCGACCCGGCAAACAATTGAAACCGCCCTCGATTTACCATCGGTGCGGAAAGTACAGCCGTTCCAACAGCAGCAATGCGGCTGATCATTTGCCGTCTCGTTACCTTCTTATTCGCCATTAAGATTGATCGTCAGCTCCCTTGTCGAAAGGAAATATGATACAGGTCAGCAGACCGCCGCCGTAAGATCAGTTTCCGCTAACCTCGCTTTGGTCCATATTGATCTAGGTCTCAGGGATCACGAGGCAGATGCCTTCGTGATCCCTATCCAATACTATTAGAACTCGATCCTGAATCCAACCTGTCCTTCGCGTCCGGGCAATACTTGAGTGGTATGGCCAACAGGTTCTCCCGTAATGTTCTGTAGGACTTGTACGGATCGCGGATTTTTCCGATTCAAGGCATTAAAAAATTCTACCAACGCCTGGATCTTTACCCTTTCTCCAATCCTGAAACTTTTTGAAAATCGCATATCGAGAGTCGAAAACGGTCGGGAAGTAAAAGCATTACGTCCGGCTTTATAATCGACGCCCGTAAAGTTGCCGTTGCCGTCCGGATCCGAAGGGGTCAATTCAGCTCGGCTGAAGTGAAAGCCGCTTTGAGTTCTAAAGATACCGCTGATCTGGAACTGCCACGGAAGGTCAATCAGGCCATTCACTTGGAAGATATGATCGAGTGCCAGGTCCGACGGCCCTTTATCTATGTCTGGGCCATTTACAAATGAGCCCGCCGCCGCGACGAAGTTGCCATTACGACTCGTGAATGAACCGCCGGCATTCGTCTGAGGAGTACAAGTTGGGTTATTGGCCGCGCAGGGTTCTACCACCGTTGGTGCGATGCCGATGAAACTGTCGGAAGGTCCAACAAATATGCCGCGCGAGTTATCGGTGGCTTTTGCATAGGTGTAACTCGCACCCAATTGATAGCGATTGCTCAGGCGTTTATTTAGGCCAACCACCAACCCGTCATACTTACCCTCGAAAAACGGGCCAAATGTTTGAATTCCACCAGTTGTGTTTGGGGCATCATATTGACGGCCGATGCCGGCGACTCGTGACCGAAATCCCAGATTGCTCTCTCTGATCCCGAGCAGGTTCCGCATTTCCCGATGGTGATAAGTAACCTCAAAAGCCAAGTCGCTGGTCAATTCCCGCTGTACGCCTACACTAAATCCGAGCGTGTTTGGTGTACTAAAGGTTTCGTCTGCCGCGATACGCTGAACTTGGGGCGGATTGATCGGGTATCCGAGAACACCGAAAGTGCCCCACTGAAAATAGCCTGCGGGTTGGCCGATCGCAGCCGCGGCTTGTGCCAGGTATTGTTCGGGCGTGAGGCCCGAAAGTGACTGGATGTTGCTGATGTTGATAACTGCATTTGCCGGAATCAGGGCATGTCCTGGGGCAACAACCCTATTCAACCTGTCCACTCCGACCATCGGGCCGCCGCCAATCGGGCATGTAGCGCCGGTCGCGGCGATTTGAGCGTCGGTTAGGTGATTCGATAAACACGGGCCTGGGCGTCCGGTCGCAAATGGGAGCATTCCAACAATACTGGGCGAGCCGTAAAACCCGCGGGGGAATGATAATGGCTGTGACAATCGGCGGTCGCTGCCGCCAAATCCGGGAATTTGCCGCACGAGGCCTAGGCGAAACTGATCATAAAATATTCCAACATGCGAACGGATTACTGTTTTTGGTGTGATCGACCAAGCGACGCCCAAACGAGGCGAAAAGTTCTTATTCGCCTCAAACTCACTGTCGTGGTCCCATCGGATTCCGAGATTAACGCTCAGGTTGTTTCGGATCTTCCAGTCGTCCTGAAAGTAAACCCCGTTGTAGTTATTATTAAGGTGGATCTCGGCCGCCGCAGGGGTTTGCGGCCCGGTTACCGCCAGCAGGTAAACACCGGCATTTACAGGCCCAAAATTGATGTAGTCGTCAATTGTCGCAAACAACTGATTGAACAGTGTCTGAGGGTCAAGGCCATCGACCTTGGTACGCAGGTACTGCCATCCAAATTTGAAATCGTGGTTGCCGAATCGCCGGTTGACATTGGCGGAAACGGACGTATATTTTTGCTTGAGGAACGAGAGGGTATTTGCACTGCCGAAATCTATTTGAGGGAGCGTGCTAAAGAACCCGCAGGCCGTCGGACATATCTGCAAGGCCGGGAATGAATTTAGGCGAGTGGAACCCGTGAACTGCGAAAAGGCAGGCTGATCATCCGAAGGTTCACCCCGATACGCTCCGCGGAGGGAGACGATCCATGGATCGCCCATGTCGCCCAAGAGCATTGTATCGCCAAATCCCAACAACAGATTGCGCGAGCTAAGGCTGCGGCGTGTCGATGGCAGGCCGGCCCCCGTTGCACGCGTGTACCCATTGGTATAGTTAATCTCCTGAACCAATTCATGGCGTCCAAAATGCTGGTTCAACTTGAAAAAGTTTCGGGTCTCGCGGTACTGCTGCGGCCGGTCCAGAGGGTTTTCCTGGGCCTTAATCAGGTCAAGCAGGACTGTAGGCAGAGCAGGATATTTAAAATCAACGCCGCGATCCTCGGTTATCCGTTCGGATGACCCAAAGAAAAAGACTTTGTTTTTCCAGATCGGGCCGCCGACCGCGAGACTGTAGTCAAAACGACGAAGATGCGGCGGCTCGCTGTTTGCGGTTAATGAATTTGATCCGTCAAGCGCCTCATTCCGATGAAAGAATGATGCGACACCGTGAAAATTGTTGCCGCCGCTTTTCGTGATAACGTTTACGATAGCTCCTGATGCCTGGCCAAATTCCGCCTTAAAGCCGGTCGTCAATACCTGAAACTCCGCAATCGTCTCCTGATTAAATTGTGACGCTGGGCCGCCGCTAACCGTATCCTTGTTTGGCTGGCCGTCAATAAAGAAATTGTTGTTGCCGCTTCGTTCGCCAAGCACCGGATTGGCGTTGTCGCCATTAGGGTCCGCATGCCGGTTGATCGCTGTTCCCGGAACCAACTGGAGAAGATCCAGGTAGTCACGGCCGTTTACCGGCAGATCGGCTATCTGCTTTGGCGTGATTGTTGAGCCGGTCGCAGTCGCATCCGGCGTAATCAGCGGAAGTTCGTTTGATACGTTGACGACATTGCCGCCGACCGATCCCACCGCCAACTGAAAATCGACCGCCGCCGTCCGGTTCAATGTCAACTCAAGCTGTGACGTCTTATTTGCAAAACCCGTTTGCGAAACAGTAAGCGTGTAGGCTCCCGCGGGAAGGGAAACGAATCTATAGAATCCGTCCTGGTTTGTCACCGTCGTGCGTTCAGTCGCGAGCGTCGAACTTGCCGCTCTGACGGTTGCCCCCGCAACCAACGCTCCGTTAGCATCACGCACCGTTCCTTCAATCGTGGAAGTCGTCGTTTGAGCAGATGCGACGCTCGTTAACAAAAAAAGCAGTAAGGACACAGCGAACGGCCGAATCCAGTTTCTACTGGCAAGGCCCCACACTCTCCTTTTTCCATATTGACTTGAAATTGTTCCTTCGTATTTCATGACCGTTTCTCCTAATAGGTTTGAAGTAGTGTCCTTCCCCTTGGAAGGTATGCGAGGTATTGCCTCGATTGGCTTTCGGCACATTCAGGACGCATTAGCCCAACCTGTTTATTGCAGCGACTGTTAATATCCCGTGTCCCATTTTTGGTTTAAGCAGAATAGATATACAACAGATGATGCAGCATGTCAACAGATTTGCATCATTTATTGCATCAGCGACGAACTTACAGGTAATATTGCGGAATTCAAGCCCCAAAAGACAGCAAATGACTCATATTACTGCATCATTTGTTGCCTTTTTGCACGAGCGGGCTCTATTATGTTGCATTTTTATTGAAAGTCGGATATATTCGCCCACAGCCCGATTAAAAGAGCATGAGAAATAATGGTGATGACCTGACAGGAACTGAGCACTCGACAGCCGGCGGTAGCGGCGTCGAAGGCGACTCAGGCACGACTCTCGGGAATCGGCTTGTCGAATCTAAATCGAACCTGAGCACAAGCCGGCAAAACCTGCTTCGACGTATTTTAGAAGAATCCGACGAAACGTATTTTCTTTCGTCGCGCGACATGGGTCGTAGGTACGACGTAGATTCCGCAACCATTATTAGAACGATCCAGGCACTCGGGTATGACAAGTTTGCCGATTTTGCGCACGACTTGCGCGAGCATTTCGTAGCGAAAATAACCCCATATTCCGCAATGAAGGCGGCGGCGCAGACAGAACTAACCGTAGCTGACCGCGTTAGGCAAAGCCTAGACAAGGACCTGGAGAATCTCAACGAGCTTAGGACCAGGTTAAATGCCGACCGGGTCGTTGAGATTGCCAATCGGATCAACATGTCGCAAAAAATCCTTATAGTTGGAGTTGATTTTGCGGCGTCGCTGGCTTGGTCGCTCTCATACGGACTTGTTCGATTAGGATTTGACGCCGACGCACCGGTTGGCAGCAGTGGCGTAATTCAGAACCGGGTAAAGATACTGACTCCAAAGGATCTTCTGATAGCCATCAGTTTCGGCCGCGGGCTTCGCGACACGATCGAAGCGGCGAAGAGCGCGAGGCGACGGAACGTTCCCAGTTTCGGCATTACTAACAGCGACGCAACGCCAATCGCGAACTACTGTGATTCTCATTTGGTTGCCTCGATCTCGCGCGCATCGTTCATTGACTCCTATACCGCACCAATTGCAGCGATCAACGCCATACTCGTTGCTTGTGCCCATAGTCAATCGGAACGCTCGCTTGAACACCTGCGGCAGTTCGAAGAAGAGTATAGAGCAAGCCAACGCTGGTATGCCGAGGATGCCGGCTTGCCCTGAGAATTAGGATGAAACCAACCGTAGCTCAAACCATTCCGATACAACTGCTCGAGATCAACGAGATCGAGATGCCGCTGCTCCATGCATTCGAGACCAGCTTTGGCATAACAACGGGCCGCCGTGTCCTAATCGTTTCCGCGATCGATATGGATGGCAACATCGGCTATGGCGAGTGCACAGCGATGGAGCAGCCATTCTATAATCCCGAATCGGTCGATACCGCCCGGGAAGTAATGGTACGGACCATTTTTCCTCTTTTGGCAAAAACATCGATCGGTTCCGCAGTGGATGTCAGCCGCTTCCTCACTCCGATCAAGGGAAATCGAATGGCGATTGCCGCCGTTGAGAGTGCAGTTTGGGACCTCGAAGCAAAGCGTGCCGGCGTTCCGCTATGGCAGCTTCTCGGCGGCACTCGTTCGACGATCAATTGCGGCGTATCGATCGGCATCCAGAAGAGCGTCGAAGAACTGATCGATCGTGTTGCCGCCGAACTTGACGCCGGATATCAACGGATCAAGATCAAGATCAAGCCGGG
>Ga0138256_10002441_pt1 | contig 19876 bp, 14 predicted proteins | sample KNB2016incub_MG_FD_105486 | JGI IMG/M metagenome (GOLD analysis project Ga0138256, IMG submission 105486) | Active sludge microbial communities from wastewater in Klosterneuburg, Austria - KNB2014incub_MG | ecosystem: Engineered > WWTP > Activated sludge > Unclassified | place: Austria... | reverse complement strand
TGGACGAGCTACCGGCGACGCCGTTTGGAGACAACGTGCAGACGCAGCCCGTTGGGAATCTGCGTCAAGAACTGGGATCGCTCGAAAGGCAGCGTATGATCGATGCACTCGAGAAATGTGCTGGGAATCAGACGGCTGCAGCGGCGCTCTTGGGCATTCCGCGACGAACGTTTGTCTCCAAGCTTTCGGCGTACGACATCCCGCGACCGCGCAAAAAACGCTGAACGAGAGCGAGGCTTCGAGGTTTTACGCTGCGCTCGCAGGAACCCGTTCGCATTCGTGGAATTTCTGTCATACTCGGCGTTGGCGAGGACTTTGAATGGCGGTCCGAAGCGGGGTGTTTCTACCCATCAACTCGCTCTTTCACGAGCGATACAGGATTGTTCGCGGCATCAAGTCGGGTGCGATGGGTGCCGTGCACGAAGCGCGCGACGAACGCACCAATTCTCCGTGCGCGCTGAAGACCATGCTTCCGGGCGTGCTCGACGATGAAACAGCACGCAATCGGTTCGAGCAGGAAGCAAGAATCACCGGCGACATTCGCAGTGATCACATCGTGCGCGTGACGGATGCCGGCGTGGACGAAACGACGGGCATGCCGTTTCTCGTGATGGAACTGCTTCAAGGAGAAGAGATCGGAAGTCTCATCAAGAAGCGTGGTCACATCCCCATCGATGAAGCGCTGCTCTACTTGACGCAGGTGTCGCTTGCGCTCGACAAGGCGCACGCAGCGGGCATCGTTCACCGTGATTTGAAGCCTGGGAACCTCTTTCTCACGACGCGTGACGATGGCAGTCCGTGCGTGAAGATCCTCGACTTCGGCATCGCCAAACTGATGAGCGAAGGGCAAACGCATGCGACGCAGACCGTCGGCACGCCGATGTACATGGCTCCCGAGCAGATCATCGGCAAGAGCGCACTCATTGGAGCACCAACGGATATTTTGTCGCTCACACACATCACGTACACGATGCTCGTGGGGGAATCGTACTGGCACGAAGAAGCGAAAAAAGTCGGCGTTTACGCGCTCATTCAGAACGTCGTGACAGGTCCCGTCGAACTTCCGAGCAAGCGAGCGCTTCGTCGTCGAGGCATGACGTTGCCGGACTGGTTCGACACGTGGTTTGCCCGGGGCACGATGAATCACCCCGATGATCGCTTTCAACGCGCAAGCGAAGCGATGGCGGACTTCAAGGATCAGTACCAGGAGTCTGGGCCGATGTCGTTTCGCGTGGGGCCTCGTCCTCGGCGTGAGATGGCGAGTTCGTCGGACATCACGCTGGCTCCGGAAGAGCTGGCATCCGAGGTTCGAGCGTCCGAGGCTCGACCGTCCGAGACGCGAGCGTCCGAGCGTCCGAGGTCCGAGGTTCGGACGTCCGAGGTCAGTTCGACGACACGCAAGGCTGTGTCGGTGGATGCGCCGCCGGTGTCACTGCGGACGGTCAAGCGAACGCGCTGGGTCCCGGCGCTCGTGGCGGCAACGTGTGTGATGTCGCTTCTCGCGTTGGGTTTGGGGGTCAAGATGTTTCTTGGTGACGTTTCATCGTCGCCGCCGCTCATTGCGGAGCGAGCATTTCAGGGAGCGCTTCCGGCGGTACCGGAGCCGAAGTCGGCGGCTCCGGTACGTTCTGCGGCTCCGCCTGACGACGCGCTCGAGTTTCAGGGCGATCCTCCGAAGCCGACGTCGACTCCGGCTCCGGGTGTGGTTCAGGCAGGCGCGTCGAGCGCTGTGCCGATGGGAACAACGGTGCCGGTGGCAACAGCGCCGACGACATCGCCGACGCTGCCGTCGACGACGAAGGTGCCGCCGGTCAAGACCAAGGTCGTGCCGCCGGGGAGCATCGATTAGGAGTATTGGGTGATGCGGAATTCTCGCAGATGGGCGCCTTGTTCGCTCGCGGTGGTTTTGGTGGGTATTTGTTATTCGATGGGTTCGGCGTATGCGGCGGAGTCCGTCGACGAACAGAAGCTCAAGGCGATTTTTGCCGAAGCGCGGTCGGCGTTCGTCGCGGGTGATTATGCGACGGCGTGCCCCAAGTACGAAGAAGTCGTGCGCATCAAGCCGGGTTTCGGAGCACGGATTGGTCTTGGGGATTGTTATCGTGCGCAGGGGCGTCTCGTGAAAGCGTGGGAGACGTACAAGGGCGTCGTGGACGAGGCGCCCGAGGCAGTCAAGCGTGCCAAAGGTTTTGCGGAGCAATCGGTGGCGCGCAAGCGCGGAGACGAGGCGAAGGCGCGAATCACGGAAGTCGAGCCGCGACTTGGGTGGGTCGTGGTCGCGGTTCCGGAAGCCGTGCTTTCATTGAAGGATGTCGTGATTCAGTTGGATGGGGCGGTTCTCGACCGAGCAAAATGGGGCGTCCGGTTGCCGGTGGACAAGGGCGACCATACGCTCGATGTGGCAGCGCCGGGGAAGAAGGCTTGGGGGAAAACCGTGTCCCTCGGCGAGGGTGCCGAATTGTCCGTACCGGTCGGGCAGCTCGAGGATGACGTGCCGGTGGTGAAAACGCCGTCGGTGGGACCTATCGATACGCTTGGCAAGACGGGTCCTGAGAAACCACCGCCGGACAAGACGCCGCCGATCGATACGCGCGGCGGTTTTTTCAGCACGCAGCGCATTGTTGGTTTGAGTCTTGGCGCGGTGGGGGTAGGGGCCGTGATTGCCGGGGCGGCGTTTGGAGTTCAGGCGATCAGCAAGCGTGACGAGAGCGAATTGGGGGGTCATTGCGTGGGAAATCGGTGTGACGATATTGGTTTGCCCTTGAGGCAGGCGTCGTACGATGCGGGCAATGCGTCGACCGGCTTGTTCATTGGGGGCGGCGTGGCGCTTGCTGCCGGTGCAGTACTCTTTTTGACTGCGCCAAAGCAAGCTCGTCCCGTGCAAGCGATGGTCGTTTTGGGTCCGTCGAGTCTTCATTGCATTGGGCGATTCTGATGTCCGAGGGGAATCCCGTCATGCGTCGTGCACTCCTTACTACTAGCTTCGTTTTGGTCGTGGCAGCATTGCCCTTTGGGTGCGCTGACATTCTTGGTGTGGACGAGCCTGTGTTCGATCCATCGATCACGGGAGATGGCGCAGCCGGGAACGCGGGCGGCAAGGGAGGAATGGGCGGGGCTGGTGGAATGGCTGGCAGTTCGGGCGGTGGGAGTGGTGGCGCGGGTGGCACCGATTGCAAGCCGACCGAATTGACGTGCGATGGGGTCGACGACGATTGCAATGGTCAAATTGACGACTTGCCGCTGCTCACCTGTGGCACGGGCGTGTGTCAAGTGACCGTTCCTGCATGTGTCGATGGGAAGCTTTCCGAATGCATTCCTGGGCCTCCCACGCCTGACGAGCTTTGCGATGGCGACAATGACGGCATCGACGACAACTGCAATGGTCAAATCGACGAAGGTTGTCCGTGTACGGTGGGGCAGACCGAGTATTGTTATTCGGGTTCGGCCGAGACGAGAAACGTGGGGGTTTGTAAGGACGGCACGCAGACGTGCACGGGGGTCAATGAATGGGGACCTTGCACGGGTGACGTCTTGCCGACGCTGGAGATGTGCAATGGGGACGACGACGATTGCAATGCTCTCGTGGATGACGGGTTTGGCGAAACGACATGCGGTGTGGGAGCTTGTCAGGTGACGGTTCCGAATTGCGTTCCGGGTGGTCCGCCGCCGGAGTGCATGCCGACGGATCCGACGAATGAGCTGTGCAATGGTCTCGATGACGATTGCGATGGCACGATTGACAACGGCAATCCCGAGAGCGGCATGTCGTGCATGACGGGGTTATCGGGACCATGCGCCACGGGCACGACCCAATGCGACATGGGCACGCTTGTCTGCAATCCCACCACGATGCCCATTGCCGAAGTATGCAACAACGTCGATGACGATTGCGACGGCACGATCGACGATGGCAATCCGGGTGGAGGGAATGTATGCCCCACGGGCCAGCTTGGCGAATGTGCGAATGGCGCCACGGCGTGTTTGAGTGGCTCGCTCGTTTGCATTGCGCCGATGCCTGCGGAGGATGTTTGCGACGGGCTCGACAACGATTGCGACGGGGAAGCCGACAATCATGGTGTTGGATTGGGAATCCCGTGCATGACGGGCATTCCGGGGGAGTGTGCGACGGGTTTTACGACGTGCGACAATGGTGCTTTGACGTGCAACCCATCGAAAACACCACAGGCTGAAGTTTGTGACAACAAGGACAACGATTGCGACGGCACGGTGGACGAGGACAATCCTGGTGGTGGAGCCACGTGCACGGTGGTGGGAAAAAAGGGCGCGTGTGCCGTTGGGGCAATCGTTTGCCAAGTCGGCATATTTACGTGCACGCAGACGGTGCAACCGACGACCGAGGTATGTGACGGTGTCGATAACGATTGCGATGGCGACGTCGACGAAGGCGCTGCGATGGGCTGTGGTACGTGTGGCACAGCGGTCGTTGCCAGCAGCGCTTGCGCGAGCATGTCATTGCCAGCGCCCGTGACGCTGAGCGAGACGTGCAAGCAGGTATTCCCGGCGCCTGCGGCTACGAGCATTCCGGTCACCATTGGCAATCCTGGAACGCAATACTACGTCAAACCCACGGGCAATGATAGCAATGACGGCAAGACGCCTGGGACCGCGTGGGGAACTCTTTGCAAGGCGCTTGCGATGGTGGGCGCTGGCAATACGATCCAAGTTGCCCAGGGGGCGTATTTGTCTTCGGAGGTGATTGTTGCCAAGGGTGTCACGGTCAAGGGCGGGTACAATGCGAGTTTCACTCTTTGGAACCCCGAGCAATATCCGACCATTTTTTATGGTCGTTTGACGTTGGATCATGCATCCGCGGTATGGGGCGGGTTTCGCATGATCGCCAATCCGATCAGTTCGGCACAATCGCGCCATTCATTGAAATCGGGTAGTTTTGTACGAAATTATGTCGAGACGGTGTTTGGGACGGGCGTGTCGACGCAATCGAGTGCCATGAACGCGACGGCGTGTCCTGGAGCATCGCTTTCGCTGATTGGCAATGACATCTATGCTGGGGGGACGAATGCGACGCCGCTACGGGCCATCGGTTTTGATTATCAAAAAGGAGCCGTGATTTTGGATTCGAATCGCGTCTGTGCGCAAGGCAAGGCAGCGGGCCAGGCGTTTGCGGTCAATGGTTTTGGTCCGAATACGGCGAATGCAGGTAGTCTTTTGCTTCGCAACAACTTGCTCGAGACGGCGAATGGCGGGGGGTACGTCATCTTTTTGGCGGGCCAAGGTGGCGGTGTCGATTTTACCACGACGATGACGAACAACACGCTCCTCGCGTGGGAGTCGGGTGTGGGTGGCACGGAAGCGTCCAACAATGGCAAGATGCGTTGGCGCATGACGAACAACATCTTGTTCAATCTGAATGGTTCGGGCACGAGCGCGGCGCTTGGATCGGGTTCGGGTGTATCGTTCGACGGGGCTGAAAACAATCTCGTGTTTGGGTTTTCCACGAATGCATTTTCTCAGCCGACGCCAACGGTCAATCTCAACAACGACTGGACGAACACGACGAATGCGGCAGCGGTTTTCATCAATGCGGTTTCGGGGGATTTCCGCATCAACGTCAATGGCAAGGCCGACGAGCTGGGGAAAAACGTATTCAACGTGCCGGCGTACGGGGACGTGACGACGGACCTGTATCAGTCACAGCGCCCGATGATGCCAGGCGCGTGGGATCGCGGCGCGCTGAAGAATTGAGCTGATGCGGCGGGGGCGTTCCGTGGGGAGCGAAGCGGAGCATCGTGATCAAATACGTCCCAAGATGTGATCCGCCATTCGCATGGTCAGGGCGACACCCGTGAGTGTCGGATTGCTGATACCACCCGTCGGAAATGCCCCAGCACTTGCAAGAAACAGGTTTTTTACGGTATGGCACTCGAGCCGATCGTCGGTCACGGACGTTTCGGGATGACTTCCCATCCGATGCGTGCCCATGTAATGCCCCGCAATGGACGGCTCCATGATTACACGCACGTCGGTTGCACCAAGGGCGTCCATGATACGCTCGATTTCGTGCTTCATGACACGATATCCGTTCGTCTCGTAGTCATGCATCAAGTTGAATTCGATTTTCGCGGCCGGTCGCCCGTGTTCGTTCTTTACGGATTCCGAAAGCGAGACGCGGTTGTCGTCGTAGGAAAGTTGTTCTAGGAATACGCCTAGTGTCACGTAGTGACCGAAGATTTCACGGATTTCGTCTGCGAGCGCTTTGCCCCACAAACCGCTGTTTCGAGCAATCTCGGAAGGACTCGGACCTGCCCCTTCCCGCACGATGAGTCGTCCACCTGCGTATTCGCCACGTCTTGAATGGTCATGAAAAAGCAGCGTCGTCGCCGTCTCGAATCCGTATCGGTGGGCGTCGAGCACCGGCCGCACGCGACCCATGACATAAAACTTCGGGTGCTCCATGAGTCCACGGCCGAGGATCCCGTTCTCGTTGGCCAAACCAGAATCGAGCAAAAGCCGCACAGATTCCACAGCTTGGACGGCCAAAATGATGCGTTCGGCTTCGATGGCGTGCTCGATGTTACGCTCGTCCATCCACACGACGCGACGTGCCGCGCCATTTGAATCTTTTTCGATTCGCACGACCTCGGCACCGAGCTTCAAAATGAAGTGGCGGTTTTTCTCGAGTGCTTCGACCGTCATGTCCGCTCCGTACATGGCGCCGATGGGGCACGCGCGGCACACGGCGTATTGAACGCATTTGGGACGCCCGAGATAATCGACGCTATTTCGCGCTACTGGCACCGATACGAGCGGGACGCCGAGTTTGTCGCAGCCGCTTTTGACGAATTTGTCGGTGTTAGACATGGGAAATGCCGTCATTGGATAGGGCGCGCTCCTTCGCGGCCACCATGTCGTGTCGTCGCTTCCCGCAACTCCCATCAAACGTTCGGCCGCTAGGTAATACGGTTCGAGGTCGTTGTAATCGATGGGCCAATCGCGCCCGATGCCGTAACGTGAACGGAGCCGAAAGTCGTTTTCCAGGAATCGGGGAGTGACGGCTCCCCAGGCCAAACTGCTTCCGCCCAGCATTCGGAGGGCAAACGTATTCATGTCGAGATCGTCGCCGATGGATTCGTACCGCCATGGCTGGAAATTCCAAGGAATTTCCCGGCGAACGGCGCGTTCGAGCATTGCGAATCGATCCGAAGTTGGCCGCTTGCCTGCCTCGAACAATGTCACCTGCGTTCCAGCATCAATGAATACTTTGGCCGCCGCGGCTCCCAAAGGTCCCGAGCCAACGATCGCCACTTCGGTATGCTCCATCATCCCACCTGCGCTTTCCCTGGGAATTCGTTCCATCCGACAACCGCCCACCCACGCTCGGTCGTGTAATACCACGATAACAACTCAGGCATGACATGATGGCGAAGTGAGCGAAGAGCGCCCGTTTCCAAGAGCAGGCTCAATTTATGTGGCAACAAACGCGCGCGACGCAACCACACGGGCAAACGTTCGTCGTGTGGATATGGAATGAGGAGCCAGTGCAAGAGCTGATCACGCTCCGCCATCGATAGGCTCGAGAAACCCTTACTAAAATGCCGATGGCTCGATTCTTCCAAGAGACGCGCCGAGCGTCGATACGCATCGAGAACGCCCGGGGTTTCGCGCGTCTTTTCGTTGACGAAATGGCGGCATGGCACGAGCTTGACCGTCGAATCGTTCGTGATGACCTGTGTCAGGGCAAAAATAATGAGGCTTTCTTCTTCTGATAGTTCGCCCGTGGGCGTATTTGCCTTCAGAATCGAAGAAGTGCGGCGCCGAAGCCATTGTCGCAGCGATGTGCGCAAAGATGAGGGACTCATGGCAAGACGCTCTCGGGCCTCGGCATCGCCATGGCAACGACGTCTGCGGACGCAATGTCACGCGCTTCCACGAACGGCGCGGACGGGTTTTGCAAACACCCTGCGCAGACGACGGCTGCGCATGCGAACGAGGAACGCATCGGTGCTCCTTGGCCATCCATGCGGTGACGGGCGAACTGCCGCGACGGCCTAGGAAAGAATGGATTAGAATGAGGAACGCGCAAGAAGAAAATGAAGTCTTATTCGCACGCATCGACACCGGGCGACGAGGAATGACCCGTGCGTCGGAAACGAACGCGTTGACGATGAAGATAGACATCTATGTAGCGGGCGGATGAGGAATCATTTCGTCGCGAACACTCGTTGCGCGAAATGCAGCAAAGACCTGGCGAGTTTCGCAAAAAGCAGCCATAGTCGTTTTCCTCTTTTCTACAATCGTGTATGGGTGCGTCTTGGCGTTGCCGCGACGACAACCAGGGGTAGACACGTGAGCCAGAGCGCTGTCGTGCGTCGGGTTTGGAGCAATTCCGCGTCGGGATATGTGCGCAGTGCGGTTCGCCTGATTCTCGGCGTGATTGCGTTTCGACTCATTTGCGCTGAATTTTCCATGGAAAAACTTGGGTTTTATGGTCTAGTTTGGAGTTTTCTCGGCTATGGAGTGCTCCTCGATTTCGGAATGGGCGTTGCCATAAAAAAGCGCACGGCCGAGCTCATGCAACGCGAAGACTGGAACATGCTTGGCCGAGTGCTCTCGTCGGTACTGTTATGCAATTGCGTGTGTGCTGTGATCTTTGCCGCTGTCGGGTTGGCGGCGGCCGATCCGCTTCTTCGCGCCATTGATGTGTCACCCGCAAATCAGACAGACTTTCGCGCAGCATTGCGCGTATTCGTCGTCGGCATGGCCGCGATGTTTCCGCTGGAAATGTTTCGAGAAGTTCACTATGGCCAGCAGCGCATGGCATTTGCCGACTGCGCAAGCACCGTTGCAGGAATCATATCGTTTGCATTGCTGGTGGTCGCTTTGCGCATGAATTGGGGCTTGTCCCTCATTATCTGCGCGCAATTCACCCCTCTCGTCGTCACCGGCGTGGTTCTTGTCATCTCCGCATTACGCGCCATGCCCGAGGTTCGACTGGGAATACAATACGTGTCGTGGGACGTGTTGCGCGGTATTGCACGATTCTCCGCGCTAGCTTTCCTCATGGTGCTCGCCGGTATCGTTGTACTGCAAACGGATCGAGTCCTGGTCGGCGCGGTCTTGTCCGTCTCCGCCGTCGCCACGTACCATATCGGAGCGAAAGTCCCGGAACTATTCGCTACGTTTACGCGGCAGTTGCCGGATGCTCTAGCCCCAGCAACCGCTGCGCTTCAAGGGGAATGTCATCGTGCGGGATTGCAGCGATTCTTTGGGCAGGCTATCCGGCTGAATGCGTTGATTTCGACGCCGCTCTTCTTGCTGTGCATGTTGTTTATCGAAGGATTGCTTCGACTGCTCACGCGAGGCCGGGCGGTCGGGCCGGACGTTGTTTTTTTGAGCCGTATTCTCCTCGTCTGGACGTATTCTACCATTCTTACCCACGGAATCTCGAAGCCCGTATTTTTGATGAGCGGCCATGAAGGGCGCCTCCTCCGGCTGCTGGTCATCGAAGCGCTGGCCAACGTCGTAATGAGCTTCATCCTGTTGCAATGGCTCGAGAGCCCCGTTGGCGCCGCGCTCGGCTCGCTGGCACCAGCGCTGCTCATTGGTTGGTGCTTTCTTTGGCCATGGGCTGCGCGGGAAATCGGAACCACCTCGGTGGGTCTCGCCCGACAAGCACTCGTTCCTGCATTTCGAGCTTCAGGCCCGTTGCTCGCATTCGGTGTGTCGTGTAGAATCGTTCCGACCCTCGACTTTCGTTCGGACATCACCGTATTCTTGGTTGAAGCCATTGCCGCACTAACCATTGCCGCTATAGGCACCTGGTACTTTGGACTAGCGGCCGGCGAGCGCACGGCTGTCATTGCAAAAGTCACTCGAATGGTGACGGGTATGCGAAGCTTCTCATGGTTTGGCATTGGGACGTATTACTCTCGCATACGGCAAGGAAAACCCGAATGAACTCTTCGCGACCTCGAATCAGGATGGGACAGGTGGATATCGACGTCATGACGTTCACCGAAGCAATCGACGCGATCGAGCGTCTCGTGAATGCTCGAGATGGTGGAATGGTATTCACTCCCAACGTCGATCATATCGTCAATGCGGAAAGCAACGAAGAATTTCGGAATGCATACCGATCGGCAAGTTTGTCGCTGGTCGACGGTCAGCCGCTCGTGTGGGCATCGAGGCTCTGGAGCACGCGCCTACCGGAAAAGATTTCTGGCTCCGACCTCGTCATCCCCCTGCTCGAGCGTGCTGCCGAACGTGGTTGGCGCGTATACCTGCTCGGTGCCGGTCCAGGTGTTGCCGAAAAGGCGGCGATGCTGTTGCGTGAAAAGGTTCACGTAAACGTCGTCGGCACCGATGCCCCCGTGATTCGGATTGGCGATCTGGTGCAGAATGCTCGAGTGGCATCGGCAATTCGGATGGCATCCCCTGAACTGGTGCTGGTTGCTTTCGGTTCCCCGAAGCAGGAACTTTTCATTCACCAAGTCGCGGACACCTTGAAACCTGCTGTTTTTCTCGGGATAGGTGCATCCCTCGATTTCATGGTAGGCAAAGCGAAGCGTGCGCCGCAGTGGATGTCTCGGGCGGGTTTGGAATGGCTTTATCGCCTCGTGCACGAGCCGCGCCGCATGTGGCGGCGATATCTCGTAAACGATCTCGAGTTTTTTGCCATTCTGCTTCGTTATATTCGAAGCGCTCGCCGCGCGCAGGCGTCGAACGGCCACACCAATGCTGGAGCACAATGATCGTCACGACATGACTTTGGTCTGCATTCCGTTGGCTCGCCGAATGCTTCGCTTCGAGGTAAAACGGCCCGCATTCCAAAATGCATCGGCATCCCCCGCCACGTCGGGCAAGGAAACATGCTCGTCATGTAAACCCAAAAGAATGAACCCAATACGTGTCGGACAAGCCGCCTTCGCAACGAACGCCCGCAGCGCAAACGCTGAATGTCGTCCCGATGCGACCACGACCAGAACTCGATCGGCCTGCCGCACGGCACGGCGCAGTTCAGCCGAGGATGTGAACCATCCGAGCACGTCAAACGATCCCTGATTGCGTGCCGCTCCTTGTCGCTCGAGTTCTTCGTGGAGCGCGTACGCCAGCGCATGCACGTGCGCAATCTCGAGAGGACTCACTCCAAGCACCAATGTCTTGCCAGACGACTTCTGCAGCGGTCCAATGAGTTCGGTCACGATATCAGCCAGCGTGCCTGGTCTATTTGGCCATTGTGACGCTGTCAGAACCGGCCCCTTGCCCCAAAAAGCAAGTTCTGCGGCAGTATGCACGCGAAGTCCTCGCAACTCACGCAGGACAACCACGATCACTGCGACCAAAAAACCCAACAGCGGTCCGAGAAGCGCCACGATCCTCCGCGTGGACTTCACAGGAGTCGACGGCGCGCGCGCCATCGCGAGGATGCGCAATCCCGTCGAAGGTGTTCGCGCCGCGTTCTGTGCGTGTTTCAAATCGACGTCGATAGCGGACGCATGTTGTTCGGCGCTCTGCAAATTCGACAGCAACGCCGAAGCCTCACCTTCGATGTTCGATAATCGAGCCACGGCCTGTGCGGTGCTATGCGCAAGCTTTTCGAGCATTGATTGCCGCGCGCTTGCAGCTTCCTGGTTTGCAGTGGCTTCCAAAATGCTTTGCTGTGCCGATTCCCATTGCGGATTGCGTCCCACGGTTCGTCCCGTCGTAATGGCGTTGTTTACAGCAGCCTGTCCTTGTTCGAGCGCTTCCACCTCGCTGGTGAGTGCCTGCACGCTAGGATGATCAGCGGACAACCGCGCCCGGGCAGCCGCCAGTTGCGCCTTCTTCGTGGCCAGATGCTTTGCATCGGGAAACTCCATGGTCACGTCCAAAATCGCTGTCGACGACTCTTTCTCGGACACGCGCAGTAGCGCCTCCCTCCGTGCTTGCTCGGCCAGCTCCTCGGCCCGGGCAGTGGCCAATTCGCTACGTAATCGAGCTGCTTCCTGAATGGCGGCCTGGCGCTCGGCGGGCAGGTCGGCAATGTTGTTTTCGCCGCGAAAACGATCGTATCGTCCACGGGCGTCCATGATGCTCGCCCGTGCTTTTTGTGCATCAATTGTGAGCGATGTTGCGCGCTTTTCGAGTTTGTCTCGCTCGACTTGAAGGCGCGTTTCCATGAACGCGGCCACAATCACATTGGCCAGCCCTGCAGCCAATTCCCCATTCTTTCCGCGCGCCGTCACGTGGATGAGCCTCGATTCAATTGACGCGCCTACTTCCACGTCTCGGTCGATGCTTTCGAGGGTTGCGACAATGCCCAATTTTTGGCGAGCGTCTTCGATGTGCTGCGGCAATTTCACGCTTTCTTGCAGTGTGGCGAGCTCGCGATCGCCAAGATCGGCTCGCGTGCAGCGATCACACTCGATAACGCTTCGCGCTTCGAATACGGGCTCGACGATCCCCTTCGCTGTAGCAGCTCCGGCTACCGTGCCGAGAATGGCTGCACCCGTAATGATCCAACGCCGCCGCTTGAGCGCAATGAACAGTCTCTCTGGGTCGACCCATGCTCCAGCATCTTCCGACCTCTGTGCCTGATCTACCATGACGCGCATTCCGATGGTTCAAGACTGATTCAATGGCGAGGACAGATCGAATACCGCCGCCCGTGCATCCTCGTAAATGTCCAGGACGTCATGAAGATGCACGAGGAGTGCGACTTCCTGCACGTTGGGTCTCAGCCCCGCCAATACGATGCGAGTGGTGAGGGCGAATTCCTGAGGTAGTAGCGCGAGTCCAGCAAGCCCCAAAGGATCGAGCCGGTCGACGCGCTGCAGGTCGATGACCACAGCGCGCGCACCATTCGAAATGGCCCTATCGAGGTCATTGCGTAATCCTTCAATCTGAGCGGCGTCGAGACACGGGCCATCGACGCTCAATCGCCAGACAATGCTACTTTCCCCCTTCGTCCAGCACGCATTCATACTTTCCCTCCGACCCGCGGCTGGAAATACTACCAGCATCGGGAATGGTTGCAGAGTATAATGTTCATCCCGACCAGGATCGACAAACAATGCAACAATTTTTCGCTTTCCCCAACATGTCGATGACTTCTCCGTCTGCGTCGAACGACGACGAGCGCAAAGGATGGCGACGACACACGACGCGCATCGTGCTCATTTGGTTGGCAGCCATTGGGACTGCGTGTGCCCCCGCATTGCCACCTCCACCCATGCTGCCCGCGGCCACGGACGGTTTTGTCATGTCCACGGTCGAAGAACCTCCGGGGATGCCGCACGATGCACCGCCACCGCAAACCATCCTTCCCGGCGACCTAGTACAACTCCAAATCATGTCCGCGGATTCGTATGATCCCATTGAATTGTGGGTCGATTCCTTGGGTCGATTGCATGTACCGTTTGGCGGTGACGTACATGTTGTCGGACTCGAGCTCACGTCCGCTGAATCGCGTATCGAACAAGTCATTCGACAATATGATCGGTTCGCTCGGGTTGCCCTCGTCGTTCGTTCGTTTTCCGGCCATCGTGTAACCGTGACCGGTGCCATCGACAAACCTGGCGGTTACGAGGCTCGACCAGGTACGCGCATTGCGGACATCGTCGCGTCCGCGGGGGGTACGCGCGTGCTGGTGGGGACGAGCGACGCCATTGATGCGGCCGACGTCGATGGAGCGCGGATCGTCCGCGACGGCAAACCCCTTCCCGTGAGCGTCAAACGTGCTCTCTTTGGGGAGCCCCTCCACAACGTGTACGTTCGTCCTGGCGATCTCATTTTCATTCCGTGGATGACCGGACGCCAAATTCCCGTCCTCGGCGATGTACGTGCAGCGCGTAACGTACCATTCTACAAGGGTCTCCGTTTGACCGAAGCGCTCGCCGCCGCCGGTGGCCCCACACGCACGGCCGATACTGCCGACGTGCGTATCATTCGCGGACCACTTTCGCGCGCAAAGGTTTATCGTGCCAGTCTCGCCGATGTCATCAATGGAGACACCACCGACGTCGTCCTTGCACCCGGCGACGTCATTTTCGTGACGGAACATTGGTTTGCGACGGCTACCGACACCATCAACCGCGTAACACCTCTTTTGGCTGCCACCGCGGTCGTTACGACATTGGCCCGCTGATGGGACGAATCCGGCCGATTTTACATGGGAGACCTTCGCGCGCCGTCCATCTCACACGACATAGCGGCGCGCTTGCTCGATGCGGATCACACGCACGTCCTTCGCCTTTGCCAGATGGTCCGCGAGTGCGTGCAGCACGGCGACGAACGGCGCATTCATGCATCCGTCCGGATGGAAGTACTCCCAGTGATGCGTGACAATCACGGTCACGACATTGGGGCGAATCGCCCCCAAAACGCGTTCCAACATTCCTCGCGTTGGCGCATTGCATGATAAAATGCACCCAGAATGTGTGAGCGCCGTACCGCGCCCAATGCGCAAGTGCCCCTTCTTTTGCAGCATTTTCGCAGCAACGTGCGCATACCAATACCTCCGCGGCAACTTCTTTAAACTCAGAAACTGTGTCGACAGTACCTCGAAGCGCTTGAACACTTCCCGCAGACTCGAGCGAGAAAGCTGATCTTGCGGCGCGACGAATGCGCGGGGTCTGTCCAGCCCCGCTGCCTCCAACATCGCAAGGCCTCGGTCGAGGCGCTGCGCGACGTTCTCCGGTTCGTCACAGTCGAACTCGAACCGACCGTTGACAATCTCGTGCGTGAAGCCATGCATCACTGGCACGTAGCCAGGCTCGTGCCGCACGTAATCGAGCAGCGGCTGATTTTCTTCAATGGGCTTCACGGTTGCAGCGCCTGCACCATCCCCACGAATGAATTCCTCGAGCTTGCCGTCGAGCCGCTGAATGTCCGTGCGCACCGAAGGAATGATCGCGAGGTGGACGGGCATGTCCCGATCGAGAAACGGCCTATAGAGCGGCTCGAGCAATGAAATTGGAGTGGTCCCATTCGCGTCGTCGTCTCGCAGCACAACGTACTTCATGGCTCGACTCCACCCTGCGGCTTTACCGAGTGCCCCACGCGGCGCCCCTCCTCGACCAGCTCCGCATAAAGATTGCGCACACGGCGCGCAATCACCACCGTGTCGAATTCCGAGCTCACCATGCACTTTCCAGCATCACCAAACGCTTTTCTGCGTTCTTCGCTTTGGAGTGTCCGGTCAAGGGCATCGAGGAACGAGGGCACGTCGCCAGGCTGGAAGAGAAGCCCATTTTCACCATCGCGAACAAGCTGCCTCGCGCCGGACGTCGCACTAGCGATTACGGGGCAGCTCGAGGCCCAAGCCTCGAGCAGAACAATACCAAACGTCTCGCACAGCGAAGGCAACACGAACACACGCGCATGTTGATAAAGGCCAATGAGCCGTGGATCGTCCTGCGCAAGCTGTCCTGGCAAAAGTACAGACCGTTCAAGTCCGAGCTCGCGCACTCGCGAGCGCACGTATCGATCGTGCTCCGCGTCGGTGACAGGTCCGACTACGACGAGCAGCGCATTCGGCACCCGCCGCTTGATCTCGGGCATGCAATCCACGAGAAAGCCCTGATTCTTCATGCTATCGATGCGGCCAACGAGCAAAAGAACGGTTCGCCCTAGAATTGCGGGTAAAAAGCGCTCGGCGTCGCCACGACAATCTCGAGCATAGCGTCGAACAGGCACGCCATGCGGAACGACTTCCACGCGAAGGTCGGGAAACTTCGTGCGCAGAAGTTCCGCCTCGCGCGGATTCACCGTGATAACCGCATCGGCATCCGCAATCATACGACGCGAGCGTACGAGCAAACCGAAGGGTTTGCCATAATCGACGCCGCGTTTTGCTGGTGCGGCGAGCTTTTGGGCGGCCGCCATTGGCAGATCGAGGTATCCACCGTGGATCGTCACGACGAACGGGATGCGCCGCCGGCGCGCGACAAATCGCGCGATGCCCCCGAGTCGATTGAGCGCATGCGTGTGAATTACGTCGAGTGCAGGTTCACGAAGCAGACGAAATGGTGCGTCCAAGGACACGATATTTCCACCAATGGCCTCCAGACACTTTCGATCGGCCGCGCTCGCACCGATGACGGGCACGAATGCGTGAAAGCGTCGCACGTCAAAACCATCTATTTGCAGCATGTCCTGGTCGCGGTCGACAAACCCTTCGATGTGCGGCGCGTAAACCACCGAATCGATGTTGTTCGCACGCAGGCCGCCGAGCAATTCACGTACCGCCGTTTCAGTGCCTCCCCATTCGCGCGGATCGTACTTTCGAAGAACGTGGGCAACACGCATCTCGCCACGCTCGCCTGACGGAGCCTCGCGCAGGATGGATTGTCCAAAAAAACGCCGGTGTTCACTCGAATTGCCTATACGAAGGCTCGAGTGGTGAATCTCGCGCGTGAGACAAATCATGATGGAGCTCCTTGCTGAAGGCAACTCGTAAAAATCCCCAAGAGTCGCTCGACGTGATGTTCGGGCAGGAAGCGTTCAAGATGACGCGCACGTCCGTAAGCACCCATCACCCGAGCGAGCGCTGGATTACCGACCAAATGATCAATGGCCGCGGCCAAAGCCGTTGGATCGTTTGGTGGAACCGCCAGTCCTGTTTGCCCAGGCACGAGCCATTCCAGGATGCCTCCGACGGCAGTTGCAATGACTGGCGTCCCGTGGCTCATGGCTTCGACGCCTACCAGGCCAAACGGTTCGGGCCAGCGGCTAGGCACCACGAGACAAGTGGCTCGGCGGTAGTACTCATGCAATTCGTGCCGAGGCTTTCGACCCAGAAAATTCACCCTGTTCTGGATGCCCAACTCATCGACGAACCTGCGTGCGCCCGTCAGCCACGCGCCGTCACCAATGATATCGAGACGCACCGGCAAAACAGTTTGTCGGAGCGATCTCAACAGCACATCCACGCCCTTGCTGCGCAAAACGCCGCCGACATAAAGCACCTTGGCAGTATCACGACGTCCCGAATCCTTTGCCGTTGGCGCTTCGGCATAAAGTGGGACAACATGAATTCGCGCACCATCGAATCCGTGCGCCACTGCCTCCTCGGCCATGTATTGAGACGCCACGACAATGGCGCTGAATTGCTTATGAGCCTCTTGGGCAGAAATGACATCGGAGATCGTACGCAGTCGAAACCCGGGAAATTTTGGTAAACGCTGAACGAAGCCCAGGCATGGGTAACATGCCGATGCGCTCACCGTCCGATTGCAAGTTTGCATGCCAATCGTCGTGTACTTGGTTTCCCGTAGGCAGAAGAGAAAGTGATCATGCAAAAAATTGACGACCGGGACCGGCAATCGTGCCAAACGCTGTGCACTGGCTGGTCGTATCTGATGCGCGAATACGACGTCGGGTTTCAAATCCCTGATTTGCGTGTGAATGTCCACGAGGGGAAACGCACCGTCGAAAGCATCGAGCATTGGTGACGATGTCGGTAGGTTCGGGTCATACAATAGAGTTGAGCGGACCGTGCGTCCTCGAAAAAGCCGCGCAGTCATTGTCACATAATGCTCCGCCCCGCCGACGAGCGATCCGTGTGTATTCATCCAGGCAATATGCATTGAGCGCTCCCCCTTCAGCCCGCCTTCGTTCGAGTGACTTTGCAGTACGAGTGGTTTGTCGAGTGTGCGGCAACGACCGTGCCCAATAAGATGTGCAGGAGAAAAGCGAGCGGAGTTTGTCGGATTTCCCATTCGGAAAAGCTTTGTCCAAACGCACCGATGAGCGATCCCAAGACGCCAATACCGACACGCGAACGTAACGCCGATGATCGCGCCTGAAGGAAACGAGCGGCTATCGCGAACCAGCGGGCCCAAACGAATCCGAAGAGGAGCACGCCGGGCCAACCAGTTTCTCCGAGCGTAATGGCATAGAGGCTGTGCGCAGGCGCGGCGTGCGGAGCGTCAACGTGCGCGTGCCTGCGCAATCTGCGCCTTGGTGTCGGGGCTTCCGTGCTAGCGTAAGGTACATAATATTGCTCGACGATGGGACCATAGCGATTCGAAACGCACCACGACCAGTTATTCAATCCGCAGCCAAATGGCTCACGCTCCACGATTCCCTTAGCCAAAATGAGGTACGCTCCACGCCCGTCCCACACCTTTCCGCCATACTCCTTGTCGAACCCTTCTGCTTCGAAACGCGCCTTGAAATCACCATACGTCATTGCGACGAAGAACCCCAAAATGCATGCGAGCGACATGCCAATGAACACATGCCGGAGAGTCATTGCGCGTAGTGATCCACATGTGACGAGGAGAAACACGCCAATCAGCGTCAGTGTCAAAATCCCGCTGCGAGATACGGTGAGTAGTAACGTCACAACACCGAGCATCGCTGCAACCATGCAGGCGCGACGCAGCGCTCTCGATGCGTCCGATATCGCCACCGCCGCAAGCGCCGGGATTGACATCAGCTCGTACATCGACAAACTATTCGCATGAGCAAGCGTCCCCGATACTCTAAGCTGCTTCCAAAGAAACCGACCGCGTAGCGCAGACACGAATTCGTATCCGGTCGCCACCACGAGTGCCCACGCAATAATGGATAACTCGCGATCCCCATTGACATACCGCGCAATGGTAATGAATATGCAAAGCTGCCGAAACATCTTCGACAGTTCGAAACATCCGAAAATGGCAGGTTCCGAATATGCCGCGATCAGAATATTGTATCCAAAGAAGACCAACATCGGTCCAAGCCCTGGCAGCCAAGTCTTCTTTCGCTCGTCACGTGGCATGCTAATGAGTAATAAAATCCAAACCAAATCGAGCCAGGACACTTCAATTCCTCGCGTCGTACCACGATACCATTCGCGGCTGATGAAATTGATGTCCAGCATTTCGGCGCGTGTCGTACCAGATACCAGCAAAAACGCGCACGCGTCACGTAGAAGCGCATAACGAGCACACACCGCACGTCCGATCGTCAACACGACCGTGAGTCCCAGAAGAAATATGGCGTGCTTGATCTCCACGTTTGTCCCGCTCAGCGATCTTCCCGCGCTCCGGCACCACCGAATTGCTCGAGCACCACGCGTTGCCCGAAGCTCAGATCTGCGTCCATGCTAGCGCGCCTGCGTTCGCCGTGCCGGTGCCCGCGATAATAGCCAAAATGAAACGCTGCGCGCCGTAACGGGCATTCATAAAGACCTTTCCAATCATGCCTTGTTACATGATATGCAATGTCGCGTGCCGTCGAACCCACCGTACGATATACTGCCTGCACCAATGAATCGGGTTCGCCCTTGATGAATGCATCCGCCTCTCCCTCGATGAATCGGCGACCAAATGCTTCGCGCAACGTGTAATTATGCGAATGCATGACGATGGCGTCTGGGACGTACCGCACGACGTCACCATTCGCTCGCGCCCACGTGCCCCACTCGATATCCTCCGAGCCGAATGCGGCCGTATGAAAGTGATGCTTTTCCCAAGCCGATCGCCGCATGGCCGCAAAAGGTAAGGAAAGCGGAACCCAAGCGGGCGAATCTCCTTCCGCCGGAAAACTCGCCTCGTAGTCCCGACGAACCCATGTCGCAGCCTCGGGGCGCGGAATTTGGCGCGCAAACGACGCCACCACCCGAGGTTTGTTAAGGGATTCCACGAGTCGCTCGAGCGCAAAAGGATTGAGCGGCACGGCGTCCGAATTTTGAAAGACGAGGATATCGCCCAGGGCTGCTTCGATAGCCAAATTCAACACAGCTCCCGGAATGTATGCGGACGGCGCAATACGAAGTAGCTTCGAGGAGTACCGACGGACGATGTCCAGCGTCCGATCCGTCGACCCCGAATCAATGACGACGAGCTCGAATTGACGCACCGTTTGCGAATGCAACGCCCGAAGAGCTTGCTCCACCACCCAATCCGCATTTTTCGTGCGCAGGATGACT
>Ga0138256_10002440_pt1 | contig 19878 bp, 14 predicted proteins | sample KNB2016incub_MG_FD_105486 | JGI IMG/M metagenome (GOLD analysis project Ga0138256, IMG submission 105486) | Active sludge microbial communities from wastewater in Klosterneuburg, Austria - KNB2014incub_MG | ecosystem: Engineered > WWTP > Activated sludge > Unclassified | place: Austria... | reverse complement strand
GAGACACCTGAACTGAATACTCAGAAACAGCGACCGGGGCGGGACCATACACCAACTGCAGGCACACGATCCCGGTGATGGCCAAACCAAGAAAGGCGACAATTTGCATTTTCCTGTCGTTTCCAAACATAATGAACTCTGAAAGCCCGCGCCAAAGAAAGTTTTATCAAAATATAAGGGACGCCAGAATAGATCGTACCGATCCCGTCAGGCGATGGTCAGAATACTCCGCGACGAACTGTTGCAGGGCGGCCTCAGACTCCTTCACCTGACCTGACTCCAGGAGGATCAATGCCTTCGCATATAAGGCCTCTGGGTTGTTCACGTTGAGCTTCTGAATCGCTGTCTTGTAATCGCCGCCAACGTAAAATTGAGTCGCCTCGGTCAGGAAGTCCTCGTTCTGAAGATTGTCGTCGATCGGCACGTTCAGGACATCTCGGGCAACCGCATTCGTATGGGCCGGGTCTGCAGCGTTGGCAGTGAGTCGCCATGCCGCAAGTCGAAATTGACTGCATCGCCCGCATTGAATGCGTTCAGCATACCCCAGCGCCAGTTGATTTTTCGCATACTCTTCCCGGACTCCGCAGTGGGACTCCATGGGCAACATGGAAAGAACTTTCAAGGCGGCCACAGAAATGTTCATAGCTCGAAACACGCGTGCCAAGCGTAAGCTTTCATAGTCAGTGTTGTCTCCGACAAGCAGATCAAGCAAATCCGTATGCCCCGTGCCTGCTTCGCTCGAAGTTTGATACACCCAACTGCCGCGGTCCACGAATTCTCGCAAAGAGAGTGTGTTGATGATCTGTTGACTGCAGCCAGGATCCCCAGCTTTTCCGTAAACGATACTGACGGAATTCAGTGACAGTGGCTTCCAGATTGTAGGCTCCAGCGCCTTGATGAGGCTCAGGTTCTCTGAACCAATCACAAGTGTTGTCGTTTCTCGTTCCTGCAACGGCAGCCACCAGCCTCCCCAGCTTGCGTCCGGTCTGCGATGTGGGACCTGCCAGGTTTTTGAAAGGTCTGATGTCAGCAGCACCTGACTTTTCAATCGGCCGTTCAACAAGGCCGTGCGAGGCGTTTCAAACGGCCTGACTCCACTTCTGATGTGCCACGAGAGTAGTCCTGCTTCTCGTACGCCGCCGCAGTGAGCTGATCCCACTAGATTGACTCCCTTGAGCGAGGCGGCAAACGCATCAGGTGACAGGCGAGGATCCAAACCCCAGCCCACACCGCTCCCACATCCGCCCCAAGGCAGCAGAGTCCACATTGCCAATGCCACCATCAAGCCGATTGCCACCACTTTCTGCAGACGTTCAAACGGCATGACCTGCTTTGTCTGGGAGTTCTCATTTGCATCGCTCAACTGTGTCCCTGCGAAGACCATTACCATCGCCGCGAGTGGCAGATTGTCCGATGACATCGCGGCAAGAACCTGCGCGCCGAGCAGGGCAGGAAGCCAGCGGACGGATTGACATCGAAAAGCTTGCCAACAAAACACAATGCACAGAAACAGCCATGCGGCGCATTCGATTTCACGAAGATTTTCCCACCAGGGACTCCAGCCAGCCAGTCTCAATACTTCGGGAGATTCCATCGTGAGTGGAAAAGTGGTCTTCCAGGAGTCCAACAATGTCATCGGACCGGCAGGCGTCATGCTTGCGACAACGACGAGCATTGCAATGCGCACGACCTTCGCAACTGGTCGTTCGGCAGAAGACAGTATGAACGGTAACGCAATCATGATTCCTATTATGCTGCGAGGGGCGAAATTTGACCAGCAGAACATCAGGAGCAGCAGACCGATAAACTGGCCGGCGCTTGGGCGTTGGAACATTGATTTTGTCAGCGTCAATACCGCCAGAACTCCTAGGGTATCAAAGCACAATGGCGATGGTTCCCATGCCTGCCTTGCTGAAACCAGAGACGCAGCAATCAGAACGGCGGCAACTGAATCCTTGACGACAGTTTGCCGAATCAATACCCATGCTGTATAAATTGCTGCAACGATTTTAAGGCACCACAGACCCGCAACACCCGTTTGATTGAACATCAAATAGAAGGGCAGCCCACTGGCCCAGTCCGCATCACGTTGTACCGCACCAGCAAGAAGTTCGTTCGATGGACTCCAGTTGCCAGTCGCAGCAGCACGGCCTTTGCTGAGTTCCCACCAGAATTCACTGCAGGAAATCGGATGCAGTGATGCCAGAACCGCAGTCAACAGGATGCACAAAACGAATCGTGTAGGGAATCTTGCTTTGCCAACCTGCATTGAGTGAGTCGGCTTCATTCTTTGATTCTGCCTGAGGTGTTGTCGGAGTTGACGGAATCCAGTCTACGCAAGTCAGGATTCCGATGCAACATTCAACCATCGTCAGGCGACGTGCGCCTCAAATGACATGAAGAGTACAAGATCGAGAAGCCCGTGGACTACGGAATCGATCAATAAACTGTTACCATTCCGGTAGCTGCTCAGCCTGTCTTGGGGCGAGAGGCAGATTTCTGGCTACCGTCGAAAACCGGGGCTAGCGCCCTGCTAATAAAATCAGCCGCCACGCGCTAGCGTCCGGTTCTTCGCCGTGGTAGTTGCAAATCTGCCGCGCGCTTGGCCGCACGAAGAGTTGTCTAATTCACTGCCGCACTCTATTTGCGAAAGCAGACCGCATGCTGCCCTTGAGGCTGCTTTTTCTTTGGCTCCGCAGTTGCATGTCGGCCTTATCGATGAAGACCACGCTGAGTGGTTGCCTATTACTTTGCTGTCCGGCCTGGGCTCAGAATGGTATTCGCCTTACGGATGTGGCCAAAGACGTGAATATCGATTTTCGCCACTACTCACCGCTGACTCCCGAGCGACATCTGCACCTGTTCATGGGCTCGGGGCTCGCATGGATTGACCATGACCGCGACGACTGGCCCGATCTCTATTTGTGTCAGGGTGCCGCGTTTTCCAAATCGAAGGGCAATGAGCCCTTTCACAGCGATCAGCTCTTTCGCAATCGTCGTGGTGTATTCCAAAACATTAGCGATCTGGCTGGTCTGCGAAATCGTGATTATTCCATGGGGACGGCGGTTGGTGACTACGACAACGATGGCTTTCAGGATCTTTACGTTTCCTGCTATGGGCCAAATCACTTGTACAGAAACAATGGTGATGGCACATGGTCAGAAGTGAACAATCAGCCAGCATTGAACGATCCGCGATACGGATCAAGCTGTACCTGGGCCGATGTGGATGGTGACGGCGATCTGGATCTTTACGTCGCCAACTACCTGCAGTTGCCTCCCGAGAATTATCCGTTGTGCAACCATGAGGAGGGCGGCAAGCGATACGCGGGCGGTTGCCATCCTCGCTATCAGAAGCACGAATATGACATTCTCTATCGCAACAACGGGGACGGAGAATTTGTGGATGTCTCGGAAGAAGCGGGGCTGATGTCAGAAACCGCTAGAGCCGGGCTTGGCGTTTTCGTCTTTGATTCAGATGACGATGGAGATCTGGATTTCTACGTTGCAAACGACACCGTTCATAACCAGCTCTGGATCAACTCGGGCAAGGGGACATTCACTGACGATGCGCTTCTGACAGGAGTCGCCGTCAATGGCTTTGGAGTTGCCGAAGCCGGCATGGGTGTCAATGGTGGCGACGTGGATGGCGATGGGCGAATTGATCTGTTCGTGACAAACTATTTCAATGAAAGCAACACACTCTATCGCAATGACGGATTTGCTTTTACTGACGTAACGGCTGAGTTCGGTCTCGGTGCTTCCAGCAAGCAGAGACTTGGATTCGGCACGTCGTTTCTGGACATGAACAACGATGGATGGCTCGATATCTTTGTCGCGAACGGGCATGTTCAGTCCTATCCACCGGAGCTTGAACGGCACACGCCTTTTGCGCAGTTGCCGCAGCTTTTTTTGAACCGAAATGGTCGCCGGTTCGAAGAGATTTCTCCGGAGGCCGGTCCGTATTTTCAGAAACGCGTCGTCGGCCGCTCGTCTGCCGTTGCCGACTTCAATCGCGATGGAGTGGCGGACATCGCAGTACAGCACTTAAACGACGCACCTGCCATTTTGCGAAATGACAGTGAGTCCGCTCACAACTCCGTGACCTTCGAACTGATTGGCACCAGAAGCGATCGGGATGCTATCGGTGCTCGCGTCGAAGCAAAGCTGGGCGACCGCGCAATCGTTCGCCTGTGTAACGGCAGTACGAGCTACCTGGCCAGCGATGAACGGCGAATAGTTATTGGCATCGGGGAACGTACTCATCTGGACAATGTCACCATACGATGGCCCGGCGGACGGCGTGAATCGTGGCGATTTCCGGGAATCAATGGTGTCCAGAAACTCATCGAGGGACGCGGTCTTGCGGAATGAGACACAAAACACTGGGAACACAGTGATGCCTTTATTGAGATCAAAGCTCTGCTTGCTGGCGTTTGCCATTCTGGTGACATCTGCTGCGACAATTGCGTTGATCTGCCAACATTGGCATGCCGCGCCCGACTTTATGCAGCAGGCATCTTCCGCCTTGAAACGAGGCGATCAGGATGCTGCAATTTCTGCTCTGCGATCACACATTCAGGTTGATCCCGATTCTACTGCGGCAAAGCTGAGACTTGCCACACTCCTGAAGGATTCCAGTCCGGACGACGCGATTGAGTACCTTGGACAGATTCCGCCCTCGGACCCGAAACGAGAATATGCGGTGCAGCAGATCGCGATACTCAGCATCCTGCACAACAAGCTTTCGGAAGCAGAACATGCTCTTCTTGAGCTGGCAACCAGTCGTCCCGAAAGTCTTGGACCACAATTATCTCTGGCGGAACTCTATTTCCGGAATCAGAAACCGGAAGCCGCCCTGCCGTATGCGTTGCAGGCGGCCCGGATCGCCCCGGACAGGGCGCAAACCTTCCTGTTGCTCTCCGAGATCCATGACGAAATGCAGCATCCGGAGATGATGATAGAACCTCTGCAGGAGGCGATTAGTCTTCAACCCAATTTTTATGAGGCGCGCCTAAATCTTGCCTATGCGTTCCACAAGACAGGCGACGTTGCCAAGGCCGAAGAACAGGCTGTCTGGTGTTTGACGGTCAACAATCGGGACGTGGCCGCTTTGAGAATTCTGGCGTCGGCTGCGCGGGACCAGGGGCACTTCGAAGATGCAGAAAAACATTTGGCGGCGGCATTAAGGATTGAACCGGACAATCTGGATTGCCGCATTCTTGAGGCGGACCTGCTGTTATATCAGCGAAAGCCGCAGGCGGCGTATGAGCGTCTTCGAGAACTCTACGACTTGCAACACAACACCGTTCGATATCTCGGAGCGCTGGCTCGTGCCGCTGCATCCGCCGGAAAACGTGAAGAAGCCCGGAAACTGCATCAGAGGGTAGCCGAACTTTTGCAACAACAACCTGCTGTCAACAACAGCAGCAATCCGTAATTCGACTGTCCCATATTGTCGTTTGATTGTCGTGGGCAGAGGGTCGGGAGTCTTTTTCAGACGGAAATGTCAGCGTTTTTAACCATACAATTCGCCGAAAAAGACTCCCGACCCTTTCCTTCATCCAACGGGCCGACAATTCGATGCGTTTTCATCGAATGGCCGCCCCGATTGGGGCTTTGGAACACGGGAGACACTGTGACCTGGGCCGATGGCCCAGGCTATTGGAATTGATGGGCCTTTGGCCCGGAAACACAGGATAAAATCCTTCGCTGCGTTGTCAGCCGAATGGGGTCAGCCAAATGGGGCGTTATGAAATATTCGTCTGCCCCCATTCGGCTGACTAAATGCTCAACGCAGATCGTTTGCCGCATTCAACAATCTGTCAGAACGAATCTACATTCACATCTCGGATTGGGTTGCGGCCGAAGCCCGCGCCAGGATTAGAGTCGCCTGGCTCACTCAGAGAGTCAGGTCTACAATGTGAAAGTGACTGCGATTGGGCTGACGCCCACGGCTACAGGCGGTCGCCTCTCCGAGGCTGTCTTTTACAAGAGTCTCTTCAAAAACTGGAGCTGTCCAATCCCTCAGTGCCCCGGATTAATCTCCGGCGACACAGGCTTCGTGTCGTCCTCGTTGCGCACGCGGATCCAGTGGTCGTGAAACGATGCAACACCTTCCAGACTGACCGGCGGCATATGACACTGAATGCAGTTGTCTGAGCTCTTCGGACAGTCTTCGACCGACTTGCCTTGATGGCAGTCTATACAAAGCCGTTCATATCGGGCCTGGTCTTTGGAGACCGTTGCATGGGGATCGTGACAGGTCGTGCATCGCATGGCTCCGTCGGATTTTTGAAAACAGGGACTTTGCATTAATCCGGCTGGCTGGAATCGAGGCAGCATTTTGGACTCCGGCACTAACTCAGACTTTTTAATCGAATCCGGCAATCGATGACAACGGCCACAGGTTCGCAGTTCAGACATTGCGTCCGGCCATCGCGTGGCGGTTGTGAATTCGGGATCATTCAGCACCGCATACATCATTTCGATATGGTGGCTGCCTGCTCCATGGCAGTTTTCACATCCAACATGAGGAATCAGCCCCTCGATATCGCCATTGACCACTCGACCGCTGGTTGTGTGGCATTCAATACACTGAGTGAGCTTCTGACTCGATAACACCCGACCAAAATATTCGGCATCTTCGACTGGCCCGCCGACATAGGCGTGGCCAACTGTCAGGTCGAGTCCAGCTTTCTGTTCGTAGTAGGTGCCACGATGCTCAAGGCCAATGGTTCCTCCGTCCAGGTGCGGCAAGAGAGTCAGAAACGTGACTCCATGTGCACCAGATCCCAAGGCGTAAAACAGAGGAAACTTTTCGTCGCCAAACTTTGATGGCAACGAAACGGAAAGGCCGTCAGGATCCATGTGATATTGGAATGTCCCTTCGCGCAGCGGATCCCGGAACTCCACACCATCTAGCCGTTTCGCGAGATCCGATTCCGTCGTCGAATGAAACGTGTGAGCATGACCGCTGGTTGCATAGAGATCGTAAATCTCTATATGACAGCTGCGACAGGCGGCTGCTCCAACAAATTTCTCATTGCCATGCGCGTTAGCTTTTGCGGCTGAGTGGCTACGGGACTCTTGCTGCACAGTGATGTCTGTTGCGAAGAGCCACCATAACCCTAAGGCGAAAGCCCCCATGAGAATCGTGACAACGACGAATTTCCTCACTGACGCTTCCTTCAAAAAAAACGGCACGACCTGCATGGAAACAGGGCGTGCCGGACAAATAATGTCTCACACTCAACTGGTGAAACAAGTGTTACCACTCACCCAGAATTTCGCCACCGTTTCGTGAATGTGCTGCGTTCCACAAATTCGAGTCAACGTTGTCAGAAGAAAACTTCACGGAACCGTCAGCCAGCAGCAACTGAACGCCACCCGTGTGTTTACTTGATGCCGGGCGAAAACCGTCGTGAATACTTTCGTCGTTTTCACCATTCCACGACGCCTGATCGGCACGATTGTCGTTAGGTCCGCCATCGCCTGTCGCAGCCGTTGTTGCTCCAACCTGGAGGTTGCCACCCGGATTTCCGCCGCTGGCTTCATAGCCCGCCATGCTGCCCATCGTGCCGCCTCGCCCCAGAGTTCCCGTCACGCCACACGCTCCTTCAACCATCCATCGATAGCAACGACCTTTGGCATCGAGACCATAAGTGCCACCGCCTTTGATCGCTGTTCGACGCCCACGAAACACTTCTGCAACCGCGATGGTGTTACTTGTGCCGTCTTTGATGTCCGTTAAAGTAACACGAACTGGAGCTCCGCTGCTCATCTGAAAGACTGCTTCCAGACGATTTGATGGAATTGTTCCTGACCCGCCTCCATTGAGTTTACATTGTGCACTGGCCGAAACGACTGCAGCGTAGTTGGCTCCGGTTGATGTGCCGTCGCTTACCGAAGTCGGATCCGATGGGCAGAGATACCCAGGGATCGGGGTATTGTTAAAGGTACCCCAAGAGTTTGTTGAACCTGGACACCCCCCCTGTGAGTGGTGATTGACGAAGTCGATTTTGTTGTACATGGCGGATTGCTCAATAAACGGCAATATCATGACTCGCCAGCTCCAGCCTCCTGTGTTGGTCCAGCCATCCGGCCCACCCGGACAGTCGGTTCCATTGGCATAGATCTTGAACGGCGGGAGGACGCTGTGCGTGTCATGATAGTTGTGCAACGCGATGCCGAGTTGCTTGAGATTGTTCTTGCACTGCGTTCGGCGAGCTGCCTCGCGTGCCTGCTGAACTGCTGGTAAGAGCAAAGCAATCAGAATCGCAATGATTGCAATTACAACCAGCAACTCAATCAAGGTAAAGCCAAGCCAGCGATTTCTCCGCTGTTGGGGTTTTCTCGACACTGTTGCGAAATTCATAGACGACTCCCACAAAAAAACATTTGAGAACAGAACAGACACCGTATTCGTGCAGGATCGACGATCGAACATCTTGACGATATACCTTGCTTCAAGAAAAATCGGTATTTTTTGAAAATAGTGATATTTTATTCACTCGCATCCAAAATTCAGTGCATTGAAGATCAGTTTTGTACACTCCGTCTGCAGGCGAAGAACCACACCCGAATCAGCGAATGCCCTAGTGCATGGCGCCATAATCAAAACTTCATTTTTAACGAAAACTGCGGATGATGGCCCGGTTGGCTTTTCAGCTTCGCCGAACTGGAGTCGTGGTTGAGATCTGCCTTCCGATCGATGACAATATCGCTCGGATGCTGTCCGGAGAATTGTATCGGGGGCACATTTGGTGCATCTTTGTTGAAAACACGTTCTTGTTTATGTGCAACAAGTCGATGTGTGCTCTCGGTTGGATTTTCTGCCCCACTTGAATAGCTCTCGTTGTTTCCATCGATTCCTTGTCTCTTGTTTAAGGACATTCTCATGCGTTTGTTGAACAGTGCATTTCACTTTCTTTTATTTGGTTCTGTCGCGACGATTGTCGCTGGCTGCGGCGGTAGCTCGGATCCCGCTGCTGGCCTGAAGCCGGAACAGTTGGCTCCAGCTGCGGATAAACTGGGAGACAATCCGGAATATGCCAAGCAGTTTGGCGGTGGGGAGAAGGAGTAACAAAGAATGTTGAGCAAAAGGAGGGAGTCCTGTTTGGCCCTGCATGAAATGAGTCCCGTCGTTATCTCGCGTCCCTTCTCTCTCGTTTCGAGGGAGAAGGTGGCTTATTCCACGAGGAAGCGCAAGCCCGTTTCGATCGGTCCCTTCCGGAAATCTCCCGAGACCCGGCTCTTTGCTGATACGACTCTCACTGGTAGTATTCAGTCCGTCCTTCAATGACACTGACGGATTGTCCGGCGGCGATGTTGTGCAACTCCTGAATGACTCCGCTGGGCCAGTGAATTCGCACCGTGTCGGCCATGGGGTCCGCCCCCAGACCAAGAGTCATCACGCTTGAGTTGGATGCAAGGTAACCCGCATTCCGCATCAGCACGTGAACCGTTTTTCCGGAAGCGGTTTCCAGCTCAACAATCGCTCCCTCAGCAGACCGACAGCTTCGAGTTCCGAAAAAACGCAGCTGAATTCTGTTGCCGCTTGATAGCGATTTGTTGATTAGCAAGGCGGCAGGAGCGTCAATCAAACTGACCGCCAGATCGTCCATGCCATCGTTGTTCAGATCTGCGCGACAGGCTCCTCGCGCGTGCCACGCCTTTTCAAACCATGTTCCCGCGTCGCGAGATTCCTCAAAGCCGTCAGGGCCGCCTTTGAGCAAACTGGACCGTTGCGCCCAGTCTTCTGATGGCATTTGAGTCACATGTCCATTCGCGACGAACAGATCCAGATATTGATCACTATCGGCATCAATGGGAATTGCCGACCAGCCAACTCGAGACCGACTGCTGCGATCAATCGCCGTCCCCTGAGTTGTATCCGCAAACGTCAGGCTGCCGACCTGAAGAAACAGCGCATTGGATTCGTGGGAGAAGTTTGTTGTCAGCAGGTCAAGTTGACCATTTCGATCAAAGTCGGCACAGGCCACTCCCATCGACCCCATCGTTTCGCCCTGACCGTTAAAGGCGACGCCACTGGTCAGTGCAATTTCTTCATAGGTCCAGGGGGTTGTCTGCTGGAACAGTAAGTTGCGATCTCCGTCATTGGCAACGAAGATTTCCACGGTGCCGTTTCGGTCAAGATCGGCGGCGACACCCCCCATTCCATATTCTCGGTAGGCTGCAATACCCGACGAGTTCGAGCGATCCACGAAGTCACCATCCCCGAGGTTCTCAAGCAACAAATCCGTGACGGCCTGATACGAATGCGGATTGCAGTGAACTCGGATGCCTCCCGATTCACAGACCGGTGTGGGCAGCGTTCGAGGAGTATCAGCATAGCACGCGATGTACAGATCCAGATCCCCGTCGGCATCCAGATCACTCCAGCAGCCTGTCACACACCATTTGTCACCAGTCAACTTCTTTAGAATGTCTGACTCCTCGAAGGTTCCGTCCCCTTGGTTTACATAGAACGCCGAAGACTGATACCCCGTTACAAGCAGATCATCAAACCCGTCATTGTTCACATCGGCAACGGAACAGCCATGACCGTAGCCCGTCCATGCAATGCCGGATACCGGCGCCACGGGTCTATACTGCAGAGTGTTCTCGCATCGAAATAACAAAACACGCTGAGTACGATTGGATGGCCACTCCACGGGATTGCCACCATCAACAAACACAAGGTCGAAGTCGGCGTCACCATCAAAGTCAATGGCACCGACGCCTCCTCCAAGAGTCTCTGCCAGATGAAACTGATCTTCCGGGCCGTTGTCATAAGCAAATGTAACGCCAGATCCGGTGGCTGCGTCGAAGTGAATACCCAACGCCGCCGACGCTTCTGCTTCCGCTCCTTCATAGGCTGGAAGCGATTTGGGCTGAATATCAAACTCCGCCAGCAGTTGGCGGTCAGCGTCCCACGCTAGTCGCCGCTCCTCGAATTGTCCCAGAAGGAAACCAAACGCTGTCATTCCGAAAAGACAGATCATCATCAAAAGGAGATGTCGGTTCCGCATAGAGATGTGCCTATTGACCTGCAACTGACGTGACCAGTTGCGCAACATCATCAGCGTCCACCTCGCTGCACATTTCGGCCAAAGAGATCAGCGATGATCTGTCAGAAATCTGCTGAGTATTCATGGACGCCTGCACAATTCGAATCACCTTTTCAAGTTTCTCGGCCTGAATCAGCTCCTCCTGCGTCTTCTTCAGTCGCCGAAGAATTTCGCAGTATCTCGACCGTAGTGATTTATTGAGGGGACGGTCATGAACGGCATTTAGAAACGCTCGTTCTGCACCATTCCAGTTTTCCTGTTCGACACAAATCAGGCCCTTCGCATGCCAGAACTCCGATCTCATGCTTGTCAGTTCAGTGTCAGGCAGCAGGCGGGAAGCGGCGGCTACATTCCTTTCTGTGGCATAGGCGACAGCCTGCAGAATAGCCACGCGAGGATTATGGCAGTGCTCATCAAGGAGCTGGATACATTCTCGATAACGCCCCATCGCCAGAAAACATCGGGCCAAGCCCAGGCGAGACTCCACGTCATTCGAGTCTGCCGACAGGCTGGCCCTGAGCCAGTCTTCGGCCGTTGAAGCGCCGCGACTGTCGATCGAGGCAAGTCCGAGGAACGTCACGACCAGATCCTTTGGCAGTGTTCCCCGTTGCGACCACTGCATGAGCCGTTTCTGCATTTCTTCGGCGTTGAGCTGAAGGCCAGGTAATGATGCATATTGCCTCTGCAACGAATAACTTCCTGGATACTTTTCTATTCCCTGCGCAAACAGTTGATCGGCCACACGAAAAAGGTTCCCGTACAATGCAATCCGACCGGCTTCTGCGAACTGGGGCTCAGTGAGTTTTGAAATATCCTTGCTGCCAATCACGAGTGCCAGTTCTATCTCAGGGCGCTGGAGCGGCCCCGCAAGTTTAGTCAGGATCTCCTGGGCACGCATGGAATTCCCACTTCGCCCGAGAGCCTGTCTTGCCAGTTGCTCGGCTTCGGCCAGTTTTGTTTCATTCCATGCAACGGACGCCTGGTACTCCAGTTCTTCAACCGTGGGGCGTCTGAATGTCTGGAACACAAATCCGGCGATCGCAAAAAGAATAGAAAGAAGAAGGAATTTCATAGGAGCGTGACGTGATTGACAAAGGGATGCCGGATGGTTTGCTGATAGCATAGGTGTCGGCAATCGGCATGGCCAGTCAGCACGTCGCTTCAGCGGTCAGATTGATCGAGGAACGCGACGCTGTCTAAATTCAATTGCAAACAGACAGGTTGGAAGCCTGTCCTGCGACCCCAAAATCGCCAGTTCTTTATCGAGCGATCCCTATCCGGAGACCCGCGCGAGTCGCATGATGACCGGTCGATAGATTTCCGAAAACTCATCCCATGCCGCACGATCGCCCGGATCGCGAACGCGGAGCAGTAAACTGGGACGGGTTTCAGGCAAATTCATCGAAAACCTCAGAGAAGTGGAAGCTCCAATGTACTACACACAGTGACAAACTGCATTTGACACAGAATTTTGGTGCGTTGTGGAACGCAGAGCGAGAACGTATTCTGCCGCTCAACTAATGCGGTCAGAATCCAATCAAATCACCTCGGAAATCCGTCATGATGGCACCACCACTGGGGCGCACTGTTGTCGCAGAGTTTTTGGGAACTTTCCTGCTGATCTTCTTTGGCTGCGGTGCGGTGCATGCCGCTGTCTTGACGGGGGCTCAAAGTGGACTGTGGCAGGTTGCGATTGTCTGGGGTGTCGCCATCATGCTGGCGATCTACGCCGTGGGGGCCGTCAGCGGGGCGCATATCAATCCGGCGGTGACAATTGCCAGTGCCGTGTGGCGAGGATTTCCAACGTCGCGTGTTGCGCCGTACATCGGTGCTCAGCTGGCTGGCGCGTTTGTCGCAGCGGCAGTGTTGTTTGTGTTATTCGAGCCACATATTGCGGCGAAGGAAGCCGCAAAAGGCGTGGTGCGCGGACAGCCGGGCAGTGAGATGACGGCCATGTGTTACGGAGAATACTACCCCGCCCCGGGATCGCTGGGAGACGGCGACGGCCCGTACTCTTCTGAAGAACACGCCAAACTTCGCGTGCGGATGTCGCAGGGTCGCGCATTCGTCGCGGAGGTAATCGGCACGATGATTCTGGTCTTCGTGATCTTCGCCGTGACCGACACTCGCAACGGTGGCGTGCCAGCGCCAGGCACTGCGGCGGTCTTCATTGGACTGACCGTGAGTGCGCTCATTTCTGTCATCGCGCCGCTCACTCAGGCATGCTTCAACCCCGCCCGCGACTTCGGGCCGCGCGTGTTCGCCAGTCTCGCTGGCTGGGGTTCGATTGCCTTGCCGGGTTTCAGTGACCTGGGCTGGCTGACGGTGTATATCATCGCCCCAATCGTCGGAGCTGTGCTCGGCGGCGGGCTGTACGATGTCGCCATTCGTCCGGCCCACAAGAAAGAGTTTGTCAATTAGGGACGGTTCAAGAGCAAAGTCCCCCCTCACCGTAGCCCTCTCCCCCCGTGGAAAACGTGTCAAGTTGGAAAATCAATTGCGGGGGAGAGGGGACAATCGCAAGTAAATCCACAGCTTTATTCCTGACCGCGTAACGTGTAACACACTCTTCCCAACCACGTTACTCTTTCGGCATCGCGCGGCTGCTGGTCTTGTCGGCTGTCGGGAAGTCGGCGGGAATCGGAATCGTGACTTTTCCGGTCGCCGCCCATTCGGTACCACGCTGCAAAGTCGTGATGAAGCCGACGCACTCCATTGAGTATTCCGCATGTCCCATTGGCGTGTGGAAGACACGACCTTTGCCGTAGTTGATGGTAAAGATCATCGGTTCGTTGCGGCCGGTGACTTGCGATTCGGCAGTGGCGAGAACCTGCATGTTGTTGGCCGGTCCACGGAGCTGGTCATACAGTTCATCTTTTGCGTGCAGCCATTCGGTTGGCATCCCTTTGGTTATCGGATGCTCTGCATCACGAACGATGACAGGGAATTCCCATTGAGCCCCGTGATTGCCACCATTGCCCTTTGAGTCGTCCCGCACCAATTTGCCGTCTTTGTTGACGTACACGTAAGGACCATCTTTCTCGGTTCGGCCGCCCCAGCCGCCGAGTCCGATCATCTCGTTGTACGCGGGCCATTCCGGGAACGAATTGTCTGCCGCGTGAATCACGACAAATCCGCCGCCGCCACTGACGTAGGCTTCAAATGCCTTCTGAGTCTCTTCTGGCCACGGAGCCGCGCCATGGCCAAAATTGCTGATAACGACGGCGTATTTGCTGAAGTCCGGCTTGAAGTTCGGGTCCGTCCCTTTCGATGCCGCCGTCGCAACATCGACAGTGAAGAGTTTCGTCTCTTCAAGGTATCGCTTCATCATTTGAGTCGTGACCGGCCACACGCCGTGATTGTTCTGGCCATCGACGATCAACGCCTTGAGCGGTTCCGCAGCCTGCGCTGACTGCGGCATCAATTGCATGAGGCCGGAAAAAACAAAGACTGCCAAAAACACGTGGCTACTGGGACGAAACATGGTGGGCCTACTCCTCGGAAAACCTGCGTGGATGCGAAACGACCGACAAGCGTAACCAATTCGCGGGCTTGCGGCAAAGGAAGAGGATGCTGCGGTGAGTCGGTTTGGTGACGCAAATCCGCAGTGCGCGATTGGTCGGGAGTCCACGCCCTATCCCGTTTCACCGGTATCGATGAATCGCCGTAAGACCGGGAGGACTCGTTCGACTTCTGACTTGAAGCGTTCGAATAATTCCAATGCGGATGAAAGGTCTCCGGTCCCGGCGAGGTTTTCGAGTTCCTGTCCAGCCTGCATGGCAGCTTCAGAGTGGAAAAACCGCATCGCGCCTTTCACGGTGTGGGCGAGGCGTTTCGATTCGCGAGCGTTGCCCGCAGTGATCGCTTCTCGCAGTCGCGGCAGATTGAGGAAGACTTCCTCCATATACGATTCCGTAATCTCCGTCAGCCCCGGCAGATCGCCGCCCAGTTGCGACAACGCAGCATTCCAGTCCACAAGGCTCTGTGGCGATGGGGCACCCATATCAGTCGGGGTGGAGATCGTCACGGGCTGCGGCAGACCGAGCACGTGAGCGATTGTCCGATCCAAAACCTCTTTGTGAACCGGCTTCGAGACGTATTCGTCCATGCCCACAGCCAAGCAACGCTCGCGATCACCAGACATCGCGTGGGCCGTTATCGCAATGATTGGCTGATGTTGATCCGTCCCCAATTCTGACGTGCGGATTGCGGCCGTCGTCTGCATGCCGTCCAGCACGGGCATCTGGACGTCCATGAGAATGAGATCAAATTTTTCTGTCGCCAGGATGTCCAGCGCCTCTTGACCGTTATTCGCCACAACGATTGTGTGGCCCGATTTGGCCATCAGTGCCATGGCGACTTTTTGGTTCACAAGACTGTCTTCGACCAGCAGGATTCGCAGTGACGACAAGTCGCTGGATTGCTTCTCCTGAACAGCCAGCCAGCCTCCCTCTTGTCGCTGCTGCATCCCCAGCGTGCGGTTCGTGGCATTGTCATCGACGACCAGGACGCGCAGACCTCTGAGTTCCGGGGGTATGGATGCGGGTGGTTTCGCTTTTTGGGAGACCTTGAAACCCGCCGTGAATCTGAAGGTACTGCCTCGGCCGAGTTCGCTGTCGACTTCGAGACCGTCGCCCATGGCTAACACGAGTCGCTGACAAATCGCCAGTCCAAGACCAGTGCCGCCGAACTCTCGCGTGATCGACATATCCGCCTGTTCAAAGGGCAGAAAGATCGATTCGAGTTTGTCGTTTGCGATTCCGATGCCAGTGTCCCGTACGGTGAACTTCAGCCGCAAGTGGCCGTCCTGAAGGGATTCCTGCTCAACACGGACAACAACTTCGCCTGACCTCGTGAACTTGATGGCGTTGCCGACAAGGTTGGTGAGGATCTGTCGCAATCGGCCCGGGTCGCCGACCAGCGTTTCAGGAATTGCCGGGTCGACAAAGCACGCCAGTTCAAGGCCTTTCGATTCCGCCCGCAGAGTCTGAGCCCGCACGGTATCGCCGACGATGTCCTGCAGCTGAAAGTCGATCTGCTCGAAATGAATCATGCCGGCTTCGATCTTTGAAAAGTCCAGAATGTCATTGATCACGGACAGGAGGGATTCCGCCGAATCCATCACCGTCTTCAGATAGTCACGCTGGACATCGTTCAGGTGAGACTGCAAAACCGATTCCGTAAGTCCGATGACCGCGTTCATTGGCGTGCGCATCTCATGGCTCATGTTGGCCAGAAACTCGTTCTTTGTTCTGTCGGCTATTCGCAGTTCTTCCGCCAGCGTGACGGCGTTCTGGCGCTGCAGTTCCAGTTCGGCATTTTTTTCCGCCAGTTCCACTCCCCGCAACTGCATCTCTTCATTTGCGACATGCAGCGAAATCGCTGGCGCAAGTAACTGAGCCAACCGTGCTAGTCGCTGCAAATCGTTTTCGGTGAAGTCGCCGCTGTATTTGTCAGACAACTGAACAACACCGATAAACTCACGATCATGGCCCAGCACCGGCACTGCCAGCCAGCCGCGAAGGGGCGGATGTTCGAGTCCTCGCTCGTCACGCATATCGCTGAAGGACTTAAAGGCCGAATGTTGCTTCAACTCTTCGTCTGTAAGGCAGAAACTGAGCTTTTCCCGAGCCACCAGTGCCCAAATTCCGTCGCCGCTGGGAGGCACGTTGTAGGAATTGTACTTGTCGTATCTTTCAGACATTGAAACAGCGTGCCGACCCTCGGTGAAATTGCCTTGTGGAATAAAGCTCACCGCGCTCTGATGGGCGCCGATAATTTTTCTGGCCTGACGAGCCCAAAGACTCATGGCCTGGTCGAATCTTTCGCTGTGACTCTGTTCGGAACTGGTCACGTTAATGACGTCGGACTGCTCGTCATCAATATCAATCGAACCAGCGCTGGCGTAGGCGAATTCCAGCTCAGCCCGACTTTGTTCGAGTAACTGTTTTTGAAGTTGCTCAATCCGCTTGTGCTCGGCGATACTCCGGGCGATTGTGGCCGCAGCGACAATGTTGCCATTCCTGTCGCGGACTGGTGAGAGTGATAATCCGACGTCGAGTGTCGTGCCGTCTTTGTGAATGCGAACGGTTTCGATTCGTTCGACCGACTGGCCCAGACACAGTTGATCCAGCAATCGCCGTACTTCATCCTGTCGATCCGGCGGAACGATCCGCGTGATCGGCTGGCCAATTATTTCTTTTGCCGTGTAGCCGTACAATCGTTCGGCACCGCAGTTCCAACTGATGATTGTGCCATCGAGACGTTTGCCAATGACGGCGTCATCGGTCGCGTCCACGATGGCAGACAACTGACTCATTTCCACAGCGCGTCGTCGCAGTTCAGCCGAACCCCGCTGCTCACTCAGGACGACGTACCACAGGGCCACGCCGTAGGCAAGCAGTCGCAAAAAGTGCCAGCCCCACCACGGCAGATCCCATAACTGCGACTGTTCGAACATCACTGCCGCAGCGCCCAGCACCAGGCATTGGAGAATGAACAGCAAGTCATCGACATTCTTCAGCTTCCGCCAGATGAGGATCATTCGCGCCGCCGCAGAGAACAACAGAACTCCGCCGATCACGTTCAATCCCTGCGCCCACAACGTAAAAACAAGTTTTCCGTCCTCATTCCGCATCAGCATCTGCGGCAGGCGGTCGGGCAACGCAAGAGACACGATGCCGAACAACAGCGCGGACGTCGCGACAGCCCACGGCCACCATGTGACTACTCGACCCTGCCATTTGCGTGGGAACCACACCGTCGCGAACAGAACTCCACCGACAAACGTCGCCAGGCTGTGCAGCCACACAAACTCTGGCCCCTCATGCACCATCGAATGCAAACCGTCGAGCAGTCCCATGCCGATCAAAGCGCCTGCGATCCACACGTTGAAACTCGTCCCGGTGCCCCGCCGCTGCAGCGTCAACAGCATCCACGCCACCCACAACGCAATCAGCCCACCAGCCATTTCAACTGCTGCGTGAACCGGGAGATGCGGCCAGCGGGCATCGACGAATACTGTCTTTCCGAGAATCAAACAGGCCACATGGATCGTCAGACTGACACTGATAATGATTGCCAGCGTTAATTTCGCCCGTGCAGCGTCTTCACCACGCGACGTGACGTAAAACGACTCGACAGTCGGCAAGCCAGCGGAATCCAGCGAATTTTGGGCTGAGGCAGGTTCCATTGTTGCTTGTAATCAAAAGAAACGAAAGTTTGACGCAGAAGGCGACTCAGATTGAGCAAATCATTCAGTCTGCGCCGTCCTCAGGCCCGGAATTAATCGACAGAATCTTTATTCTCGAAAACCGTCCCGATTGTGAAATTTTGCGTGAACAAATTGAGTTCAACTATCGTTCTCATGTATGTAGAGGGAAGGCGAGGCGTAACCGCAACGTGTGTACACTAATGCAGTTTGGATTTTAGCGTGCCGTCCCAATGTTTACAAAAATTTCAAGGATGAAACCCCGAACATATTAGAAAAACACTTTCACTTAGTAGCGAAAGGGTCGGGAGTCTTTTTCGGATGGAAACGTCAGCGTTTTTCAACAAGCGACTCTCCGAAAAAGACTCCCGACCCTTTCGTCCATCCATGTATTTGACAGAAACCATGATGCTAGCTTCGCCCCCACTCAAAATCATGATTGTCGAGGACAGTCCGACTGATGCGCTTCTCTTGGTGCGTTCGCTGCGAAACGGTTTGGCCACACCGTTTGAATTCGATCTGGTGGATAATCTGGCAGATGCGGTCACGCGGTTGACTCAAACAGCCTTATCGGGGGCGGGCCGGATTGGACTGGTGATCACGGACCTCAACCTGCCCGACAGCTCGGGTCTCGCGACCTTTCAGACGTTAAACAGGCACGCGGGCGAAATTCCGATCGTGATTTCGAGCGGTCAGGACGGTGTGGAGTTAGCACTGGAATCGGTTCGTATGGGTGCTCAGGACTACGTTGTCAAAGGGGCATCGACTCCCGAAACACTTGGACGAATTGTCCGCTTCGCGATTGAGCGGAGCCGCCGTCTGGAAGCAGAACGCGAACGTGATCTGGCGAACCGAGAACTGGAAATCGCCCACAGCATTCAGCACTCGTTGTATCCATCCGGTCGCTTCGATGTGCCTGGCTGCGATATTGCTGGAGCCGCGTTTTCCGCAGCAAAGGCCTGCGGGGATTACTATGACTTTCTCCCGATCCCGGAGAATCGCTACGGCATCGCGGTCGGCGATGTGTGCGGGCACGGACTGCCCGCTGCGTTAATGATGCTGCAGGTGCGAACATGCCTGCGTTTGCTTGCGAAGCAGGGAGCGTCATCGGCCGCCGTGATCACGGGTGTCAATGAAGCTGTGCTCCACGACGACCCTAATCAACGCCGATTCACCTCTCTCTTCTTTGCGCGATTTGATCCCGCGAAGCGTGAACTCGAATTTGCCAGCGGCGGGCATCGCGGATACCTGTTGAAATCGGATGGCAGCACTCAAAATCTTGATTCCACAGTCACGCTTGTCGGGGTTCTGCCCGACATTGGAGTGCCGAAAGTCACCATAATCCAACTGCAGCCCGGCGATATCTTCTTCGTGCCGACCGACGGCTTTCATGAGGCAGCCAATTCTGATCGTGAGTTATTCGGTGAAGCCAGAATGCTCGCAACGATTCACGAGTGTCGCACGGAGCCTGCTGCTCGCATCATTCAGCATCTCCATTCCCAGACCCGTGGGTTTACAGGTCCCGTGACGCAACAAGACGACATGGCAGCAATTGTGCTCAAGGTCGTTTAAGGCGAGCGTACAGTACACCCGTCG
>Ga0138256_10002437_pt1 | contig 19892 bp, 16 predicted proteins | sample KNB2016incub_MG_FD_105486 | JGI IMG/M metagenome (GOLD analysis project Ga0138256, IMG submission 105486) | Active sludge microbial communities from wastewater in Klosterneuburg, Austria - KNB2014incub_MG | ecosystem: Engineered > WWTP > Activated sludge > Unclassified | place: Austria... | reverse complement strand
CGTCGGTGGCCGCACCGGCCTGACCGCGGTCGTCGTCGCGCTGTTGTTCCTGCTGGCGCTGTTCCTGGCGCCCCTGGCCGGCAGCGTGCCGGCCTATGCGACCGCACCGGCCCTGATCTACGTCGCCATCCTGATGACGCGCGGTCTGGCCGAAATCGACTGGACCGATGTCGCCGAGACCGCGCCGGCGGTGCTGTGTGCGCTGGCGATGCCGTTCACGTTCTCGATTGCGCATGGCATCGCCGTCGGCTTCATCAGCTATGCATTGATCAAATTGCTCGCTGGCCGTGTTCGTGACGCGCCGATCGCGGTGTGGATCATCGCCGCAGTCTTCGTTGCCAAATTCGCATGGCTGGGTTAAACCCGGTGATCGATGTTCTCATCATCGGTGCAGGCTTCGGCGGTATTGCCATGGCGCGGGAACTCGACCGGCTTGGCATCGTCGATTACTTGATCGTCGAGAAAGCAGATCGGGTCGGTGGCACTTGGCGCGACAACACCTATCCCGGCGCCGCTTGTGATGTGCCCTCGCATCTGTATTCACTGTCATTCGCACCGAATCCGTTCTGGTCGCGGCTGTTCCCGCGCCAAGCCGAAATCCATTCGCACATGCAACACCTCTCCGCGCCTTGGCTTGCGCGCAACAAGTTCCGTTTCGACTGGTCGGTGGCATCGTTGCGTTGGCAGTCTGCCGAGCGCGTTTGGCAGGTGTCGAACACCCGCGGCGAAATCATTGAAGCGCGGATCGTTGTCGCGGCGATGGGTGGCTTGCACGTTCCAAATTGGCCAGACATTCTTGGCCGAGAAACCTTCAGTGGCCGTCATTGCCACACCGCGCGCTGGGATCATTCAATTGCATTTGCCGGCAAGCGCGTTGGCGTGATCGGCACGGGTACCAGTGCGATCCAGGTGGTCCCCGAACTGGCCAAGGTCGCAGCACAGCTGCACGTGTTTCAGCGCACCCCGGTGTGGGTATTGCCACGTCCAGATGTCGCGATAGCGGCTTGGTTGCAGCGGCTGTTTGCTTGGGCACCGCCACTGCGTCTCGCGTTCCGTGCCGCGCTGTACCTGCAACTGGAGATGCTGTCGCTGACTTTGCTGAAGCCGCGCAGCGCATTCTGGGTGCGCTGGCTGGCGCGGCGGCATCTGCATCAGCAGGTCGCCGACACGACATGTCGCAAGGCGCTGCAGCCGGACTATCCGATCGGTTGCAAGCGCATCGCGCTATCAAGCGACTACTACCCGGCGCTACAGCAGGCGAACGTACATCTCGACACCACTGCCATCGCGGCGATCGAACCCGAGGGACTGCGTCTGGTCGATGATCGGCATGTGGCGCTTGATGTGCTGATCTACGCCACCGGATTCCGGCCGATGGATGTACTGGCGACGGTGCAGATCGAAGGCGAGGGTAGTGCATCGCTCAATCGATTGTGGGCGGATCGACCCTGCAGCGCCAATGGTGTTGCGGTTCCCGGCTTTCCAAATCTATTTTTCGTGCTCGGCCCGAACACCGCGCTCGGACATAATTCGGTGCTGTACATGATCGAGTCGCAGACCGGTCACATCGGCACACTGCTGCGCGACATGCGCCGCAGGCGCTGTGCCGAGGTTGAAGCCGAGTCCGCGGCGATGACCCGCTTCATGATCGATATCGACCGTGCTTTCCCTGGCACAGCTTGGGCCGGCGGCTGCAAGAGTTGGTACCTCGACGCGAAGGGGCGAAACATCGCGCTCTGGGTCGGCCTGACATTGACGTATCGTTGGCGCTTGCGGCGCGCACGGCGTCGCGATTACGCATTTCGCTGAACGGTGCGCACGGCACTCCCCTACAATATCCGGCGATACTGGAGTTTCGGAGCGTAGGCATGGATAAGTCAGGGATTCCGGTCGTGACGATCGACGGACCGAGCGGCTCGGGTAAGGGTACGATTTCGCGTGCAGTGGCAGAGCGCTTGGGCTGGCATTTCCTAGACAGCGGCGCGCTCTACCGAGCCGTTGGGCTAGCTGCGAGCTGGGCCGATATCGACCTCAACGATGATGATGCGCTGGCCCGCTGCGCCGCCGAGACCTCGGTGCAATTCGTTGATCGGAAAGGCGATGATCCACTGATTTTCGTCAATGGTGTGGAATCCAGTACCGATTTGCGCACGGAATTGGCAGGTGCGACGGCATCAGCCATTGCCGCAGTGCCGGCAGTACGTGCCGCTTTGGTCGACAAGCAACGCTCATTTCGTCAGGCCCCGGGACTGGTAGCCGACGGTCGCGATATGGGTACGGTCATCTTCGCCGACGCAATGGTCAAGGTATTCTTGACCGCGAGCGCCGAGGAACGCGCCGAGAGGCGTTATAAGCAGTTGAAGCAAAAGGGCTTCGAAGTTACACTCTCCACCCTTTTGCGCGAGATTCTCGCGCGGGACGCCCGCGACGCCGAGCGCCCGGTGGCACCGCTCAAGCCCGCATCCGATGCGATCCTGATCGACACCACCGGCATCGGTATCGACGAGGTAGCGGATCGTGTGCTGGCTCTGGTTCCTTCGAACCGGTACTGACAGCGACCCGCCACCGAATCGGTGCAGGCGTGGTCCCGGCTTCTGTCGGGGTTTTCACAACGGCGGCAACGCCATCACCCAAGCCTGACGTGGTCCGCGCCGCGGTCCGTCAGTTTTCTCCAACTGGAACCCAACATGACCGAAAGTTTTGCCGAACTGTTTGAAATGAGCCAGAACGCGCTGTCGCGTCTGAAGCCGGGCAGCATTGTTACCGGCATCGTCGTCGAAGTGCGTACCGACGTGGTCGTCATCCACGCTGGCCTCAAGTCCGAAGGCATTGTCCCGATCGAGCAGTTCAGGAATGACCTGGGCGAAATCGACGTGGCCGTGGGCGACGAAGTCAAAGTCGCACTCGACTCGCTGGAAAACGGATTTGGCGAAACCGTGCTGTCGCGTGAGAAGGCCAAGCGCTCGATGGTCTGGGACGAACTGGAGAAGGCGCTGGAAGCCAATGCCACCGTCAACGGTCGCATCAGTGGCAAAGTCAAGGGTGGTTTCACCGTCGATATCCGCGACGTGCGTGCATTCCTCCCGGGTTCGCTGGTCGATGTGCGCCCAGTGCGCGACACCAGTTACCTCGAAGGCAAGGAACTGGAATTCAAGATCATCAAGCTCGACCGCAAGCGCAACAATGTCGTGGTCTCGCGCCGCGCCGTGGTGGAAAGCGAATTCAGCGTCGAGCGCGAACAGCTGATGGAGCGTCTGCAGGAGAACGCGGTCGTCAAGGGCGTCGTCAAGAACCTCACCGATTACGGTGCGTTCGTCGACCTCGGCGGCATCGATGGTCTGTTGCACATTACCGACATGGCTTGGAAGCGCGTGCGGCATCCGTCTGAAGTGGTCGAAGTCGGCCAAGAACTGGACGTGCGCGTGCTCAAGTTCGACCGCGAACGCAACCGCGTCTCGCTCGGCCTCAAGCAGCTGGCGGAAGATCCCTGGGTCAACATTGCCCGTCGTTATCCATCGACCGCGCGCATCTTCGGCAAGGTCAGCAACGTCACTGATTACGGCTGCTTCGTCGAGCTGGAACCGGGCGTCGAAGGCTTGGTCCATGTCTCGGAAATGGACTGGACCAACAAAAACGTCAACCCGGGCAAGATGGTCCAGGTCGGCGATGAAGCCGAAGTCATGGTGCTTGATGTCGATGAAGAGCGTCGCCGTATTTCGCTCGGCATGAAGCAGTGCACGAGCAATCCGTGGGAATCCTTCGCCGCCATGAACAAGAAGGGCGACAAGGTCTCCGGCACGATCAAGTCGATTACCGACTTCGGTGTGTTCATCGGCCTCGATGGCGGTATCGACGGTCTGATCCACTTGTCCGACATTTCGTGGCAGGGCACCGGTGAGGATCTGGTCCGCAACTTCAAGAAGGGCGAGAACCTGGATGCAGTTGTGCTGGCCGTTGATCCGGAGCGCGAGCGTATCTCGCTCGGCATCAAGCAGCTTGAGCAGGATCCGTTTGCGTCGTTCATGGCGAACAACCCGCGTGGCAGCGTCATCAAGGGCAACGTCCGTGAAGTCGATGCACGTGGTGCGACGATCGATCTCGGTGAGGGCGTCGAAGGCTATCTGCGCGCGAATGACATCGCCAAGGAACGCATCGAAGACGCGACCACGCGCCTGAAGGTGGGTGACGAAGTCGAAGCCAAGTTCATCGGTATGGACCGCAAGGGCCGTACGCTGCAACTTTCGATCCGCGCCAAGGACGAGCAGGAACTGGCCGACACGCTCGCCGACTACCAGTCGGCAGCGGGTGGTACGACCAAGCTCGGCACCCTGCTGAAAGAGCAGATGCGCAACAAGTAAGCCCTGCACGCCACCGGCAGCAATTCTGCCGGTGGCGTGTTTTTCGTATCATTCGTTTCTGGTGTCCGGACCGTTATGACGAAATCCGAACTGATCGAAGCCATGGCGCGTCGCCAGATCCATCTCGCGCACCATGATGTCGAACTCGGCGTCAAGGAAATCCTCGAATACGTCAGTCAATCGTTGGCGACCGGCGAACGCATCGAGATCCGTGGCTTCGGCAGCTTTTCCCTGCACTTCCGTCCGCCGCGCGTCGGCCGCAATCCGAAGACTGGCGACTCCGTCGCGCTGCCCGGCAAGTACGTTCCGTACTTTAAGCCTGGCAAGGAATTGCGCGACCGCGTGAACGGCATCATCTCAACCGACGACGGCAACGACTGAGGCCGGCGATGAAGCGCTGGATCGTCATCGTCCTGGCGTTGCTGGCGGCGTTGCTCGCCGCCACCTTTGCGCTGCTGAACGAGGCCGTTGTGCGCCTCGACTTCCATTTCTTCGCCTTCGAGATGTCGCTCGGCGTGGTCGTCATGGCCAGCCTGCTGATCGGATTCCTGCTGGCGAGCGCCGCGCTCTCGGCCGCCGTGATCCTTCCGCAACGGCTGCGTCTGCGCACCCTTCGCCGTCAACTGGAAGTCGTCCGCCCGAGCGGGCCGACCGCTCCATGACGCTCGACCTATCGGTACTGGCGCTGCTGGTACTGGTTGCGTTTCTCTCCGGCTGGGTGCTCGCACGACGTAATCCGACCACGGCCGTCGGCGCACAGGCCGATCGCCTGCGCCGCAACTATTTCCGAGGCCTCAACTATCTGCTGAACGAACAGCCGGACAAGGCCATCGAGGTGTTCCTGCAGATTGCCGAGATCGACAAGCAGACGGTCGAGACGCATCTTGCACTGGGTAATTTGTTCCGGCGCCGTGGTGAAACCGATCGCGCTATCCGCGTCCACCAGAATTTGATCGCACGCGCGAATCTGACGGCGGAGCAGAAGTCACTGGCCCTGCTCGAACTCGGTGAGGATTACATGCGTGCCGGACTGCTCGACCGCGCCGAAACCCTGTTCACCGATCTCGTCGGCATCGACGCCCATGCACCTGCGGCTTCGCGCCACTTGATCGCGATCTGCCAGCAGGAGCGCGATTGGAAACGCGCCATTGAACACGCACGGCATCTGCAGACGATCACCGGCGAATCGCAGGCGGAATTGGTCAGTCAATTCCTCAGCGAACTCGCCGAACACGCGGTGGCGAAACAAGACGCGATTCAGGCCAAGGCCTATTTGACCGAAGCGGTCACGGTGGCGCCACTGTCGGTGCGCCCGCGTCTGATCGAAGGACGCCTCGCGCATGAACGACAGGACTGGATTCGCGCCGCGAATGCCTTTGAACGCGCGGTCGAGAACGATATCGAATATCTACCGATCGCACTCGCGCCGCTGCTCGAAGCGCTCGAGCACCTTGACCGCCGCGAATCGATCGACGCCATGCTCGACGAATGGATGCGCCGCTATCCCGGTATTTCGCCAGTGATCAAAATGACGCGGCGTGTGCGTGAGCGCGACGGCGACGAGGCGGCAATTCGCTTTCTCGCTGAAAGGCTTCGTAAGAAGCCGTCGGTGCGCGGACTGTCCGAGTTGGTCGAACTGCAACTGGCCGGGGTGCAAGGCGCGGCCCGGGAGCAACTGGAACAACTGCGCGACCTGCTGAAACAACTGCTCGATGGCCAAGCCCTGTTTCGATGCTCACGCTGCGGCTTTGGCGCACGTTCACATCACTGGCAATGCCCAGGTTGCAAGTCCTGGAGCACGATCAAGCCCGTGCATGGCATCGCAGGCGACTGAGGTGCAGGCGTTACTGGTCGCAACACTGGCGTTAGTCGTTTCCGTCGTGCTGACGCTTGCCGCGATGCATCGCGCCCGACGCCTGCAGCTACTGGATACGCCGGAGCGGCGGCGTTTGCACACGGTGCCGACACCACGCGGTGGCGGTGTCGGACCGATCATGGCGATTCTGCTGGTGTGCGCGCTGTGGCCGCAGGCGCTGGCCGGATTGGCTTGGCCTCTGGCGATCGGGCTGTTGGCAGTCGCCGCAATCAGTTGGCTCGACGACCATCGCTCACTCGCCATTCGCACCCGATTATGGGTGCACCTCGTGGCCGCCGCGATCATCGTCGCGGCCTTCATCGCCGCCGCCGCATGGCCGAGCCGCTATTCGATTGGCGCCGGCCTGATCTTGGTTGTCGCAGTGCTGGCATCGATCAACTTGCATAATTTCATGGACGGCTCCGACGCGCATCTGACGAGCCAGGTCGTGTTCGTATTCGCGGTATTGGCGGGCTTGGCCGGACGGCGTGATGCGGCTGACCTGGGCGCGTTATTGGGCGCCTGCACGATCGCGTGCGCGGCGTTCCTGCCGTTCAATTGGCCACCGGCGCGGATATTTCTCGGTGATGTCGGCAGCATTTCGTTCGGGTTCCTGATCGCCGCCTTTTCGCTGGTTGCACTACAGCGCGGAATCATCGGCTGGGGTGGGGCACTGATTTTGTCCTCGACGTTCATGATCGATGCCGTGGCGACGCTGGTTGGGCGCATGCGCCGAACCCGCCATTGGCACGCGCCGCATCGTGATCACCTCTATCAGTGGTTACGGCGTCGTGGCTGGGGAGCGGCGCGCGTGGTCGTCGTGTATCAGGGCTGGAACCTGCTGCTGGTGTTACCGGCGCTGGTTGTCCTTGATCGCCATGATCACGCGCCTGAGTTGGAATTCTGGCTGACAGTTGCGGTCTACGGTCTTGGAGTGTGTGTCTGGTGCGCAGCACGGCGTGCGCTATGGCGTCACCATCGGGCACAATAGCGGACATGAACCTGCGTCGACTCATCGCCATTCTTCATCCCCGACTTGCCGTCGTCGCCCACGATCTGGCGATGATCTGGCTGGCGTGGTTCGGCACCAACTGGTTGCGCTGGAACCTGCAAATCGATCCGCCGCCGGTTTCGGTGTTCGGCGTCGAGTATGCGATTGTGCTGTTCGCGCAAACGATCATTCTGGCCTGGACGGGTCTATATCGCGGCCTGTGGCGCTTCGCCAGCCTGCCGGACCTGTGGAACATCGCCCGCGCATCGGTACTCGGCGCCCTCGCGATCGCACTCGGTCTGTTCTTTCTCGATCGACTCGAAGGCACACCGCGCTCGGTATTGCTGATGTATCCGATCGCATTGATGCTGCTGCTCGGCACACCGCGCATGGCTTATCGCTACTGGAAAGACAGTCGTTACGACGGCGGCGGTGCCCCGGCCAAGCGCGTGCTCGTGCTCGGTGCCGGTCGGGCAGGGGAGACGCTGGTGCGTGATCTGCGCCGCGACGGCGCCTATCGCGTTGTCGGCTTCCTCGACGATAAACCAGGGCTGCGCGGCGCCAATGTGCATGGCGTACCGGTGCTTGGACCAATCGAGCATCTGCCGCAACTGGCGCGCGAAGTGGCAGCGGAAATGGTGCTGATCGCCATTCCAACGGCGAGCAACCAGCAGATGCAGCGGATCGTCGGTATTTGCGAGCAAACGACGCTGCCGTTCCGCACCGTGCCGCGTCTGGAAGACGTCGTCGAAGGTCGTTCGAACTTCAATGAACTCAAAGAAGTCGCGATCGAAGACCTGCTCGGGCGCGAACCAGTGTTGTTGGACTGGACTGCGATTCGTGCCGGACTTGCGTCGCGGCGCGTGCTAATCACCGGTGGTGGCGGCTCGATCGGCTCGGAACTCTGCCGCCAAGTCGCGCGCCTCGGCGTCGAACGTCTAGCGGTGCTCGAACTGTCCGAATTCAACTTGTACAAGGTCGAGCAGGAACTGCGCATCGAATTCCCCGATCTCGTCATCGATCCGATTCTCGGCGACTGCGGCGATGCCGCGACACTGGAACGCGTGTTTTCGCGTGTTCGACCCGAGGCGGTTTTTCATGCTGCTGCGTTCAAGCACGTGCCGTTGCTGCAACATCAGGTGCGCGAGGCTGTGCGCAACAACCTGTTGGCAACGCAGACGTTGGCGCTCGCCGCCGACCGCCACGGCGTCAACAATTTCGTATTGATCTCGACTGATAAGGCGGTCAATCCTTCCAGCGTGATGGGCGCAACCAAGCGCGCCGCCGAAATTTTCTGCCAGAGTTTCGCGCAGCAATCAAAGACCCACTTTATTACCGTGCGATTTGGCAATGTGCTCGATTCCGCCGGCAGCGTGGTACCGCTGTTTCGCGACCAGATTCGCCGTGGTGGGCCAGTCACGGTGACGCATCCGGAAATCTCACGCTACTTCATGACCATTCCCGAAGCCTGTCAGTTGATCCTGCAGGCTGCCGTGCTCGGTCGTGGTGGCGAAATTTTCGCGCTCGATATGGGCGCGCCGGTGCGCATTCGCTATCTCGCCGAGCAGATGATCTTGCTTGCCGGCAAAGTGCCTGAACGCGACATCCAGATCGTTTACACCGGCTTGCGCGCTGGCGAAAAACTGTTCGAAGAACTGTTCCACGAACAGGAGAACCACGAGAGTACCGGGCATCCGAAAATCTTCCTGTCGCAGCCGCGCTTGGTCGCGTTCGTTGAACTGACATTGATCATGCGCACGCTTGATGCGGCGGTGCGTCGTTTCGATGAAGGCGAAGCACTGCGCCTGCTGCAATCGTTGGTGCCGGAGTTCGACCAGTCGCGCACCGATCGCGATGCCGACATCGTCTCGATTCACAAGGCCGTCTCCTGAAAGGCATGCCCTGATGCGTATCCGTAAAGCCGTATTCCCGGTCGCCGGCCTCGGCACTCGTTTCCTGCCGGCCAGCAAAGTTGTGCCAAAGGAAATGTTGCCATTGATCGATCGGCCGCTGATCCAGTACGCGGTCGAAGAAGCTGTCGAAGCGGGCTGCGACACCTTGGTGTTCGTGACCAACCGCTACAAGCACGCCATCGCCGACTATTTTGACAAGGCCTACGAACTTGAAGCCAAGCTCGAACAGGCCGGCAAGCATGAATTGCTGAGCATGGTCCGAGACATTCTGCCGCGCCATGTGCAGACGGTGTTCGTGACTCAACACGAAGCACTCGGACTTGGTCATGCGGTGTTGTGCGCGCGCCCGGTGGTCGGCGATGAACCGTTCGCGGTGCTGTTGCCGGACGACATGATCTGGAATCGTGGCCGTGGCGCCTTGCATCAGATGGCCGACATCGCCGAACGCGATGGCGCTTCCGTGATTGCCGTTGAGGACGTGCCGCGCGAACACACGAATCGCTATGGCATCGTCTCGGCTGAGACGATCGATGCACACCTCGCACGCGTGCGCGGCGTCGTCGAGAAACCGAAACCAGAGGTGGCGCCGTCGACGCTGGCCGTTGTCGGTCGCTACATTCTGTCGCCGAAGATTTTCGAACTGCTGGAGACCACGCGTGCCGGCACCGGTGGCGAAATCCAGCTCACCGATGGCATCGCCGCCTTGCTCGCGATCGATCCCGTGCTGGCCTATCGATTCATAGGTCGCCGCTTCGATTGCGGCAATCGCCTCGGTATGGTGCAGGCCACCGTGCATCTTGCGCTTGAAGACGCCGAACTGCATAACGCCGTGGTCGCGATGATGCGCGAACGCTTGGCGCTGGAAGCGAACTGAGCGGGGCAGGGCATGGACCTGTCCTGGATCATCAATCATCTTGGTGAAGAGCGTGACCGCTATTTCGATGCGGTGATTCCACCGATCGTCCAGAGCGCGATCTTCGCCCATCCCGACATCGCGACGATGCGGGCGCGTCTTGCCGATGAGTTCAACGCGCATGTCTACACGCGTGGACAAAACCCGACAGTCGAGATCGTAGCCAAAAAGTTGGCGGCACTCGAAGGTGCTGAGCGGGCGCTGATGTTCGGTTCCGGTGCAGCGGCGGTGGCCGCCGGCATGCTTGCAAATGTACGCGCCGGCGATGAAGTGCTGTGCGTCGAAAAGCCCTATTTCTGGACCGGGCAACTGGTACGCAAACTACTCGCGCAATGTGGTGTGCGCGGCGTGTTCGTCGATGCGCGTGAGGCCGCTGATGTCGAGGCCGCGATTACTCCGGCGACACGCCTGATCGTGCTCGAGAGCCCAAATTCACTAACCTTCGAACAGCAGGAGTTATCAGCAATCGCGCATATCGCAAAGGCGCGTGGCATCGTCACCTTGATCGACAACAGCTATGCGACGCCGCTTGGGCAATCGCCGATCGCGCACGGTATCGACTTGGTTGCACATTCGGCGACCAAGTACCTCAATGGCCATAGCGACGTCTTGGCGGGCGCGCTGTGCGGTTCCGAGGTGATGATGCGCAAGGTTTTCGACGGTCCGTACATGACGCTCGGGGCGATTTTGTCACCGTTCGACGCGTGGCTGCTACTGCGCGGGCTGCGTACCTTGCCGGTGCGACTCGAACGAATTGCTGCGACCACGACGATGGTATTGGCACATCTCGCACGACATCAGCGCGTGCGCCGCGTCTATGCGCCGGTTACCGCACATACGACGCAACCGGATTTGACCGCCAGCCAGGTACATCATGCCAACGGTCTATTCTCGATCGAACTCGACGTCCCGGATATCGCCGCGATTGACCGATTCTGTAATGCGCTCAAACGATTTCTGATGGCTGCGAGCTGGGGTGGTTTCGAGTCATTGGTGTTTCCGATCGCCGGTGTCCGCGACTGGGGAAGCTTGAGTGCTGCCGCCGGCGTGCCGGTGAACCTCATTCGCTTCTCGATCGGTCTGGAGGCCCCCGAAGTGCTGATCGCAGACCTCGAACGTGGTTTCGCTGCGATTTGAGTATCGATTAGAGTGAGAATGTATATTATGTCTACTTATCGAATGGAATACCAAGACATCATCCAAGAATGATTCGCACCGCTCGAACGCCTGACTCCCCCGCGCGTTCCTCGATACGCCAGCCGATCCGATTCGCAAGTCGGCCGACCAGTGTCAGGCCGAGACCGAGATCGCTGCGTGCGAACGTTGACTTGCTCGGCATTGCCGGGTGGATCGCACCGGTGGCATAGATCAAGTCAATCGCCGCGAGACTCGCGCTCATCGTCAAGGTGCCAAACGACGTCGGTGGCAACAACCGTCTCAGGACACCTTGCAGCACCAAAAGCGATTCGCGCAGCGGCAAACGCAATGCGACGGTTGAACCGACGACGACCCGTAGGTGCACCGCGCCGATCGATGCCACGATCGGCGCCGCCGCATCGTGAAGCATCTGCGCGGCATCGACTTCGATCAATTCCTGCTCGCGTCGCCGCACTAAACACATCAACACGTCGATCAGTTCGCCGAGTTCCCCGACACCGCGGTCGATGCGCTGCACGCGCTGGCGGGTTGCGGGATCAAGTTCAGCCTGATCATTCAACACTTCGACCGCACCGCGCACAACGGCAACTGGCGTGCGCAGTTCATGGCTGGCATCTGCGAAGAACGCGCGTTCAGAGGCTTCAGCATCGACCAGTCGTGCCTGATAGCGGTCAATGGCGTGCGCGAGCCGGCCCAATTCGCCGGGGCCGGTATCAACCGCCAGCGAGGTGAGCACCGGCTCAATCGCGAGCGCATCCACCGCCTTTGCCAGCACCCGCACCGGTGCGAGGGTTGCGCCTGCAAACCACCAGCCGAGCCAGCCCGAAATCAGTGTGCCCAGCACCACAACCAAGATCAGATAGGTCGCCAGATGCCGTTCCAGACTTTCGATATCACTCAAGTCGATGACGAAATAGAGCCGGCCATGCACGCTGTCGAACACACCGATGTGCATGCCATCTTGGCTTTCGTCTTCCGACTCGTGAATGCCGGGAGGCAGTGCCGCGATGTCAGGAGGCACTTCCCCGGATCCATCGGGCGCACGCAAATAACCACTGAGCCGATGTGTGCGCGGCAATACGGCTTCGGCCGTGCTGCTCAGGCGCAGGTCGTAGTCTTCAGCCTGACCGCGCAAAATTTCATCGACGATTACATGCTCGTAGTCTTCGGCAATGAACACCGTCGCACCCACGAACAGCACACTGAGCAATGCGCCAAGCAGGGTGAATGCCAGTGTTGCTCGCCAACGCAGCGTCATGCGGAATCCATTACACCGGTTCGGCCAGACGATAGCCGATCCCGTGAACGGTATGCAGCAGCGGTGATGGAAAGCCACGATCGATTTGTCCACGCAAGGCATAGACATGCGTATGCAAGGCGGCGCGGTCGCCGCCGCCGTCACCCCATACGGCTCGCAACAGACGGTCATGGCTAACGACCCCTGGCGATAGTGTCATCAGCGTTGTCAGGATCCGCGACTGCGCCACGGTCAGCACGAATGATTGACCTTCGCGGGTTGCGATCATTGATGTCGGGTTGTAGCTGAGCGAACCGACGCGCAGTGTTTGATCTGCTTGCGGCGGCTGGCGTCGATGCAGCGCTTTGATGCGCGCTTCCAGTTCTGTCATTGCGAATGGTTTGACAAGATAATCATCGGCTCCTTCGGCGAAACCGCGGAGCTTGTCATCCAGGGTATCGCGGGCCGTGAGCATCAAGATCGGTACATTGTTTCCTGCCGCCCGCAGGCGTCGGCATAAATCAAGGCCATCGAGCCGCGGCAAGCCCAGATCGAGCACGATGACATCGACCATCGTGTTCATTGCAGATGCGAGGCCTTGCTCGCCATCGGCGGCATGATCGACGACGTAGCCGCGTCGTTCAAGGAAATCCCAGATATTGGCTGCGATATCGTGCTGGTCTTCAATGACGAGGACTTGCAGGCCTTTGGCGGGGCGCGTGGCGATCATGGCGCTAGCTTGCCACCACAGCACTGGCACTGCTTAACAAACGTCTGAGAACTTACCAAGAAGTTCTTACAGGTCACCCGGCACCCTGCCCTCGTGCCGATGCCGCAGTTTTTGCCGCGCCGGATTCTGCGCGGAGGCCGTGTGACCCGATTCCAATCTGTTTGGCAACGATACCGGCCGCTCGCTGCGTTCGCGGTGATCTTTCTGAGCATCGCTTTTTTGACGCGCCTAGCGCTGTTGTTCGCGACCGGTGACGAGGTGGCGCAAGCAGCAATGGGATGGCCACGAATTTTTGCCGTCGGCTTTGGCTATGACCTGCTGGCGCTGATCTATCTGTCGTGCCCGCTCGTGCTGTGGTTGTGGTGGATGCCAAAGCGATGGCTCGCCAGTCGACCGGGGCGTGTGCTGCACCTGCTGATCGGCTGGGGAATGGTGGCGTTGCTGCTGTTTGTCGCGGTCGCCGAGTGGGTGTTCTGGGAAGAGTTCCAGACCCGATTCAATTTTATCGCGGTCGACTATCTCGTCTACACCACAGAAGTGCTGGGCAACATCCGTGAGTCCTATCCGGTTGGATGGATTCTGACCCTGCTCGCGGCGGGTTCGGCGAGCATCATGCTGGTCGCTCGCCATTACTGGCGCAGCGACGATCAACACACGACATTTCTGAGCCGAACAGTCGTTGCCGCGTGCTGGTTCGCGCTCACTGCCGTGTCTGCGTGGTTGGTCAGCGGCGACATGAAGGACCTTGGCCGGAATCAGTATGCCGATGAATTGTCGGGTAACGGCATCTACCAATTCTTTGCCGCCTATCGCAGTAGTTCCTTGGATTACAACCGCTTCTACCGCACGCTGTCGCGCGAAGCGGCCTATGCCGAATTGCGGCGCAGCCTCGATACGCCGGACGCACATTTCATCAATGATGACCCGTACAACATCACGCGCGACATCGTCAGCGCGGCGCCCGAGCGCCGGCTTAATGTCGTACTAATCAGCATCGAAAGTCTTTCGGCAAGTTATTCTGGGAGCTACGGTCGTCCCGATACGCTGACACCGGAGCTCGACAAACTCACCGACCAAAGTCTGGTCTTCAGCAAACTCTACGCATCCGGTACGCGAACTGTTCGTGGCCTCGAAGCACTGGCCTTGTCGGTGCCACCGACGCCCGGCGAATCGATCGTCAAGCGTCCCGGAAACGAAGGCTTGTTTAGTCTCGCCGAAGTATTCAACGCTAAGGGTTACGTTTCCGAGTTCCTTTACGGCGGCTACGGCGCCTTCGACAACATGAACTACTTTTTTGGGCAGAACGGGTACCGGGTTGCAGACCGCTCCGACATTCCGGTGGATGGCATCCACCACGCCAACATCTGGGGCGTTGCCGACGAAGACCTGTACTCGCTCGCGTTGACCGAGTTTGACCGGTTGAACGGCACGAATACGCCATTCTTCGCACACATCATGACCACATCGAATCATCGTCCGTACACGTTTCCGGAGGGGCGCGTCGACCGACCCCAAGGTGAACGCAATAGTGCGGTTGCCTACACCGATTGGGCGATCGGCGACTTCCTGCGCCGGGCGCGTGCGAAACCGTGGTTCGATGACACGCTGTTCGTGATTACCGCCGACCACTGCGCTTCGAGCGGCGGCATTGCCCAACTGCCGGTGTTTCGCTATCACATCCCGATGTGGATCTTCGCGCCGAAGCACATTCAACCGGCGCGCGTCGATCGCATGATGGCTCAAATCGATATCGGCCCGACCGTGCTTGGCCTGCTCGGCTTCAACTATCAAAGCCAGTTCTATGGTGCCGATCTGTTTCAACTTCCAGCGGGCCGGGAACGCGCATTGATCGGGAATTACCAGCGCCTCGGTTACCTTCGCAACGACCAGTTGATCGAACTCGCGCCGCACCGACAAGTCCGCAGTGTTCGCCCTGACTTCGAAGAAAACCGACCACAACCGGACATCGCACTGGACCCGCAGCTCACGATCCAAGCGATCAGCTACTACCAGACCGCAAGCGACCGATTCCGCAACGGACTGATGCGCGTTCAGTCGTCGCTCGCATCGCATTCAGCGGCCAATGCTGATGCGACTGACAAACCATGAAATGGTTGCGCACGATCCGACCCTGCTTCTTTTGAGGTCGGCGATCGCGCTCGAATTGGTGCCCCGGGCCGGAGTCGAACCGGCATGGCTTTTGGCCGGCGGATTTTAAGTCCGCTGCGTCTACCGATTTCGCCACCGGGGCTTATCTGGATTGTCGCGGTGATCGCGTCAACAAAAAAGCCCACCATTGCTGGTGGGCTTTGCTGAATTTGGAGGCCTGGGTCGGAATCGAACCGGCGTTCACGGCTTTGCAGGCCGCTGCATGACCACTCTGCCACCAGGCCGGCGGCGCCGGCGCAGGCATCGCTGCAAACACCGGTCCTTTAAACAACAAAACCCCGGTTGCCCGAGGTTTCGCTTGGATCTGGAGCGGGAAACGAGACTCGAACTCGCGACCCCGACCTTGGCAAGGTCGTGCTCTACCAACTGAGCTATTCCCGCTGAGGAGCCGCGCATCTTAATGGCAAAAAATCTGCTGTCAACACCTGCTCAGTCGTCACGCGCGCGGATCACCGGCCACGCGGCGCGCATGTAGATCCCCGCCGACCAGATGGTCAGGAATGCGGCCGCAAACAACAGCCATTGACCGATTAAGTAAATCGCAATGCCGGCAATCGGTTCGCGCCACAACAGAAACGAAATCGCGACCATCTGCACAATGGTTTTGATCTTGCCGAGACCGGCAACGCCGACATGCTTGCGCTCACCGATTTCGGACATCCATTCGCGCAGCGCGGAAATGGTGATCTCGCGGCCGACGATCACGGCGCAGACGATGGCCATCAGTGGGCTCGGGTCGGCTTGCACGATCAGGAACAACGTGACCGTCACCGTTAGTTTGTCGGCAACGGGGTCAAGAAAGGCACCGAATGCCGACATCTGCCCGAAGCGACGCGCGATCCAGCCGTCTAGCCAATCAGTAATCGCACCGACCGCGAACATCAATGCAGCGATGATGTGCGCGCCTTTGAAGTCGAGATAAAAGGTCGCAACCAAGATTGGCACTAAGGCGATTCGAAACAGTGTCAGCAGATTGGGGATGGTCAGCTTCATACGTTCCGGTCGTAGCTTATGTCATCGATGCAGGTGCGCATAAATTCGTTCCGCGAGTGCACTATCTATCCCCTTCACTTGCATCAATTCTTCCACACCGGCGCCAGCAATGCCGTGCAAACCACCAAATTGTTTCAGCAAGGCGCTGCGACGACGTGCACCGATGCCTTCGATCTCATCGAGCACGCTGCCAGTACGCGCCTTTTCGCGGCGCCCACGATGACCGGTAATCGCGAAACGATGTGCTTCGTCACGCACCGCCTGCAGTGCAAGCAGACCGTCAGCGTCGGCGCGCGGCCGCAGAATGCGGCCGGAATCGGCCAGCACCAGTTCTTCGAAGCCTGGCTTGCGATCCGGTCCTTTAGAGATGCCGACGACGTTCACACCTTCGATGCCGAGTTCGCGCAGCGCTTCGAGTGCCTTACCGACCTGTCCCGCACCGCCATCGATCAGCAATAGGTCGGGTAGATCGGCCTGTTCTTCGACCAGGCGCTGAAAGCGCCGCGAGATCGCTTGGCGCATCGCGGCGTAGTCGTCACCGGCCGTCACATCGCGAATATTGAATCGCCGATACAAGGACTTCTGCGCACCCGCCTCGGTCGCAACCACGCAGGACGCCACGGTGCCCTCGCCCATCGTGTGGCTGATGTCGAAACACTCAATGCGCGCGGGTGCCTCGCTTAACCCGAGCAAGGGGACTAACGCCTGCCAGCGCTCGCGTTGCATGGCGTCGGAACCGAGGCGCACGCCAAGTGCAATTTCAGCATTGCGCAGCGCCAGTTCGACCAGTTTCACCCGCTCGCCGCGTTGCGGGCGCAACAGTTCAATCTTGCGCCCCGCCTTGGTTGAGAGTGCTTCCGCGATCAAATCTGCGTTGTCGATGTCATGACTCAAGATCAGCGTGCGCGGTACTGGCAATTCTGTGTAGTGCTGCGAGACAAAGGCTTCGAGCACCTCGGCGGCACCGGCATTTTCGGTCGCACGCAGCAGCCAGTGATGGCTGCCGAAACTGGTGTTGTCACGGAAAAACAAAGCCTGGACACAGGCCTGCCCATCGCGCACGACGCAGCCGATCACATCCGCGTCCTGCTCGTTACCTGTCACAAATTGCTTGGCCTGCATCTGCCGCAGACGCGAAATCTCGTCACGCAATTCAGCCGCGTTTTCGAAGGCGAGATCGGCACTCGCCTGCTCCATCGACTTGACCAATTCATCGATCACATCGGTCGAACGACCTTCCAGAAACATCACCGCATGGCGCACGTCGCGAGCGTAGTCGGCGGCTGACACCAAACCGACGCAGGGTGCCGTGCAGCGCTTGATCTGGTATTGCAGGCACGGCCGTGACCGGTTCTGGAAGAAGCTGTCGACGCAGTTTCGCAGACGGAACAGTTTCTGTAGACGATTGATGCTGTCGCGCACGGCAACGGTGCTCGGATACGGGCCGAAATAGCGGCCCTTGGCCTTGCGCGCACCGCGATGGAAGGCGATGCGCGGAAATTCCTGAGCGCTGATGAAAATCGAGGGATAGCCCTTGCTGTCCTTCAGCATCACGTTATAGCGCGGGTTCAGCGACTTGATCAGCTCGTTTTCGAGGATCAGCGCCTCGGACTCGGTACGTACCACCGTCACTTCGATCGCTGTGACTTGGGCCACCATCGCGGCGATACGCGGTTCCAGTTGTGGCCGCGCAAAATAACTGCCGACACGCTTTTTCAGGCTCTTGGCCTTGCCGACATACAGCAAGCTGCCGCTGCCATCGAACATGCGATAGACGCCCGGCGCTGCCGTCAACGCCCGCGCATAGGCGCGACCGTCGAAGCCGGAATCCGTCGCATCGGTCATCGATTCACTCGCCGATCGGCAAGCGCGTCACCTGGCCGTTGCTGGTATCGATGCGTACCACTTCGTGAGCCGCGGTATTGGCCACAAACAACTTGCCGGGCAGACTGGCGATGCCGGAGGGTTGGTGGAATTTGTAGGTGAGCTTGATCGATTTTGCACCACCACCGCGCAGCGATACTGCTTTGAGTTTGTCGTTGTAGGTGTCGACCAGCCACAAAATCTGCCCGTTCGCATCGGCGGCAATGTCGGTCGGGTATTGCAAGCGCACTTGCGCCGGCGGGCCATCGACATCGCCGAATTCGTAGAGTCCGGCCCCGACCAAGGTCTGCACGCGGCCATCGCTGCGCACGATACGAATGGCCGATCCATCGGCGTCGACGACGTAGAGCACTTGGTTCACGTAGGCGAGCCCGGTCGGTTTGGCAAAGGTGGCAAACATCCCATCACCGTCGTCGCGCCCGATTTTTCCAGTGCCGCTGAATAGATTCAGACGATAGCGGCTCAAGTCCAGCGCCCAAATTTGGTGCTGACCCGCCATTGCGATCAGCAGCTTCTCGCCGGCTGCGACCAAGTCCCACGGCGAATTCAAAGCGACCTGACGCGGGTCACCATATTCCTGCGTTGCTGGATGCCCATGAACCCCGGTCCCGGCGACGGTATCTACCTCGCCGGTGATCATGTGAATGCGCCGCACGCAATGATTGCCGCGGTCGGCGACGTAGAGCATGTCCTTGATCAGGGCCATGCCTTGCGGATCGTTGAATGCAGCATCGCCGAACTTGCCGTCTAGATAACCGGTTGTACCGGTACCGATCTGACGAATGATGCGGCCGTCATGGGTGCATTCGAGGATCCGGTTATGCCCGGAATCGGCAACGAACAGGGCCGATTCGGTGACCAACAGTTTGCTCGGGAAACTCAGCGCGGTTCGCGGTTCCGGACGGCTGACCGGCTGCATCGGCTCATAGAACCGGATATCGCGGTTGGCGGCGTCGTCGAGCAGGCTGCTGACGAGAGAATCGAGTTGCAGACGTTGACCCTCACCAGCAAGGATTCCGGCGACCTGACCCTCGGCATCGAGCACCGCCACCGACGGCCACGCCTGGATTCCGAATTGACGCCAAGCCACCCAGTCGGCGTCGTTGGCGACCGGGTAGCGGATAAAGTGCCGGTTCACCGCTTTGAGCACGTTGGCCGGTTGGCGCTCGTGGTCGAACTTTGGCGTATGGATGCCGATCACGCTCAGGCCATCGTGGTACTTGGCTTCGACGATTCGCAATTCCTGCAGCAGGTGCAGCGAATTCACGTTGGCCGCGTTGAAAAAATGCAGCAGCACCACTCGCCCTCGCAACTTGTCGAGCACCGGTGCTTGCTGGACGTTTAGCCATTGCAGCGTCGGCGGTAGCTCGGGGGCAATCAGTTGGGCGGCCATCAACTACTCCGGAGGCGTTGAGCGGTGATTATGCAGGTGCCGGAGGTGTTTGGTCAGCCCCGCGACACCCTCACGGATCAAGTCAAAACTGTGTTCGAATTCGGCACGGCCACCGGTGTAGGGATCAGGTACCTCGCCCTGCGGCGCATCGGCAAAGGACATCAGCAGGCGAATTCGGCCCCAACTATGCGCGGGTGCCCGCGCGCGCAGGTCGCCGATGTTGCGCTGGTCCATCGCGACGATGAGTTCCGCATCGTCGAAATCGGACATCTGCACCTGACGCGCACGATGAGCGCCG
>Ga0138256_10002436_pt1 | contig 19892 bp, 17 predicted proteins | sample KNB2016incub_MG_FD_105486 | JGI IMG/M metagenome (GOLD analysis project Ga0138256, IMG submission 105486) | Active sludge microbial communities from wastewater in Klosterneuburg, Austria - KNB2014incub_MG | ecosystem: Engineered > WWTP > Activated sludge > Unclassified | place: Austria... | reverse complement strand
TCGGTTGGATTGTGAATGATAGCCGAGAGGTCTTTGTTATGACTGCTAAAATAGACCCCCATGCCAGCGCCAACAGATAACAAAATGAAGACAGAGGCTGCTATTTTAAGTATTTGTGGCACAATACGCTTCCAGGATATCACTTTGGCAGATCCGGACGGAAGACGCTTATCCAAAGCCTCCCAAATCTGCTTTGGAGGACCTTCTTCTTCGAATTCCTGGCGGTGATGCTTTATGTAATCTTTTAATTTGTCGTTTCCCATTTTCATTTATTATTTCAAGACATTAATTCTTTTAATTTGACTTTGGCTCTACTGTACTGAGACTTTGAAGTTTCTTCGGAAATGTTCAGAATCTCCCCTATCTCCTTGTGATCATATCCTTCAAACAAATACAAAGTCAATACAGTGCGATAACCATCTGGCAAGGCAGTCATTGCTTTTTTAATCTTTACTACCCTCAGATCCTGATCATCAAAATCAAATGATGGATCAGGCTCCGGATCGGGCTCTTGTGAAGTCAGCTCTATGAGATGCATCCGACGGCTCTTCAGCTTGTTGATACATCTATTGACTACTATGCGCTTTATCCAGGCGCCTAGTGTAGACTCGTACCGATAAGAATGCAAATGGGAGAAAACATCCACAAACGATTCTTGCAGCAGATCTTCTGCTTCTTCGGGCATAGTCATCATGCGCAGGCAAATATTGTACATCGCTTTCGAATATCGATCGTACAAAGCAGCCTGTGCTGAACGAAGACCAGATAAGCAGGATTCTACAAGAGCCTTTTCATCTGGTCTATCTCCCCAAGAGAAAGTGGACATTTATAATAATAAGGACGATAAGTTTTTAAAGGGGTTGCATCTACCAAAAAAAATTATTCTTCTTCAGAATCAGGAGCAGATTTGGGCTGGCCATCTTCTACCCTTTTATCCTGAAGGTGTTTGTTTAGAAAAGCATTGATATCATCTATATTCATATTGCTTTTAAGCTCTCCAAAAGGATTGATCTCTATATCAAACCCTTTGATTTCTTTGTGGACCTTATGCTGCGTTTTTTTCTTATTCATGCTTTAAATCATTAGAGTTTCTAAAGATATCATTGTTTGGTGATTTGGAGCAATAAATTAAAGGAGAGTCAATTACAAACTACTGACTGTCAATGCTATGAAATGGTATTACTTTGGTCAAAGATATCTTTCAAGTATTTAATCTGATGGCTGCTGATTCGGAAAATCCATTTTTCGTGGTATAACCATTTAACCCCATCAGGTTTTATAGAAACTGGTTTTGTGATACCGAATGGATCTTATGTCACCTTCCAATTTCTATCCTTTTCCACGCATCACTATGCAATTTAGGAAACTGTCCGGCCAGGACGATTTAAGGGAGGCTGTCCATCAAAAGACCGATTCGCGTCAATCCATCCTGCTCCAATACCTCCAGCATCTGAAACACCGTAGGCCCCTGAAGACTCCCACATAGACCCAATCTGAATAGCGGAAACACTTCCCCTGGTTTGAGCGCTAATTCTTTCATCATCTCCTTGGTGGAGGCTTCTAAAGTGACGGATTCATAAATCCCAAAAGAATGCAGTTGGGCCAATAATTGTTTTATTTTACCTTTTAGCTCTGGTCGCCAATGCTTTTGGATCGCTTCAGGATCTACATGTTGGGGTTCCTCAAAGAAATAAGCTGCCTGGACAGCGATCTCATTTACTTTATATACCCTCTCTTTATAAAGCGCGACGATTTTAAGCAGCGTGTGATCATTTACCTCCCATCCATTGGCTGCAATATCTGATTTTACACGATCGGCAATAGATTCATTGCTAAGCTGCCTCAGATATTGTTGATTGAACCATAGCGCTTTTTCAATGTCAAATCGAGCACCCGATTTGTGCACTTTATGTAAGTCAAATGCTGCTACCAATTCGTCCAGGCTAAATATTTCCTGATCCGTGCCTGGATTCCAACCCAGGAAGGCCAAAAAATTAATCAGGGCTTCAGGTTCCAGTCCAAACTCCCTAAATCCTATAAAACTATCCTCAGCGGTAGCACCTTGCCAGGACAACGGAAATACGGGAATGCCAAATTTTGCACCATCTCGTTTACTCAACTTTCCTTTGCCATCCGGCTTCATCAGCAAGGGAAGATGGGCGAAGGTTGGTGGACTCCATCCAAAAGCAGCATACAATAACAGGTGATGGGCAGTGCTGCTGAGCCACTCTTCGCCTCTGATCACGTGCGTGATCTCCATCATGTGGTCGTCTACGACATTGGCCATGTGATAGGTAGGCATACCATCGCTTTTGATCAAAATTTTGTCATCCAGCTCGGTACTATTAAATGTCACCTCGCCGCGGACGATGTCTTCAAAAGATATCAATTGGTCAGGCTCTACCAGCAATCTTACGACATATGGTGTCTTAAGATCAAGCAGAGCATCCACCTCCCCTTGGTTCAATGTGAGGCTATTACGCATAGTGCTTCTTACTGATGCATCATATTTTGGGGCCTGGATACCTTCATCTGTCAGACGCTGGCGCATCAGATCAAGGTCAGACTCTGTATCAAATGCATAATACGCTCGTCCTGATTGGATCAATTCTAATGCCTTTTGGTGATATATTTTCTTTCGTTCCGACTGCCGGTAAGGACCCTGATGTCCCCCATAACTTAACCCCTCCTGAGGCTCTATGCCACACCATTTTAATGATTCAAGGATATAATCTTCAGCCCCTGGTACGAAACGACCCTGATCGGTATCTTCGATTCGCAGTATAAAAATGCCTGAATTTTTTTTGGCAAACAAGTAATTATAAAGGGCAGTTCTTACACCTCCTATATGTAGAGCACCTGTTGGAGAGGGAGCAAATCTTACGCGAACAGACATCTATGAAAATTTTAGTTAAAAAATATATTAAAAAAATATTTAATATGAAAAACGAATTATACTTTTGTTGCAGTATTAAAATTGATAGTTTGAGGCAACGCATTTTCTTAACGGAGCGTTTAACCTATGACAAATTTAGTTTTTAATCCTACGATTGTAATCTCATTATCTCATGAACATATAATAGACAGTTATGTATTTGATCAAGACACCAAAATTAATTCAAAATTTTTTCCCCAATTTTATCTGGCATGTGCCCACAAAAGAAAAGGTCATCTTTCTCACTTTTGATGATGGGCCTATCCCTGAAGTCACTCCCTGGGTCCTGGAGGAGCTTGCCAGGTATAAAGCCAAAGCCACTTTCTTTTGCGTAGGCAACAATGTAAGACAACATCCTGATATCTTTCAAAAGATTATAGACCAGGGACATTCTGTTGGCAATCATACTTTTAATCATCTGAATGGTTGGCAGACTGACCACTTACCTTATTTCCATGATGTCCGCCATTGTGCTAACCTGGTACTCTCCTCCCTTTTCAGACCGCCCTTTGGCAGATTAAAACCTGCTCAGATCCAGTTTCTTCAAAGACATTATCGCATCATCATGTGGGATGTACTCAGTGGCGATTTTGATCAGGAGATCACTAAAGAGCAATGTCTGAGAAATGTAATCGATAATACAGTAGAGGGAAGTATTGTGGTATTTCACGACAGCATCAAAGCCAAAAAGAATCTTAGCTATGCTTTGCCTAAAGTTTTAGACTATTTTTCAAGGTTGGGCTATACATTTGAATGTCTTAGTCAGCATTCGATTCACCAGGGCATCTTCAAAAAACAAGAATCAGAGGTATCCCACTCTTAAGGCTTATCACCTGATCGATATTAATTCATATCTATTCGAAGGTGATTATCAGGCTTTTGTCCTGACACAATTGTGAATGTTTTATTAATTCAAGTCCTGTCACTCAGGCGACAATAAATTATTTGGTACATTAGCTTTATATGACAGAAGGAGGCTCCGTGCAAGCCGTACAACAGCTACGCAATCTTGAGCATCAGCTTTCACTCAAGCAGATGCAGATCCAGCGTCTGCTCAATATCACACAGGCTATCAATAATAATATGGTAGCCGAGGACCTCTATGCCATGTATCGCGAATTTTTGAGGTTTGAGATGGACATGTCCAAAGTACTCCTGCTGATCAAAGAAGGTCAGGACTGGCAGGTGGCTGTACAATTCAACTTAGAATCAGAATACGATATCCCAAAATTGTGTCCACTGTTAAATAAATTTCATTCTTTATATACTGTCAAAGACATAGATGACCCACAGCTTCATGAGTTTGACATCGTCATCCCGGTCTATCACAAAGAGCAAGCGATAGCGTATGCGCTGGTGACGGTATCCAATAAAGAGGACCTCTATCATAGGATTCAGTTTATCCAGACCATCACGAATATCATCGCTGTCGCTATTGAAAACAAACGATTGTTTCGTAACCAGGTGGAGCAGGAGCGAATGAATAAAGAGATAGAACTGGCCAAAGAAGTCCAAAATCTGCTCATCCCCCAATCTCTCCCCAAAGGCAAAAACTTTGAAGTGTCCAGCATCTACAAACCTCATTTTAATGTAGGTGGTGATTATTACGACTGCCTGACTATCGATAAAGGGCGGTACCTGATCTGCCTGGCAGATATCTCCGGCAAAGGAGTGTCTGCGGCACTGCTTATGTCTAATCTACAAGCCAATCTAAGGCAACTCACCAAACAATACTCTACACTAGAACATCTGGTCACTCAGTTGAACGAAGCTGTATTTTCAATAACCAAAGGAGATCGGTTTCTGACCTTTTTCATTGCAGAGATAGATCCTGCCAGAGGTGAAATACACTATATCAATTGTGGTCACATCTCCCCACTGCTATATAGTCACAAAGAAATCAAGCTGCTGTCTACCGGGAGCACTGTAGTCGGAGCCTTTGAAAAGCTTCCTTTTATTGAGCATGGCTACGAGCATGTAAATGAACCCTCTTTGTTATTGATATTTACGGACGGATTGACGGATCTGGTGAATCCTGCGCACGAATATTTTGAGATAGAGCAAATCGAAGCTTTTGTCCAAGAATATCATCATGAAGGAGCCACAGAGTTTAATCGCCAATTGATGGAACAGTTAGAAAAATTCAAAGGAAATCAGACTTTTCCCGACGATATCACCGTCCTTACCTGCAAAATTGATCCGAATGCTGTATCTTGACCCCTTGTTTTAAAGATGAAAAACAGAATTGTAGCTGGCCTTTTGGCTATATTTGGTGGCGCTGTTGGGGCTCATAAATTTTACCTGAGGAAGCCCGGGACTGGGATCTTTTACTTTTTTATGTTTATGGTTTTTCTCAATGCCAGGTTTCCTGTAATGTTTATGATCGGTTTGTTAGAAGGTCTGGGTTTGCTGATGATGTCTGACAATGAATTCAACAGGAGATATAATGGCGGTACTGCCCCTCAGGAAGGCCAATTTCCGTGGCAAAGACAGCAACAACAAGGAAGACAATTTCCGTGGCAACAACCTAATCCGGCGAGAACCCAATCCGCCCCACAGAATAGAACCTGGAAAAATGTAGAAGTGCCTGATTATAGCAACAGCCGTAGGAATATATTCAAAGAAAGCGCTTTGCGTAAGTACAAAGAATTTGATCTGGACGGTGCTATAGAAGATTTTCAAAAATCCTTGCAACAGGAGCCTCGTGATATTGCCACTCATTTTAATATAGCCTGTGCCTATTCTTTGACAGAGCAGGGAGAAAAAGCATATACCCATCTTTCCAAGGCAGTAGAAGCAGGGTTTACCGATTTTGAAAAAATCAATGCACACGACGACCTGGCTTATGTAAGAATACAACCTCAATGGGATGCATTCAAAGACAGTGGTTATCGTCGATTTGAGCCTTTTAAAAAAGATCCTTTTGAAACTCCAAAACCAGAACCGCAAAATGATTTACTTCTGGACCAACTAAATAAACTCAACGAACTAAGGCAAAAAGGCCTGATCTCTGATGCAGAATATGCTTTGGAGAAAAGAAGACTAAATGAATAAATAACAAAACATTAATATCTGTCATCGGATGGATCTCGTCAATAATCCATAAAACCACGACATGATAGCACACGAATTAATTTCTGAAATCATCGAGCCACTCACTCCAGACATGGATGGGGAGAAGGCATTGCAAATGATGCAAAAATATGGGGTTCATCATCTTCCAGTGGTGGGAGATGAGGAATATTTTGGTTTGCTCAGCGAAGAAGAGATTTTAAAAAACAATATTGAGACTCAATTGGAAGCTTACCTCGGTGTGCTTTATGGTATCTACGCCAATAGAAATGAGCATCTGTTTGATGTAATGAAAAAAATCACAGAATCAGATCTGACTGCCATCGCAGTGTTGGACAATCAGAAAAAATACCTGGGTACTATCGTTCGTTCTGAATTATTCGAATATTATCATAAAAGTTTTGCCTGGTCGGAGCCGGGCAGCATTCTTGTCCTCGAACTCAGCGATGCGCAGTATAGCCTATCCGAGATATCCCATATTATAGAGGCTGAACAAGCTATGATCCTCAGCAGTATCATCAGCAGACCCACTGAAACTACGATTTTGCTCACCATCAAAGTAAACAAGCTGGATGTCTCCCGCATAGTTGCAGCTCTAAGGAGATATGACTATGAGGTATCTGCATCTTTTTCAGAAGATGAAGTGGTAGATAATTTTAAAGAAAGATATGAGGCCTTTATGCATTATCTAGATGTCTGATATTGACACCAGATGAAGTATTTAATTTATTTTGTTTTTGTATCATGTTTCATGCATCAATTGACAGCACAAGTGCTTCATATTGACTCCATTCTATATACTGGCAATAAAAAGACTCAAAATTATATCATCCGCAGGGAGCTGGACTTCAAAGCAGGAGACACCATAGCGTCCACTACTTTAACGGGTATGTTTTTACAAAATCGCTCCCGAATACTCAATACTGGCCTGTTTAAAGAGGTAGCCCTCAATATAAAATCATGGGATACTGAGTCAAACCATATCAGTATAGAGATCAAAGTCCAGGAGGCCTGGTACATCTACCCAATACCAATTTTTGAACTGGCAGACAGAAACTTTAATGTATGGTGGGATGAGTTTAATGGATCACTTTCAAGGGTAAACTATGGTATCCGCTTTACCCACAATAACCTTACAGGGCAGCAGGATGCTTTAAAACTTACTGCACAATTTGGTTACAGCACAAAATTGGAAATGAACTATTCGTGGCCTTTTTTTGGCAAAGACCGTGCCTGGCGATTTACCACGGAGGCACTGTATTCTAAAAATAAAGAGTCCTATTACAATACGCTGGAAGACAAATTGGTCTTTTACAAATCAGAAGAGGACTATCCATTACAAAGGTTTAGATTGGCCACCAGCTTGCAACATCGCACCACCCTTCAATTGTTTCAGAGCCTGAGGCTGGAATATGTGTATAATCAAACAAGTGACCAAATTAGCAAGTTCCTCAATCCTAATTTTTTCCTCCCAAATCAGAACAAACAACAATTTATTGCGATCAGATACGAATTTAAATATGATGATAGGGATTTAAAGTATTACCCTTCTAAGGGGAGGGCAGCTGAAATCGTTATTCTAAAAGAAGGCATAGGTAATACCGGTGATGTAAACTCCCTTACAGCCAGCTTTCAAATAGATCAATATATACCCTGGAATACCAGGCACAATGCCGGCTTCCTTATCAAAGCAAAAGGATCAATCATCCGCGACCAGATACCGTATTATAACAGCAGGGCCTTAGGTTATGGTGAAAACTACCTCAAAGGCTACGAATACTATGTGGTAGACGGTATGGATTTTATATTTTTAAAATTCAGAGAACGTTTTATTTTTTATGATCGGACCTTCTCCCTGCTTCCTGAAAAAAAACTCGGTATCCGAGCACTGCCGCTCAAATTAAGCGTCGCAGCACACGCCAGCTCCGGTTATGTCAACAATGTCTTTTATGCTGAAACCAACCCTTTGAGTAACCGATGGCTGTATTCGTCCGGTATGAGCCTGGAAGGATTATTTTCTAATACCAGCCTGATCCAGTTAGATTGGAGTATAAATCATCGCAAAGAATCTGGATTTTACTTACATTTCAAAAAAGAATTCTAAGCTATGAATGTTCTCGTATTTTCAATGGAGATTAAAGAAGAGGCCAGGCCTACGTATAACGCACTGTTGCAGGCTTTTTTAGACACTCCCGGCGTACAACTATACTATCATAGCGTGCAGGAAATGGATCTGTCATCTTCTTTCCCCGATATTACCCACCTTGCTACCCGCATACAACTCAAAGAAGAAAAAATAGACATCATCATCAGTGCAGGCGGAGATGGCACTATGCTCAAGGCTGTATCTTTTGCAGGTGATGCAGGCATCCCCTTTTTAGGTTTTAATCTTGGTCGTCTAGGTTTCCTGGCAGTGATAGAAAAAGAAGAAATCAATAATATGGTCGAGGCTTTAGTCAATGGCAATTATATTCTGGAATCGCGCTCTACTTTAAAGATGAATGCCTCACCTGAAGTGTTTGACGCTGATGCATTTGCATTAAATGATTTTACGATTCTCAAAAGGGACAATTCCTCTATGATCCGAATCCATAGTACCATCAATGGAGAATATCTCAATACATATTGGGCTGATGGCCTCATATTAGCCACCCCTACCGGATCTACTGGCTATTCACTGAGTTGTGGTGGACCTATCATTTTCCCTCAGTCTGGCAATTTTGTGCTCACTCCGATAGCTCCCCATAACCTCAATGTGCGGCCTATCGTGTTCTCTGATGACTCAGTGCTGGAATTTAAAGTGGAAGGTCGAACAGAAAATTTTTTATGTACGCTGGATTCTAGATATGGCCTGGTCACCAGTGACCATAAACTGACTTTGCAAAAAAATAATTTTAATGTCAATCTTGTCAAACTCGAGGGTTACACCTTCCTCAAAACACTTCGGGACAAATTGATGTGGGGTTTGGATCAAAGAAATTGAGTAGCTGTTAACCCCCATTTCCGTTATTTTTTTCGTCTTTTTATTTCTCTAAGCTCGTCGAAGAGATCATGCCCTTAGTCGCAAAAGCGTCCATTGGCCTCGCATCAATGCAACTATAGGCGTTTAAGGTTGGTCTCTATGTATATGAAAAATTTTTACAAATTCCCCATTGCCATATTTTTAATGGCATTATGCTCTTTACCAACTTTCGGGCAAAACATTATTACTGGAAAAGTAATAGATTCAAAACAAGTACCATATGAATTCGCTACTGTCCTGTTATTAAATCAAAAAGACAGCTCTTTAGCCAAAGGAGCAATCACAGATCCTGATGGAAAGTTTGAATTTGAAAATTCGAAGCCAGCCAATTATCTTTTAAAAGTGTCTTATGTCGGTAAATCTGATTTTTATACTTCCTCATTTGAATATTCTGGTGGCAGTCTCGAAACGGGTGCTCATGCTTTTTTCGATAATGCAACAGAATTAAAGACAGTTACCGTCACGGCAGTAAGACCGGTCATTGAAATCAGTGCTGAAAAAATGATTCTAAATGTGGCAGACAATGTCAGTTCAGCTGGAAGTGACGGCTTGGAAATTTTAAGAAAAGCCCCTGGAGTGGTCATCGACAATAATGAAAATATCACCTTAAAAGGCAAAAATGGAGTCCAGGTATATATTGATGGTAAGCCTGCACGATTGGGTGGCAGAGATCTGGCCTCCTTACTCAAAAGCTATAATGCCAACAATATCGAAGCGATAGAGGTCATCCTCAATCCATCAGCTAAATATGAAGCGGAAGGTAATGCGGGCATTATCAACATTCGGCTCAAAAGAAATCTTAGCCTGGGTACAAACGGTACTGCCTCTTTCAATTTCAGAATGGGTGTGACCCCTAAAGGCAATGCATCTTTAAATCTAAATAATAGAACTGAAAAATTTAATTTTTATACCAATATCACCGGGGGCATGGGAATCAACCATGAAAATGTCAATTTCTATCGTGAACAGGGAGGATTGTTTTTTGACCAGTCTTCTAAAATAAAGGACGATTCCGTCTTGTACCCAAGGATAAATTATCGGGTTGGTGTGGATTATTTGCTCAATAAAAACCATACACTTGGAATTCAATTTAATGGCAATGCTTATGATGGAGTACAGAGCAGTAATGGTCGTACACTAATAGGAACTCTCAATAATAATGGCAAAATAGATTCTGTCCTCAATTCTAATTCACGTTCGCTGGAAAAAAGAAATAACAACAATTTCAATGCAAATTATGCGTACAAAGATTCGTTAGGGCGCACCTTTAATCTCGATGCAGATTATGGAATGATCGGCTCTAAAAACGATACTTATAACCCTAACTTGTATATGAGCCCCAATGAGTCTTCGCTATATTCAAGTACCATATTTGGATCTCTGACCAATACCGACATCACTATTAAAACCCTAAAAGGTGATTATGAGCAAAATCTGGCCAAAGGAAGGCTTGGTCTGGGTTTTAAACTCTCTGAGGTAACCACAGAGAATGGATTTGATTTTTTTGACTTCCCAAATAATGTCAAAACTCCAAATACAGAGAAAAGTAGCGATTTTACCTATAACGAAATGGTGTACGCAGCTTATGGTAATTATAATAAACAATTCGGCAAAAAGGTGGCCCTCCAGGCCGGTCTAAGGATGGAAGCCACCCAATCTCATGGACAACTTTTCAGCACGAATCCCAAAGACGAAGATGATGTAAAAAGGTCCTATGCGAATCTATTTCCAAGTTTTGCTATCACTTATTCTGCTAATAAATCAAATACTTTTGGGGTGACTTACAGTCGAAGAATCGATAGACCGCGCTATCAGAATCTGAATCCATTCGAACAAAGATTAGATGAACTGGCATTTAGAAAAGGCAATCCATTCCTCAATCCTCAATATTCAAATAATTTCGGTTTGAACCATACTTTTAAAGGCATGGTGACCTCTACCCTCTCTTATTCCAGAACCAATGATTTTTTTGGTCAAATTATTGACTCTACGCAGCGAAAAAGAACTTTCATTACAGAAAAAAATATAGCGAAAGTAGACAACTATAGTTTTGGCATTGCGAGCCCGATCCCTCTGGCCAAATGGTATAATGGTTATGTGAGTTTCAATATCTTCCGTCAGGTGTACACTTCGGATTTTGGTACCGGCAAAAACTTAAATATTGGTACCAATGGTTTCAATGTATACTCCGAACACTCGGTTACTTTAAAAAACGATCTCAAACTTCAATTGTCCGGTTGGTATAATCAGGGAGGTGTGTGGGGAGGTACGTTTGTCAACAAAGGCATGGCAAATGTAGATTTTGGAATTCAAAAATCTTTTTGGCAACGCAAAGCCGATATCAAAATTTCTTTCACCGACATTTTTAAAACCGCTGCATGGGATGCTGTGAGTGATTTTGGCGGCATCTATTTTGCTGGAAGTGGCTATAATGAATCACAAACTGTCAGAGCGAATTTTACCTATCGATTTGGAAACACCAAAGTAAAAGGTGCCAGGCAAAGAAAAACAGGACTGGAAGATGAACAACGAAGAGCGGGCAATTAATTTAAAGCGTTTTATATAGAGTAATTTATGGTTTTAATTTAGAGGCAAAGAGTCCAGAATTCTTTGCCTCTTTTTTATTTATACCAAAGGTGGTGATGAATACACTTAGTCCAAAGTGATTTTACAGTATTAGAAGTTGATTTTGTTACTTAGCTTTGTAGAGTGCTTACTACCGAAAATGTATCTTATAAATACCAGGGCAGAGACTCAATCAAGTTTCCAGATCTCACCCTGGAGAGCACTGCACATTGTTTGATTCTGGGCAAGTCCGGGGTGGGAAAGACTACTTTTCTACATATACTCGCCGGCTTGCTAAAACCAACTCAAGGATCCATAGTTATTGATCAAAATGATATTTATAAGTTTACAGCTGCCGGGCTTGATTTTTACAGGGGGCAGCATATTGGTCTGGTGTTTCAACAACCTTATTTTATCCAGGCCATCAGTCTCAGCGAAAACCTGGCCTGGGCTCAGCAATTTTCGGGCAAACATCCCAATCATGAACGAATCAATGAATTGTTGGAAAGATTACAGATCATCCAACACAAAAATAGATTGCCATCCAGGTTGAGTATCGGCGAACAGCAACGGGCCTCGATCGCCAGGGCTTTGGTCAATAAACCATCGATTATCCTGGCTGACGAACCAACTTCTGCATTGGATGATGACAATGCTGCTGAGGTGGTCAATTTACTGAGAGAACAAGCTGAACAAGATGGAGCTTCACTCGTCATCGTCACCCATGATGCCAGGATAAAACAACATTTTCATCACCAAATATTGTTGGGCGTATGAAATTGATCAAATTAAGTCTGCAGAATCTACTCCACAAACCATTGCAGCTGACATTGAGTTTGATTCTTTTTTCTTTGGGGATTGGCCTGGTTGCGCTGATGATGATTTTGAATAAACAGATTACCCAAAAATTTGAAAATAACCTGGCCGGGATAGATCTTATCATTGGTGCCAAGGGCAGCCCACTACAATTGGTTTTAAATGGACTCTACCATATAGATGCCCCTACCGGCAATATACCCCTCAAAGAGGTGCAGGCATTTATGAATCCTAATCATCCTGTGATTAAAAAAGCGATTCCATTGTCTTTGGGCGATAGCTACCAGGGATTTAGAATCGTGGGTACCAATATGGATTTTCCTCCCCTGTATAAAGCGACGCTATCCGAAGGTGCCTGGTGGCAAAACCCAATGGAAGTTGTCATCGGAAGTACCATCGCCTCTACAACACATTTGCATATTGGGGATACTTTTGTCAGTTCACACGGTCTGACCACAGATGATATCAACCAGCACGACCATGCACCATATATAGTCGTAGGCATCATGAAGACCACTGATGCGGTAGCTGATCAGCTTATCTTGACATCCGCGGAAAGTATCTGGCAAGTGCACGAACACCCTATGGAAGCGGCTCCTGTTGCTGAGATCATCGACTCCACTGCTGCACATCATGATGAAGCCGATGAGCATGAACATGAGCAAATCATACCAGATACCTTACAGCCTGAACATGATATCACTACCCTGTTGATTCAATTCAAAGCCAGAAATATGCAGACGCTCAATATGCAGCGCAACATAAATCAAAATACCCAACTCCAGGCTGCTACCCCGGCCATTGAAATCAATAGACTTTTTTCTATGATGGGTATCGGATTTGACGCTATTCAAATGTTGGCCTGGATCATTGCGTTTGTATCTGGGCTCAGCATATTTATATCCTTGTACAATTCACTCAAAGAAAGGAGGCAAGAGCTAGCTCTCATGCGTACCATGGGTGCACGACCGGCCACGCTCTTCCAATTGATTGCTTTAGAAGGTTTGCTAATTGCTTTCCTGGGATTTGTGGTCGGAATTATAACAGCCCATCTTGTACTCTATTTTGGCGCTGATAAAATCTTCGAAATGTATAAGTATAGGATCAATCCTTTTGCCTTTATCATGGAAGAATTCCTTTTATTGATTGGTGCTCTGATGATTGGATTGGTCGCAGCACTGATTCCGGCTATCCAGGCTTACAGAACCGATATTGGTAAAGCTATAAAGTAATTTTCTCATTCACTCGACCGCACTACCTCAACCCTAAAGTGTGTCTCCCGAAGTCTTGGGACGAAGCCTCGGGCTGTCTATTGCCTCCCGAAGTTTCGGGATGTCTATTGTCTATTGCCTCCCGAAGTTTCGGGATGCCTATTGCCCATTGCCTCCCGAAGTTTCGGGATGTCCATTGTCCATTGTCCATTGATTATTGCCCATTGCCCATTGCCTATTGCCCATTGTCTCCCGAAGCATCGGGACGAAGTTTCGGGATGCCCTATTGAAAAACGCCCTAAATCTTCACCCTCATTCCACTCCCGGCAGATCTATAAATAGCCTCCACCACTTTGATGTCTTTCAATCCTTCTTCGCCAGGAGCCAGCACTGGTTTTTTCATCATAATAGCCATAGCATCATCATCCATTTGCTTGGCCTGTTGATTAGGCAGTTTTTTGTCTAATACTTTACCATCACTGGTTTTTACGACTGCTCCACTATAGGCTTGAAATGGATCTACCGTGTACCCTCCTCTTTCACAATTGACTTGGAGTGTATTGAGACCCTTGCCAAAACTGGCTTCACAAGTAGCCATCAAGCCACCGGGAAATTCAAGCTCAAACTGCATCGTCTCCTCTACTTCGTGATAGATCTCAGGTCGGGTAGTAGATGCTTTGGCAGACACTGATATAGGTTCCAAACCGGTAGCATACCTGACTGCATTGAGCGGATAGACACCCATATCTCCCATGACACCACCGCCCATAGCCTTTTTTTGCTTCCAATGATCCGTGCGATTTTCTCTGTATCCGGCAGCAGCACTTAGATCGAGCACCTTACTATAAGGTTTGGACCTGGCCCATTGTATGATTTCCTGGGTATTAGGTTCATGATGCATACGATAACCAATCGCAAGACTCACTTTATTTTTCTTGCAAGCATCGATCATAGATTGACAATCGGCCACTGAAGGCGCCATCGGCTTTTCACACCATACTTGTTTGCCCGCATTAGCGGCGCGGATCACATATTCTGCATGCATGGATGGTGGCAGGACTATATAGATGACATCGATATCAGGATTATTAGCTATTTGATCAAAGTCTGCATAATTATAGATGTTTTGATCTTTTAATTGGTACATAGACTTCCATTTTTCTGCTTTGGCAGGTGTGCCGGTGACGATACCTGCCAAGATACATTTTTGTGTGAACTGAAGTGATTTGGCCAATATATCTGTACTGTAATAACCAAGACCTACCAAGGCTACACCCAGTTTGTCTTTTGCTTTTGGTACCACGATATTAGGCCACATGGATGGAGCTATCAGAGCACCTGTAGAAATCAAAGATGCTGATTGGATAAAATTTCTTCGTTTCATGATTTGTGCTGTATTATTGTTTTAAAGTTAAATAAAAAGTGCCCGAATTCATCTCTCTTAAAATAACTAAATATAAAGCTAACATTTTCCGGCAAGGCCTTTATGCGTGGGCATTGAAGCATCCTCGCCCCATGCCATGGAAAGGTGAAAAAGATCCATATAAAATCTGGTTATCTGAGATCATCTTACAACAAACCCGCGTCGAACAAGGCTGGCCGTATTTCGAAAACTTTATTCGTCGATTTCCAACCATTCATCACCTGGCCCGGGCATCCACAGAGCAGGTGCTAAAGTTATGGGAAGGGCTGGGATATTATACCAGGGCACGCAATCTTCATCATACTGCGATATATATCTCTAAAGATCTGCGAGGACAATTTCCTGATGAGTATGATAAAATCAAACAGCTCAAAGGTATCGGTGACTATACTGCTGCTGCAATAACTTCATTTGCTTATGATCAACCTTATGCTGTGCTGGATGGGAATGTCCATAGAATTCTATCCAGATATTTTGGCATAGCCAGTCTGATGCAATCCAATGATCAAAAAAAATACTTTCAACTAATCTCCCAACAATTAATAGACCACAGCGCTTCAGGCAGATACAATCAGGCTATCATGGATTTTGGAGCTACTTGCTGCACGCCATCTAAACCCAGGTGCGCAGAGTGTCCTCTTCGGAGATCCTGCTATGCCCTGAAACATCAAAAAGTGGATCAGCTGCCTCCAGCCAAAATCAACAAGCTCAAAAGGTCAAGGCATTTTCACTATTTCATCGTGGTGAAGGATGATCAACTTGCAGCAATCAATCCAAGATCCAAAGGAGATATCTGGACTGGCCTATTTGAGTTCCCAATGATCGAAACTGAAAGTGCGCTATTCCCACTTGATACCGAACATCTTGTGCTACAGCAGCTTATCAAAAAACCAATAACTCCAATATTGATTGCCAAACAGACTTTAACCCATCAAGTCATTCATGGATATTTCTATTTGTGTAAAATTAAAACAATGGCAAAAAAAATGAATTTTATTCCCGTAAAAACATTGACAGCCCTTCCTATGCCTGGCATCATAGCCAAAAATAGAATTGAATTGTTGAATATAATAAATAAGTATACCTAAGCAAGGTGGAGCAAAGTTGGTAGTTGACCAATATTTCTTAGTTTAGTATTTCATTTCATAAAAAATAAAAAAGAATATGGCATTGCGCAGCAGAGGTTGGTTTGGTAAAACCGGCAAAGATGGATTTATATACAGAGCTTGGATGCAAAATCAGGGGATACCCAAAGAAGAATTAGCAGGAAAACCGGTCATCGGTATCTGCAATACCTGGTCAGAGCTCACCCCATGCAATGCCCATTTCAGGGAGTTGGCAGAGTCTATAAAACATGGTATTATTCAGGCAGGAGGATATCCGGTAGAATTTCCGGTCATGTCTCTGGGTGAGACCTTAATCAAACCCACCGCTATGCTGTATCGCAACCTCGCAAGTATGGATGTTGAAGAATCGATCCGTGCCAATCCTATAGACGGTGTAGTCCTGATGTGTGGCTGTGATAAAACGACCCCGTCCTTGGTCATGGGTGCTTGCAGCGTAGACATCCCAACACTCGTAGTATCTGGTGGTCCGATGTTGGCTGGAAAATTCAAAGGCAAAGACATTGGCACCTCAGATGTCTGGCGCATGGATGCAGCATTAAAACTAGGTAATATAACCCAGGAAGAAATGGAAGAGGCCGAAGGCGCTATGTGCCGCAGCAAAGGCCACTGCGCGGTGATGGGCACCGCTTCTACGATGGCTTGTATGGTGGAATCACTCGGGATCGCACTACCTGGCAATGCTTCTATACCAGCTGCTGATTCAAGGAGAAAAGTGTTTGCACACAAAAGTGGCATGCGTATCGTAGATATGGTAAGGGAAGATCAAAAAATTTCTCAAGTATTGACCAAGAAGGCTTTTGAAAATGCCATCAAAGTAAATGCTGCTATCGGTGGCTCGACCAATTTTGTCATCCATATGATTGCTATTGCCGGCCGAATTGGGGTAGATCTCACCCTGGCTGATTTTGACCGATGTTCAATGGGTATTCCACTACTCACCAATGTTCAACCTTCTGGAGACTATTTCGTCGAGGATTTGTATTATGCAGGAGGGCTGCCGGCAGTCATGAAAGAAATGGAGTCTTATCTGCACAGTGACCTCATCACCGTAAGCGGCAAGTCTGTTCATGATAATATATCTTCTGCCAAAAGTTACAATGCTAATGTGATCGCTACGCTCGAAAAACCATTTAAGACAGAGACCGGACTAGCTGTGTTGAGAGGCAATCTGAGTGAAGGAGGTTGCGTCATCAAGCCCAGTGCTGCCAGCAAACATTTGATGAAACACAGAGGCAAGGCAGTGGTATTTAACGATATAGAAGATTACAATAGAAGGATAGATTCTTCAGACCTCGAGGTCGATGCTGATAGTGTACTTGTACTCAAAATGGTAGGACCCAAAGGTTATCCTGGTATGCCGGAGGTAGGCAAAATGTCACTGCCTAAAAAAATATTAGAGCAAGGCATTCATGACATGGTCAGGATATCCGATGGTCGTATGAGTGGCACAGGCTATGGCACTGTAGTATTGCACGCTTCTCCTGAGGCGGCCGTCGGTGGCAATTTTGCAATGGTCCAAAACGGAGATTATATCGCGCTGGATGTGGAAAACAGATCCCTCGTTCTTGAAGTATCTGACGAAGAACTTGCCAGAAGAAAAGCGGCCTGGGTAGCTCCTAAACCAATCACAGACAGGGGTTACGTGGCCATGTACATACGCCATGTCAACCAGGCTCATGAAGGGGCCGACCTGGATTTCCTGGTAGGCAAGAGCAGCAGCGAGGTCACCAGAGACAGTCATTGATACTGTCAGATCAGGCTATATTATGCTATAGCATCAATACGATTTATTCTGAGTAATTATTTGATTCGTCAAACTATGTTAGAAGAATCATGTTATTTAAAGTGATATTATAACTCAATATTAAGATCTCACTTTATATTTTTCACGTATATAGGTTAATTATGAAGCTCCATTTATTCTTTGTAATCGTCTTGTTCGCTTGTGGTCAGCAACAACCATCAGCGCAGACTAAGCCAGTTTCTCACGATATTTTTGATGGCCTCCTTAAAAAATATGTCGATAAAAATGGCAATGTCAATTATATAGGACTCAAAAAAGACCAAAAAATACTGGATTCATATCTTACTCTGTTATCCTCCAATGAACCATCCGCTTCCTGGTCCAAAGATGAACAATTGGCCTATTGGATCAACGCCTACAATGCTTTCACTATCTCACTGGTAGTAAAACACTATCCGGTAGCCAGCATCAAAGAAATACGACCGGGCATCAGCTTTATCAATTCAGTATGGGATATTAAATTCATTAAAATTGGCAATGAGACCTATGATCTTAATAATCTGGAACACGGCATTATCCGTAAAAAATTTGACGAACCACGGGTTCATTTTGCCATCAACTGTGCCTCCTATTCCTGTCCGGCACTTCGAAACGAAGCTTATACAGCTGATAAATTAGATGCTCAATTGACAGATGCGTCAAAATCTTTTCTGGCTGATAAAAATAAAAATGAATTTACACCTGACAGAATCACCATTTCAAAGATTTTTGATTGGTTTACAGGAGACTTTAAGAAAAACGGTTCATTGATTGATTTCCTCAATAAATATGCACCGGTAAAAATCAATGCCAAGGCCAAAATCGACTATAAGGATTATCTCTGGAGCCTAAATAAGCAGTAATCTGGTTTTAATATTAATCAATTCTTCGCCCCAAATTTGGTCAGAGCACTTCTAAAAACTGCATTATCACCACAAACAGGTTGTAGACAATATTTTTAAAAACTAACACCAGCCACCGGACATAATCCCTTAAAAATGCAATCTCATTTGGTTCATTCCTAAAAATCATTATTTTTGCATCCCTTATCGATAACTTGGTAAGTATACAGGATGCCCCCTTAGCTCAGTTGGTTAGAGCGACGGACTGTTAATCCGCAGGTCCCAGGTTCAAGTCCTGGAGGGGGCGCTGATATTAAAATGGGCAATCTCCTTTAGATTGCCCATATTTTTTGTATATATAATACCATATTTATGAGCCTTTTAGTGATTGGCACTGTTGCTTTTGACAGTATAGAAAGCCCTTATGGCAAAGCCGACCGTGTGGTCGGTGGATCGGGCACTTATATTTCCTGGGCGGCGTCCTATTTTTATAAGCCCATATTTTTACAAAGTATCGTTGGTGAAGACTTTCCTGTTGAGGAGATAACAGCTCTCCAGAATCGGGGTGTAAAGACCCAAGGTCTCGATATCATAAAAGGTAAAAAATCATTTTATTGGTCCGGCAAATATCACGACAATATGAATGCACGTGATACCCTGGTCACAGAGTTGAATGTCCTGGCTGATTTTAATCCAATACTGCCTGAAGCATATAAAAACAGTGAATTTGTCATGCTGGGCAATCTCACGCCGGAAGTACAGATCAGCGTTCTTAACCAAATGAATGAAAGGCCAAAACTGATCGTACTCGATACGATGAATTTTTGGATGGACATCGCCATGGATCAATTATTGCAAGTGATATCCATGGTCGATGTATTGACCTTAAACGAAGAAGAAGCTCGTCAACTCAGCGGCGAGTTTTCGCTGGTCAAAGCCGCAGAGATCATCCATCGAATGGGCCCAAAAACCCTAATCATCAAAAAAGGAGAACATGGGGCTTTATTATTTTCAGAAGGTCATATCTTTTTTGCTCCGGCACTACCCTTGTCCCAGGTTTTTGATCCAACAGGAGCAGGAGATACTTTTGCCGGTG
>Ga0138256_10002435_pt1 | contig 19892 bp, 14 predicted proteins | sample KNB2016incub_MG_FD_105486 | JGI IMG/M metagenome (GOLD analysis project Ga0138256, IMG submission 105486) | Active sludge microbial communities from wastewater in Klosterneuburg, Austria - KNB2014incub_MG | ecosystem: Engineered > WWTP > Activated sludge > Unclassified | place: Austria... | reverse complement strand
TGTTCTGGCTTTCGCTCGTTCCGTTCGTCACCGGTTGGATGGGCGAGAACCATTTCCAAGAAGCGCCGACGGCTTTGTACGGTATGGTCCTGCTTCTAGCCGCCATCGCGTATTGGATCCTACAGAACTCCATCATCCGCGTGGAGGGTCCGGATTCCGTATTGAAGAAGGCCGTGGGCCGTGATGTGAAGGGCTACCTCTCCATCGGTCTCTACTCGATCTCCATCCCCCTCTCCTTCTGGATGCCGGTATTGGCGTGGGCCATTTACGTGCTGGTCGCACTGATCTGGATCATTCCGGACCGGCGGATCGAACGCGTATTGGAGGAGATGGGCTGATCGCGCGACCTATCGCATCGTCTCCAACCAGGCAAGCGCCTCCTTCTCCTCCCGGAAAATGCCACACGGCACCGGGCTCGGGAAGTACGCGAAGTACAAGCGGCAGAACCGATCGTTGTGATCGTTGCGCGTGACCCACGCGATGGCCTTGCTGAAATCGGCCATCGGCCTGCTCTCGTAATGGTCCGTGGTGATCATCGACATATCGAAGTCCACTTCATCTTCAGGCATCACGATCATGGCACGCATCGGTACACCTGCAGCCAATTGCTGCCGTGCTTCGATGAATGCGGCTATGCCCGCAATGGTGAGCGTGGCGCCCGGTTTCATGCGGACTTCCACGCGATCATCACCGAACCGCTCCGCAACGGCGATCGGTGTATCGAGTCTGGTGGGTATGGAGGTGGTCATCTTTCCGGGCGCAAGTGTAAGGAACCTCGATTGGGATCATTCTCGAGGCGAAGCGCATGTTCAGTGAAGAACATTGATCCAGCCCGGGGGATCGCATGCGGGGATCGGCGTGATCCTCCGAAGGACCGGGCTTGATCCGCACGTCCGGGAATTGTCCACTTATCTTGGTTGTCGCTTAAGGGATCGGCCCTCATCCCATCCCGCCATCCATGATCCTCCAATTCGTTCTCGCATGACCGGACGCTTACCTCTACTTGCCTCCATCCTCTTCTTCTTCGGCACCGTCCTTCACCCATGCACAAGCAGTGCCCAAGGGCCGTCGGTCGCGCGGCAATGGAATGAGCAATTGCTCGCGGCGATCCGCACGGACCTTGCACGACCTCCGGTACACGCGCGCAATCTCTTCCACGTTTCCGCTGCGATGTACGACGCATGGTCGGCGTACATGCCGGATGATGAACCGTATCTCCTAGGCCGAACACGCGGTGCATACACGTGCGCATTCGATGGCGTTGGGGCGCCAGCGGAAGTTTCCGTCGCGCAGGAGGAGGCCATCAGTTTCGCGGCGTACCGCTTGATCGCGCATCGGTATCAATCGTCGCCCGGACACGCCATCACCTTGCAGAACCTGGATGCGCTCATGGACCAATTGGGTTATGATCGGAATAATGCATCCACGGACTATGTGCAAGGTGGCCCTGCGGAATTGGGGAACTACATCGCCGAGCAATACATCGCGTACGGGTACACCGATGGATCCAACGAAGCGGGGAACTATGCGCACCTGTACTACACGCCGGTGAATCCGCCCATCCAAGTGGAATCGCCGGGCAACCCATTGATCATCGATCCGAACCACTGGCAGCAGATCACGGTGACCAACGCCGTGGACCAGAACGGGAACCCGATCCAGGGAACCCCTGCGCCGGTGGGACATGAATGGGGGAACGTGACGCCCTTCGCCATGGATCCGGCACAGGCCACCGAACACGTGCGGGACGGCAACACCTACACGGTCTATCACGACCCGGGGCCTCCCACGCAGTTGGATACGAACGCAGCGGGTGAACTGGATTCCTTCTTCAAGTGGAACTTCTGCATGGTCCCGATCTGGCAATCGCACCTCGATCCGGATGATGGCGTGATGGTCGATATCTCCCCGGCAACCAATGGCGGGCTACAGAGCTATCCCACCACCGAAGCGGAATATCATGCTTTCTACGATTACTTCAATGGTGGTGCGCCCAGCCCTGGCTACGCGCAGAACCCGGTGACCGGTGTTCCCTACACACCGCAAGTGGTCAAGCGCGGCGACTTCACGCGGATCCTTGCTGAGTTCTGGGCCGATGGGCCGAACTCCGAAACGCCGCCCGGCCACTGGTTCACCATTCTGCATAGCGCAATGGACCATCCGTTGTTCGAACGGCGTTGGATGGGCACTGGACCTGTGCTGGATGAAATGGAGTACGACGTGAAAGCCTATCTCGCGTTGGGTGGCGCCATGCACGATGCCGCGATCTCCGCATGGAGCATCAAGGGCTGGTATGATTATGTGCGGCCGGTCTCGGCCATCCGCTACATGGCGGGCCGTGGGCAATCCAGCGATCCGGGGTTGCCGCACTACCATCCGGCCGGCTTGCCCTTGATCCCCGGGCTCATCGAACTGGTCGGCGTCGGCGATGAACTTTCCGGACTCTCCGGCGAGCACTTGAACAAAGTGAAGTTGTTCACTTGGCGCGGGCCGAGCTACATCGGGAACCCATCCACGGATAACGCGGGCGTGGGGTGGATCCTCGCCGAGAACTGGTGGCCTTACCAGCGACCCACCTTCGTTACGCCGCCGTTCTCCGGTTACGTATCGGGCCATTCCACCTTCTCGCGCAGCGCGGCCGAGGTCCTCACTTTGCTTACCGGCACGCCGTACTTCCCGGGGGGCATGAGCAATTTCCACGCGCCCATGAACGAGTTCCTCGAATTCGAGAACGGGCCGTCGGAGGATATCTACTTGCAGTGGGCCACCTATCGCGACGCATCGGACCAGTGCAGCCTTTCGCGCATCTGGGGCGGGATCCATGTGCCGGTGGATGATATCCCCGGCAGGCTCGTCGGACAAGTGGTGGGACCCGATGCCGTGAATGCAGCGAATGCACTCTTCGCCTCCGATCGACCACAGGTCACTGCGGTCACCGCAACGGATGCAGCGATCAACATTGCGGACATCGGTTCCACCATCACAGTGGACATCAACTTCGACAGGCCGATGGATATCGGCGTAGCGCCGACCATCACGTATCTCGTTCAGGATCCGACCTTGAGTGAGCTTGCACTCCAGCAGGCACAATGGACGAATGGCCAAACCTATTCGCTCTCGTACCTCGTCTCGCCGAGTGCGACGCGATCGGACGACATCTTCCTGCGCGTGACGGATGCGGTTTCCGCGGATGCACGCGCACAGGATGTCTTCCTCGCGGCGCATCCGTTCATCATCGACACGGACCGCCCACAGGTGGTAGCCGTTTCACCAAGTACCACACTGATCAACGATGCGGTGGCCGCAACGGCGAGCTTCATCGTGCTCGTGGACCTCTCCGAAGCGTGTGACATGGCCAGCACGCCGACCTTCGGTTTCCAAGGCGGTGATCTTTCCAATGCATTGGTGACGGATCCACTGAACAGCATGTGGCTGGGTCCGACGCAATACCTCGCGGCATTCACGGTCGTGGACAGCGATGAGGAGTTCAGCGCTGTCGGGGTGACGATCGATGGGATCACGGATGAGTTGGGCAACGCGCTGGAACTCACCGTAGCCGATGCCCAATTCGATCTGGACACGCGCAACCCGTTGCTGTATTCCATGTCCGTAACACCACCGGTCCTTGGCCTGTTGGATGTGGGTTCCGCAGCGTTGGTCATCACCTTGGAATTCGATGAAGTGCTGAACACGGCCTTGACGCCGGACCTCGTGTTCACGAATGATGATCCGCTCTTCGCCTCCCTCACACCGAACATCACCAACAGTTCCTGGGTGAACGACAGCACGTACCAGAAGGCCTACAACCTGTTGAACGCCGATGAGGAACTCTTCGCGATCAACGCGATGCTGGTCGGATACGAGGACCTCGCCGGGAACCCACCTTCACAAACGGAGTTCCCGGATCTATTCATCGTTGACACCCACCGTGCAACGGTGCAGGCCGCAGTCCCTTCTACCCTCATGGTCATGGATGATCAGACCGGCACCGGAGGATTCCACATCGATATCGTATTCCCGGAGCCCATGGATATCGCCTTTGCACCCTTCATCCAACTGACGGGTGCAGCAGGGGCGGGCTTGCAGTACTCCTCGTCGCAGAGCAATTGGACCGACCCCACCACGTATCGCGCGATGTTCAACGTGACGGATCTCGGTGTGGAGATCGATGCGATCGGCCTGACCGTGGATTTCGCGAGGGATCCGGCCGGGAACACACAGTTCCCATTCACAGTGCCCGTTCTGTTCGCACTGGACACGCGCAACCCGGCAGCGCTCCTGACCACATCGAATACATACGTGGTCACAGGCGAGAACGTGGGGCCTTCCGGCTTCTTCATCCTCACGCTGTTCGATGAGTCCATGAACACCTCCATAGCGCCACAGATCACCTTCGATAGCCCTTCGTCCTTGACCGGGGTGATCACCTTGAACACCGGAGCATCCTCCTGGTTGAATGCGAGCACCTACCAATGGTTCTTCGATGTCGGGGATGTGGTGAGCACGATCGGACCGATCGGCATCACGATCACCGATGCGGAGGACGAGGCGGGGAACCCGATGGCGCTGAATGCGATCAACGATTACTTCTCCATCGATCTTCAACTCGGCGTGAATGGTCCTGTGAGCAACGACCGCATCAGTCTTTACCCCAACCCGGTGCCAACGGGTGGGGCCGTCACGCTCCACGTACCCAACACACTTTCCGATGCCATCATCGAGGTGTATGATCTCCATGGATCGATGATCCTCACGGAACGAAAGACCTACTTGCCCGCCGGTGATCACAAGATCCAACTGCCGGATGGCGCATCAGGACTGTACCTGCTGCGCATCATCGGACCAGGACAGGCGACGGACATGAAATTCATGCGTGAATGAACCCTTGCTCGCGGTGCCGCACCGCGAGCCTTTCCAGCGGATCGGATCCGCATCGACGAACCGGGATGAAGCGATCGGTGATCATATCGGCCCTCCTCTCCATCGCACCGCTGCGGTTCGCGTGCGCGCAGCAGTTCACCGACGTGGCTGCGGCGAATGGCGTGGGCATCCTTGTGAACAGTGATATCTTCGGAAGTGGACTGAGCACTTACGATTTCGACGAGGACGGATGGGATGATCTGACGTTCGCCGTGACCAACGACAGTTTGGTGTTCTACAGGAACATCTCCGGCCAATTGTTCCGGCTTCCCTCCTTCGTGAAAGCCCCGGGCGAAACAAAGCATGTGCTGTGGGTCGACTATGACAATGACGGCGATCTGGACATCAGCATGACCACGCGCTACGGGCCCTACCGACTATTCCAGAACGACGGGGCATTCCATTTCACGGATGTCTCCACTCAAGTGGGTTTCGCGGAAGTGACCGAGGAGACCTATGGAGAGGCGTGGGCGGACTACGATCGCGACGGGGACCTGGACATGTATGTATGCACGTACACCAACGTCGGGGATGAGAGCACTTACGCACGACTCAATCACCTGTACCGGAACAACGGCAATGGCACCTTTACCGATGTGACGCTCGCCGCCGGTGTGGGCGATGGCATCAAATTGTCCTTCCAAGCGGTCTGGCTGGATTACGATCACGACGGTTGGCCGGACCTGTTCGTGATCAACGACCGGGAACACCCGAACAGTTCTTACCGCAACAACGGCGATGGCACCTTCAGCGATGTGACCGCTGCGACGGGTAGTGCTTTCACCGAGGATGAGCCGATGTCCGCGAGTGTCGCGGACTTCGATAACGATGGCGATCTGGACATCTACACCACGAATAGCGGTCTGTTGGATAAACATGGACTGCTGATCACCAACAACGGCAATGGGACATTCACGGATCAGAGCGTCGCTTCGGGTGTGGATGTCAGGAAGTGGACCTGGGGTGCGGTCTGGGCGGATGTGGACAACGACACGTGGCAGGATCTCTACGTAGCAGCTGACCATATCGGTGCCACCATCATGAACAATGTCTTCTACCATGCGCAAGGTGGCGCTGCTTTCACGGAAGCAACGTCGTCCTTTATCGGGGACACCACCGTTCGCAGTTTCGGTGTGGCCCGTGCCGATCTCAACAACGACGGATCCTATGAGATCGTCGTGCAGAACCGGGCCCCGAGCCCACCGATGCTCTGGATGAATGCCGGCGGTTCCAACCACTGGATCAAGATCACCCTGCAAGGAACAGTATCCAACCGCATGGCCATCGGATCATGGATCCGGGTGTACGCCGGTGGGAACCGTTACACGCAGTACACGCTCTGTGGGGAGAACTACGTCGGACAGAATTCCCAGCACCACATCTTCGGCCTGGGCCAGTACACCACGGTGGATTCCGTGCAAGTGGAATACCTGAGCGGACACACCGACACCTACTACCAGCTCCCCATCGATCAGCCGTACACGCTCACCGAAGGCGACACCTACCAGGCATCGATCACAGCGCTGGGTAGCACCACGTTCTGCTCCGGCGATTCCGTGATCCTGGATGCGGGGGAGCACGCACAATACCTCTGGAACGATGGCAGCACGGATCGCTACCTCACCATTCTCGCCTCTGGTGAATACTCCGCCATCGTTCAGAATGCGTTCGGTGTGCAAACCACGAGCGATACCGTTACTGTGGTGGTGATGCCTGCACCGCTGGTCGGCTACACTACACAGGGTCCGTTATGCGCTGGAGAGGCCACCGGGTCCATTGCGTTGATGAACCTCACCGGCGTATCCATCCAATCCGTCCTTTGGAATACAGGTGCTGAGGGCGCAACGCTCGCTGGACTCATTGCGGGAACATACACGTACCTCCTTTCCGATTCGAACGGATGCACTGCGGAAGGCGAACTGCAACTGATCGAACCACCTGCCTTGTTCGTTCAGGCCACGGCAAGCCCCGTAGTGGTCGGCAACGATGGAAGCATCGATGCATTGGTGTTCGGGGGTGTGCCTCCGTACGTGATCACGATCAATGGGAGCACTGTAGTGTCCCCGATCACAGGTCTGGCAGACGGCGCGTACGATCTGGTAGTGACCGATGCGAATGGATGCACCCATGAGGAAACGGTCATCGTGGATGGTCCAATGGGGCTCGCGAACGTTCACCGTATGGCCTTCCGCTTATTCCCGAACCCGGTCGTGGATCGGTTGCATTTCACGTGCTCGGAACCGCTCCGCTCCGTTCTCATCCTCGACCTCCAAGGGCGGATCATTCTTCCATCATCGTATATCAACGACCGCTGGCTGGATGTAAGAGATCTCGAAGCTGGGCATTACGTGATCCACGCGATCACGGCCGATGGTGCGGCCATGCGTGTGCCGTTCATCAAGCTCTGAGGAACGGATCCTGCCGAACGTTCCGGCCCTAGCTCAACCCGCTGATCACCCCGTTCGCATCGATGTCCATCCCTTCGGAGGCGGGCACTTCGGGTAGGCCAGGCATGCGCATGATCTCGCCACAGATGGGTACAACGAATCCCGCACCAGCTGCGATCTCGATGTCGCGTACCGTGATGCGGAAGCCGGTGGGCGCGGCGCGCAACGCCTTGTCATCGCTGAAGCTGTACTGCGTCTTCGCCATGCAGATCATCGCGTTGTCCATGCCGAGCTTGGTGATGCGCTTCAATGCGAGTTCCGCATCCGCGCTGTAGTCCACGCCATCGGCGCGGTAGATCTCCTTGGCGATGGTGGCGATCTTCTCCTTGATCGGCGCTGCGGTATCGTACAGCAGTTTGAACTTGCTCGCTCCACCTTCGGCCACGCGCATCACTGCTTCCGCGAGTTCGGTCATCCCGTCGCCTCCCTTAGCGAAGCCTTGCGCGAGCACCGCTTCCGCGCCGCGCTCCTTGCAGTACGCTTTGATCATGTCGATCTCCTCCTGCGTATCCGTAGGGAAGTGGTTGATCGCCACCACGGCTTGTACACCGAACTTGGCGATGTTCTCGATGTGCTGACCGAGATTCGCAAGTCCGACCTTCAACTTATCAGGAGCTGCGGTGTTCACCTCCTTCACATCCACGCCACCGTGGTAACGCAACGCGCGCACCGTGGCCACGATCACCGCCGCACTCGGCATCAGCCCCGCTGCGCGGCACTTGATGTCGAAGAATTTCTCCGCGCCGAGATCCGCCCCGAAGCCTGCCTCCGTCACCACGTAATCACCGAGGCTCAAACCCATCTTCGTCGCGAGCACACTGTTCACCCCTTGCGCGATGTTCGCGAATGGACCGCCGTGCAGGATCGCCGGATTGCCTTCGAGCGTTTGCACGAGGTTCGGCTTGATGGCATCCTTAAGCAGGATGGCCATGGCGCCTTCGGCCTTCAGGTCGCGCGCGTACACCGGCGTGCGGTCCCAACGCTGACCCACGTAGATGTTACCGAGGCGTGTCTTCAGATCATCGAAACTCGTGGCGAGACAGAGGATCGCCATTACCTCACTGGCCGGTGTGATGTTGAATCCGTCCTGACGTGGAACGCCGTTACCCGTGCCACCCAGACCGATGGTGATGCTGCGCAACGCGCGGTCGTTCATGTCCATCACGCGCTTCCAGGAGATGGTGCGCGGATCGATATTCAGCGTGTGCTTGCGGTTCTGCAGGTTGTTGTCGATGAGCGCAGCGAGCAGGTTGTTCGCCTTTTCGATCGCGGAGAAATCGCCGGTGAAGTGCAGGTTGATGTCCTCCATCGGTACCACTTGCGCATAGCCGCCGCCAGCCGCGCCGCCCTTCATCCCGAAGACCGGACCCAGTGAGGGTTCGCGCAGCACCACCACGCCCTTCCTTCCGATCTTGCTCAGTCCTTCGTGCAAGCCGATGCTGGTGGTGGTCTTGCCTTCCCCGGCCGGCGTTGGCGAAACCGCCGTGACCAGGATCAACTTGCTCTTCGCGATGCGCGACTCATTGATGAGGTCGAGCGGCAACTTCGCTTTGGTGCGGCCATAGGGTTCGATCACCTCGGGATCGATACCGAGCTTCTTCGCGATGTTGGAAATGGGTTGCAACTGCGCTTTCTGCGCGATCTCTAGGTCGGAAGGGAAGGACATGTGATGGATCGGTTTCGCTAACTGGATCGTAATGGCGCAATGTATATGGAACATCCTACCTTGGATGCACTCCCGATCACGCACAAGGAATGAATGTCACAAGGGTCATTGGCTTCGGTTCACTCATTGTGATCGCGTGCAATACTGAAGCGCAGACCTACCATGCGTTTCCGGATTCCAATGCGGTATGGACAGTTACACATGGCTCCAGTGATTGCGCTTGGTCGAATGTTCACAGTTCGGTCATCCGATACCGCCTGACCGGAGACACGGTGATCACCGGCATGACCTATCGAAAGGTCCAGAAGAACTTGGATGTGTGGGGTTGTTGGTTCACTCCGGATGGTTACGCGGGAGCGATCCGGAATGACCAATCCGAGCGCAAGGTGTTCGTCGTTCCGCCGTTGCTTTCGAACGAGGAATTGCTCTTCGACTTTTCCGCAGGGGTCGGCGACACGATCATTGCGTTCCACGGATCCGGCACTGACCCGTACGAGCAATATGTTCTCGAAATTGACAGTGTTCTTCTACCCTCCGGTTACCATCGTCGTTGGGCGATCTCCGATCAGCCAAGCGGTGAACCCGAATTGATCATTGAAGGAGTGGGTAGTGCCTCCGGCTTGGTCCCAAGATGGAATTACGTGGACGACAAGACGTACTTGGCTTGTATGACCTTGAATGACACGACCGCTTTCGAGGGCTTCATTGGTGAATGCGACATTCACTATGGCTTGGCCGAATTCGACCGAACGAATACATTCAAGGCCTTCCCCAACCCGACTGATGGTCCGTTCAAATTTGAATGGGATGATCGATCAGGGGCGACGGAGATCCGCATCATGGATGCAACCGGGCGCGTTGTGCTGATCGATCAGGTTTCCGGTCAGCACAACATGGTGATCAACGCTTCCTTCTCACCAGGACTGTATGGCGTGGTGCTTTGTTCGCGGAACATACCGTTCGCACACACCACGTTGGTGGTGCAATAGGCTTACTCCACCCCGAACCCCGCCCTCCGCAGATCATCCCAATATCCGGGATAGCTCTTGTTCACGACTTGCGGATCGTTGATGGTGACAGAGCCGAGCACCAAAGCCAGCGGCGCCAGAGATAAGGCCATGCGGTGATCCACGTCCGGATCGAAGGTGGCCGATGCGCGTTGCGTGATGCCCTTCTTCACGGCGAAGGCGCCGTCCGCGAATGCAGCGCCCCCGCCGAGGTGCTCGATCGCTTCCGCCACGATGCGCAACCGATCCGTTTCCTTCACGCGTAGGTTGTCCAGTCCAGTGAAGACCGCCGGTTGGTCTTTGGCAGCAAGGGTGAACGCGAGGGGTTGAAAGAGATCCGGCACATGCTTCAAGCTTTTGGGAAGATCCTCCCACACACCTGCCACAGCGCGATGCGTAAGCACCGCTCCTTTTCCCGTGAACTCCGTGCGCACCCATGGCGACCATAGGTGCTGCGCTTCGCGATCACCTTGCATGGTATCATCGGTGAGGCCGGTGAGCGTCACCTCCGAGCCGGACGACAATGCCACGATCTCGTACCAGAACGACGCGCTGCTCCAATCCGGAGGAACGATGATCGGGGCCGGAGTGTATTCACACGGATCCACGCGCACACCGTCAAGCTCCAAGCGCGGGAACACGCCGAAGTGCGCAAGCATCTTCAACGTCATGCGTACGAAAGGCTCGCTGAGGCGCGTGCCGGTCCAGCGAAGCGTAAGGCCTTCGGACATCCGTGGTGCCACAAGCAACAAGGCACTGAGATACTGACTGCTGATCGGCGAAGCGAAGTGAACTTCACCGCCCTTCAGCTTGCGACCACGGACGCGATAGCCTTCGGGGACCCTCTCGATATCAGCGCCCACCTGTTTCAAGGCGTTGATCAGATCGCCGTGCGGGCGTTCCAACAAACGCGACGTTCCCGTAAGGAGATGCTCCTCCCCTTCCCGCACCGCAGCCCACGCCAACAGGAAGCGGAAAGTGGTACCACCTGCACCGCAATCCATCAGCCGGGGCGTGTCGCGAAGCAGGTCGTGCATCACGCGCGTGTCGTCGCCATCGCTAAGGCTCGAGACCAACCCGAGGTCTCCGCAAAGCGAGGCCATGAGCAATGCGCGATTGCTCACACTCTTGCTGCGCGGCAAGGTGATGGTGGCGCGGACCGGGCCTTTGGGTGTGGTGATGGTAACCGATGTCATCGTGATGATCGTGCTTGCCTCATGGCTCGCGTACCAGAAGCCGGTAGTGTTCCAAGGCCTCCTGCACTTGCGCGGCGGTGATGGGCACATCCACCTTCACACTACCGATGCCGGTGAGCAGAGCGAAACGGAATTGCCCGGCGTTGTTCTTCTTGTCGTTACGCATCAGTTCGATGATCCGATGGTCCTCTCCTCCTTGGATCCGGAAGGGCTTGAACATCGAAAGCAGGTGTTGCGCGATGAGGTCGTTGCTCTCGCGATCCAGCAGGTCCTTGCGCCAGCTCAACCACGCTTCGCAGATCATGCCCACGGCCACCGCTTCACCGTGCAACAGTGCACTGCGACCACCTTCCCAGGAATAGGCTTCGATACCGTGCCCGATGGTATGGCCGAAGTTGAGCTGCTTGCGTGGACCGGCCTCACGTGGATCCTCACGGACCACATCCGCTTTGAGGGCCGCACTGCGTTCCACCAAGGGGATCAAGGCATCCAGATCGTGCAGCGGCGCTTCGCGCAAGGCGTGGTAATGATCCGCATCCCGCACAAGGCCGTGCTTGATCATCTCCGCCACGCCGTTCAGCAGTTCACGTTTGCCCAAGCTGCGCAGGAACGGCACATGGACATGCACACTTACCGGATCATGGAAGACCCCCACCATGTTCTTCACCCCGCCCACATCGATCCCGGTCTTTCCACCGATCGCGGCATCCACCATGCCCATGACCGTGGTGGGCACGTGTATGCAGCGAATGCCCCGCTTGTAGGTGGCCGCGATGAAGCCGCCGAGGTCCGTGACCACCCCGCCACCTAGACAGACAAGCATGGAACTCCGATCAGCGGCGCGAGTGGTGAGGTGCTGCCAGATATCGCTGCACACGGGCAGGCTCTTGGAGGCTTCGCCTGCAGGAACACCAATGGTCTCGGCATCGCGCAAGCGAGGGACCATGGCCAGTAATTCCGGAAGGCAGTGGTGCAGGGTGTTCTCGTCCCCTAGGATGAAACAGGCCGATGGATCCAGATGGCCGATCCGCTTGTTCAGGGCGCCGAGCGCACCAGCGCCGATCACCACCGGATGTCCGCCGGCATCGATCGTTCCATCCTCCTGTCGCATGTTCGTCATTCCTACTTTTGCGGCCCTTCGACTTCCGCCAAAGGAACGAAGGATCGTACCACCCATGCCAGTGCCGGTCACCGCTCCCACGCAAGCCACACTTCCCGAACTCGGCAATACGCGCATCGCCTTCGCGGGCAAGAGCGATAGGCACCTCTGGAAAGCCTACTGGTTGTTCCGCATCATCGGTGACCCCACCCTCACGCGCATCGGTAGCGCCTTGACCCGTGCGGCGTTGGCCCTGCACCTGCCGATCAAGTGGTTCATCAAGGCCACCATCTTCCAGCAGTTCGTCGGCGGGGAGAATGTGCAAGAGGGCATGAGGACGGCCGCGCGTCTGGGGAAGAGCCATGTGGGGACCATCCTCGATTACAGTGTGGAAGGCAAGGACGATGAGGGATCCCTGGACCACACCAAGGAGGAACTGCTCCGGTGCATCGCGGCCGCGAAAGGGCACCCGGAGATCCCCTTCGCGGTGTTCAAACCCACAGGTATTTCACCCACCGATCTGCTGGAGCGCGTTTCCAGCGGAGCGTTACTGGACGCCCACGAACAAGCTTCATGGGAAAGAGCCAGGAACCGGATGCTCGACCTGGGGAAGGCTGCCCACGCGGCTGGCGTGCCACTTTTGGTGGACGCCGAGGACAGTTGGCTGCAGCAAGCGATCGATGATGTGGTGGAGGAAATGATGCAGCGGTTCAATACGGAACGACCGATCGTCTTCAACACCATCCAACTGTACCGCCATGACCGGCTGGCCTTCCTGCGCGAAAGCCTCCTGCGGGCGGAACGCGGCGGGTACCAGGTCGGGATGAAACTGGTGCGTGGAGCGTATATGGAGAAGGAACGTGAGCGCGCGAAGGAGATGGGCTACCGGGATCCCATCCAACCGGACAAGGCCGCATGCGATCGTGATTATGACGACGCCTTACGTTTCTGCCTGGACCATATCGACCGCATCGCGGTGATGGCCGGCACGCACAATGAAGCGAGCACCTTGTTGGCAGCACGCCTCATGGAAGAGCGGCAGCTACCACGCGATCACGACCGCATCTGGTTCGCGCAACTACTCGGCATGAGCGATCACATCAGTTTCAACATGGCCGCCGCCGGGTACAACGTGGCGAAGTACATGCCCTACGGCCCGGTGCGCGAAGTGCTCCCCTACCTCATCCGCCGCGCTGAGGAGAACACCAGCGCGCGTGGGCAGACCGGAAGGGAACTCGGGTTGATCCGGGAAGAGCGGAAACGCAGGGCCAGCGCCTAGTACCGGCCATCCTGAGCGGATGCCGTTGGCGGGATCATGCTTCGCCGACGATCACGCGCCCACTACGTTCGATGTGTCAATAGCCATCGATCATGAAACACAACCTAGGCACCCTTTCCATCCTCTACTATGTGTACGGCGCATTCACCTGCCTGATCGGTGTGGTGATACTGATCCTCGTCCTCATGGGCATCATGCTCAATACCGATCTGGTGCAAGGCGGGTCCGACGCACCGCCTGCGTTCGTGGGGAGCGCATTGCAGATCATAGGTTGGGTGTTGTTCGCGATCATCGAGGCCATCGGTATCCTGAAGATGTTGAGCGGGCGCTGGATCGCTCGGCGGATCAACCGCACCGGTTCACTGATCATCGCCGGATTGAGTTGCCTCAGTTTTCCACTGGGAACCGCATTGGGCGTTTTCAGCTTCGTGGTCCTTACGAACCCGGAAGTGCAGAAGGAATACGAGGCAGGCGGATCGCTCCTGGCCTAACGCAACCCGAGCAGGGTGGCCGTGGTGTCCTTGTCGAAATCGCGGAGAGCACCGATGACCAAGTGCAACTCGGTGCCATTCACCTTGGTTGTGACCGAGTAGATCAGGCTATCATCGGTCCTTCGCGAAGCACCGAAGTCCACATCGGCGTCCTCCATACTCGCGCGGATCGCGGCCAGATCCAGCGATCGCGCTCCGAGTTGTTCTTCAACAGCAGGCGTGGTGGCAAGCAGGGTGCTCCGCAAGCGGCTCTTCACCTTCGCCTCAGGCAACCAAGCCCCGTTGGTCAAGCGCTCGCCGTAGGTCCAGTAGGCGATCCCGCCACCGATGATGAGGCCGAAGAGATAGAGGGTGAGGCGTCGTCGAAGATCCATGCTGTTCGGCCCGTTGGGTTCAGGGTCAAAGCTGCGGATTCGGAACAGAAGAAGAAGCATGTGGCCATGGATCCATGTGTCCATGTGGCCATATTGCGATCTGAGCAATATCCCGGTCTTTCGCATATTCGTTGTCACCCATGAGCACATGAGCACATGGATGCATGGCCACATGAAACAACCCATCTTCCCTCCCGACGCCGCCAAGCCACTCGCTCCCTACACACCCGCCATCGCCTCTGGAGGCATGGTCTTCCTCAGCGGTCAGATCGCACTGGACGAAAAGGGCAACCTCCACACCAGCGATATCACTACGGAGACGAGGCGCGTGATGGAGAACATCGGCATCCTGCTGAAAGCCGCCGGCCTGGGCTATGAGCACTTGGTGAAGGTGACCATCTTCCTCAGCGACATGGCGCATTACGCTGCGGTGAACGAAGTGTACGGCACCTACTTCAGTGATGTGCCACCGGCACGGGAAGCCGTTGCCGTGAAAGGACTGCCGCGTGGCGTGAATGTGGAGATCAGCGGGATCGCCATGCGTTGATCTCCATTCGACCCACCCGGAAAAGAAGAACCCCGCTCTTGCAAGCGGGGTTCCTCAACAATAGGGTTCTGAAGCCCTATTTCATATGCTTCAAGTTGAGCGCGTAGAGGATGATGAAGAGCACCGGGAAGAATGCGCCGAGGATCCCCATGAAGCCACCCGCCAAGCCACCTACCATCACGAATGGTACAATGACGTATGCGAGCTGCGCGGCCGTGTAGATATAGAAACCGGTCTTCTTCAGGTTCCACATCATCCATACGCCAGCCACGATCAGGATGCACAACAGACCCTGCGTGAGGGAACTGTTCGCCATAGCGTGGAAATCCGTCAGGCTTCCCATGGCATCGCCAAGGGCACCTGCGATCTCGCGGCCCGCATCGGTCATTTGCTCGCTATCCATGGCTTCGTCCATCGCACTGTTGATCTCCTGGGAGACCGCACCACTCGCAGGCGCCAACGCCTTCAGGGTGAAGTAGCCGGAAATACCGGAGAAGGCATACCATGCACAGCCGACAAAGCTGAGGATGCACAGCACCGTCAGGAAGGTTGGGCGCGCAGGTGCGCCAGCAGTGGTTGTAGTAGTAGGTTCGCTCATATTCGATCGAGGTTTGGTTCGGGACCAAGATAGAGGTGGCTTTCACATGTGCAAGCCCCCCACCCCCGCCGACTTTCCCACAGGCTTTCCATGATCGTTACCTTCGGCGCCCCGGTAAAAAGGCCGGACATCCAGATCCGATCATGAGCTACGACGTTCTTATTCTCGGCAGTGGCCCCGGTGGCTACGTGGCCGCCATTCGCGCCAGTCAACTGGGTTTGAAGACCGCCATCGTGGAGCGCGAGGCGCTCGGTGGCATCTGCCTCAACTGGGGCTGTATCCCTACCAAGGCCTTGTTGAAGAGCGCCCAGGTGTTCCAATACATCACCCATGCGAAGGATTACGGCATCACGGTCGGTGCCGGTTCGCCGGACATGAAGGCGATCGTGGCGCGCAGCCGCGGCGTGGCCGATGGCATGAGCAAGGGCGTGCAGTTCCTGATGAAGAAGAACAAGATCGATGTGATCATGGGCACCGGTAAGGTGATGCCCGGGAAGAAGATCGAAGTGACCGGTGCCGACGGGAAGAAGCAGGTGGTGGAAGCGAAGAACATCATCATCGCCTCCGGAGCACGCAGCCGCGAGTTGCCCGCGTTGAAGCAGGACGGCAAGAAGATCATCGGCTACCGCGAGGCCATGGTGCTCGCCGAGCAGCCCAAGAGCATGGTGGTGGTGGGCAGTGGTGCCATCGGTAGCGAGTTCGCGTACTTCTACAATGCCATCGGCACCAAGGTGACCTTGGTGGAGTTCCTCCCGAACGTGGTACCCGTGGAGGACGAGGATGTGAGCAAGCAACTGGAGAAGAGCTTCAAGAAGCAAGGCATCGACGTGATGGTGAGCAGCGAAGTGACCAACGTGGACACGAAAGGTAAAGGCTGCGTGGTCACCATCAAGAGTGCGGCCGGAGAGAAGAAGGTGGAGTGCGACATCGTGCTGAGCGCGGTCGGCATCGCGGCGAACATCGAGGGCATCGGCTTGGAGGAAGTGGGGATCGTCACCGACAAAGGCAAGATCACCGTGGATGGGTTCTACGCCACCAACATCCCGGGCTACTTCGCCATCGGCGATGCCACCCCGGGGCAAGCGCTTGCGCACGTGGCGAGTGCCGAAGGCATCATCTGCGTGGAGAAGATCGCCGGACAGAACCCGCACACCTTGGATTACGGCAACATCCCCGGCTGCACCTATTGCTCACCGGAAGTGGCCAGTGTGGGCATGACCGAAAAGCAGTGCAAGGAGAAAGGCATGGCGATCAAGGTGGGCAAGTTCCCCTTCACGGCCAGTGGAAAGGCCAGCGCTTCGGGCGCCAAGGACGGCTTCGTGAAGTTGATCTTCGATGCCAAGTACGGCGAGCTATTGGGCGCGCACATGATCGGCGCGAACGTGACGGAGATGATCGCCGAGTGCGTGAGCATCCGCAAGTTGGAGACCACCGGCCACGAGATCATCAAGACCGTACACCCGCACCCCACCATGAGCGAAGCGATCATGGAAGCGGCGGCGGCGGCCTACGGCGAGGTGATCCACCTGTAGGGGCGGATCATGATCCGCCCGACAGGTGGACGTACACGATCGACGATCACCACGTCGACACAATTGCGTCTAGCATTGTAGCATGTGCGGCATCGCCGGATCATACCAGATCGACACGAGCAGGCCCGAGACCGGTGATCGCATCGCCGCGGCGCTCCGCTGCATTGCGCATCGCGGTCCTGATGACGAAGGTATTTACACCGCTGGCCGCGCCGTCCTCGGCCACCGGCGATTGAGCGTGATCGACACGAGCAGCGGCGGACACCAACCCTTCACGGATGAGGGCGGGCGCTACACGATCGCATTCAACGGCGAGGTCTTCAACTTCCAGGAACTGCGCGCCAAGCTGGTGGCCGATGGACATTCGTTCCGCAGCGATACCGATACGGAAGTGGCGTTGCGCCTCTTCGCATTGAAAGGCCCTGCGTTCCTGCACGACCTCAACGGCTTCTTCGCACTCGCCATCCACGACAAAGAGAAGGACGAACTGTTCCTGGCGCGCGACCGCTTCGGCGTGAAGCCCTTGCTCTGGTGTGAACACGACGGCCGCTTCCTGTTCGGCAGCGAATTGACGGCACTGCTCGCGTTGGGCGCGCCGCGCGTCGTCGATCCCGTTTCGCTGCGGATGTATTTCACACACAACTACATCCCGGGTCCGCACAGCATGCTGCAAGGTGTGTTCAAGCTCCAGCCCGGCTGCGCGATCACCGTTTCGCCAAGCGGCGCGCAGGTGGAAGAATGGTACCACGCGGAGGAAGCCGCAGGTCACACACCGGCCGTCACGGACCCCGTGGCGCACCTCCGCGAGTTGCTTGATGATGCGGTGCACATCCGCTTGATCAGCGATGTACCCATCGGCACCTTCTTGAGCGGCGGCCTGGACAGTAGCATTGTTTCGGCACTGGCCAAACGACACAAGGCCGATCTGCGAACCTTCAGCATCGGCTTCACCGACCGCTACTACGACGAGACACCGTTCGCGGAAGCGGTGGCAAAGCACCTCGGCACAACGCACCATACGTTCACCTTGGGGAATGAAGAACTCGCTGCGAGCTACCACGCCCTGCTGGCGAGCATGGATGAACCCTTCGCGGACCAGAGCGCACTGCCGAGCTTCATCCTGAACCAACGAACCCGGCAACATGTCACCGTCGCGCTAAGCGGTGATGGCGCGGACGAAGTGTTCGGGGGGTACCGGAAACATCAAGCGGAATTGCGCATGCACGCACCGGGGATCATGGAGCGGCTGGCCATCCTCGGTGCGCCATTGTGGCGAGCACTTCCGAAATCCCGGAACAACCGGATCACGGATCGTATCCGGCAGTTGGATCGCTTCGCACGATCGGCTGAACTGACCAAGGAGGAACGGTACCTCCTCTTGGCATCGTGGGATGATGAACTTGATCCGGCTTCCTTGGTGAACGATCCTGGTCCGGAAGCCGACTTCGCCGCGCGCCGCAAGGCCATTACCGCACCCCTGGCCCGGAACCCGGGCCTGAACGGACTCCTGTGGACCGATGTGCGCACCGTGCTACCGGACGACATGCTCCGCAAGGTGGACCTGACCAGCATGGCGCATGCGTTGGAGGTGCGCACGCCTTTCCTTGATCGTCGTGTGGTGGAATTCGCGTTCTCTTTGAGAGCCCAGCAGAAGTTCTCTCGTGGATCAGGAAAGCGGATCCTCCGCGAAGCCTTCGCCCATCTACTTCCTCCGGTCACGGTATCACGCGCCAAGCGCGGCTTCGAGGTTCCGCTCACGCCGCTCTTCAAGGGGCCATTACTGGGGGAATTGGAAGTCCTCTCCGACCGGGAGGCGTTGACGGCTGCCGGGTTCAGGCCTACCGCAGTGAATGGGTTGCTCCAACGGTTCCACGGTCCGGATCCGGGGAGTTCACAGGCAACCGTACATGCCATGCTCGTCTTCATGTCGTGGTGGAAAGCCCACCTTTCCTGATGCTTTCGGGACCATTCCGACGGCTACCTTCGCCACCGCTCCATGCCCCGTATCCTTCGCATCCTGAACCGGTTCAACCTTGGCGGCCCCACGCACAACGCGGCCTACTTGACCCGCTACCTCCAGCCCGAGTTCGAGACCTTGCTCGTGGGCGGTAGCCAAGAGGCTACGGAAGAAGGCAGCCACCATATCCTCCGTTCCCTCGGTGTGGAACCGCAGATCCTCCCCGAATTGCAGAGAGAAGTGGCGCCATGGCGTGATCGCGAGGCCTATCGCCGGATCAAGAAATTGATCAAGGACTTCAAGCCGGACATCGTACATACCCATGCGGCAAAGGCCGGAGCCGTTGGTCGTATGGCCGCTGCCGACCTCGGCGTGAAGGCGATCGTACACACCTTCCACGGGCACGTCTTCCACAGTTATTTCGGGCCTGTCCGGACGACGTTATACAAGAATATCGAACGGTACCTGGCCAAACGGTCCTCACGGATCGTGGCCATCAGTGACCTACAGTGCCGGGAACTGGTCGAAGAACATCGCATTTGCGAAAGGGAAAAGGTCACCGTGATCCCGTTGGGCTTCGACCTCAGTCGGTTCCAGGAGGAACAAGGGCGCAAGCGGGAACTCTTCCGCAAAGTGTATGGGGTAGCGGATGATGAGATCGCCGTGGGGATCGTCGGGCGCTTGGTCCCGATCAAGAACCACGACCTGTTCTTGGAGGTGGTGGCACGGGTGAGCAGGAAAACCGGCAAGAAGCTGCGCGCGTTCATCGTGGGCGATGG
>Ga0138256_10002434_pt1 | contig 19896 bp, 15 predicted proteins | sample KNB2016incub_MG_FD_105486 | JGI IMG/M metagenome (GOLD analysis project Ga0138256, IMG submission 105486) | Active sludge microbial communities from wastewater in Klosterneuburg, Austria - KNB2014incub_MG | ecosystem: Engineered > WWTP > Activated sludge > Unclassified | place: Austria... | reverse complement strand
TGAGCTCCTGGATGATGACGGTCTTGCCGACGCCGGCGCCGCCGAAGAGGCCGATCTTTCCGCCGCGCAGGTACGGCTCGATGAGGTCGATCACCTTGATCCCGGTCTCGAACATTTCGAGTTTGGTCGACTGCTGATCGAACGCGGGAGCGGGCCGATGAATGGGGTAGCGCTTGTCGCTCTTTACCGGACCGAACTCATCGACCGGTTCACCGAGGACGTTGAGCACGCGCCCGAGCGTTCCCGGACCCACTGGAACCATGATCGCGGCGCCCGTGTCCTTTGCGACCATGCCTCGCACCATGCCGTCGGTCGGCTGCATGCTGACGCAGCGCACGCGGTTCTCGCCGAGGTGCTGCTCCACTTCGACCACGACCCGCAAGTCGCCGCCTTCGATATTGACGGCGTTGTAGATGGCCGGCACGCCGTTCGGGAATTCGATGTCCACGACGGGACCGATCACCTGAATGACTCGACCGATGTTCTCTGGGGCCATGGTTCTTTCCGTTTGTTCTTTCGCTTTTGTGCTTCGGTTGGAGCGGAGGCTTGTCGGTCTCGGCCGTCTAGGCGGCCGAGCCGGAAACGACTTCGATGATTTCCTTGGTGATCGCGGCCTGGCGCACCTTGTTCATGTACAAGGTGAGGCTGTCGATGGTCTGCGCCGCGTTGCGGGTGGCCGAGTCCATGGCCGCCATGCGCGCACCGTGTTCGGCCGCATTGGATTCGAGGAGGGCCTGCCACACCGCGATTTCCACGACCTTGGGCAGAAGTTTGTCGAAGATCGTCCGCGCGTCGGGTTCGTAGAGATACTCCTGCTCGCCCTTCGACTCCTCTTCGACCGCATCGAGCGGGAGCAGACGATTGGTGACGATCCGCTGCTGGATGACGCTCTTGAATTCGTTGTAGAGAAGGACGACTTCGTCCACCTCGCGGCTCAAAAAGGCGTCCATCGCGGACTGCGCGATCTCCTGCGCGCGAGCGTAGGCGAGCGACTGGAAGACGCCGATGTACTCCTTGCGCACCTTGGTTCGGCGACGCAGGAAGTCGCGGCCCTTGCGGCCCACCGCGTCCGCCACAACCTCGCGATGCGCGTTGTCGATCAGGAAGCGCTGGGAAACCCGCAGGAGCGACGAGTTGAAGGCGCCGCACAGGCCCTTGTCGCTCGTGACCACGATGACGAGCACGCGCCCGTCCTTCGAAGCCTCGCGGAAGAGGGGATGGTTCTCCTCTCCATCGGCCCTCGACGCGACGTCTTTCAGGACCTGCGCCATGGTGCGCGCATACGGCCGCGCCGCGAACATGGACTCCTGGGCGCGCCGGAGCTTCGCCGCGGAGACCATCTTGAGGGCCTTTGTGATCTGCTGCGTGTTCTTGACGCTGCGGATCCGTCTACGGATGTCTATGAGCGCGGGCATGCTCTATTCCCTGATCGCGTAACCGCTACGCCTTCGCCTGGAAGAGATCGGCGAACTCGACGAGGACGGCCTTCACCCGTTCGGTGAGTTCCTTCGTGAGTTCCTTCTTCTCCGCGATCTCTTTGAGGAGACCGGGGTGCCGGCCATCGAGATGGGCGTGGAGCTCCTTCTCATACCGGCGAACCTCGCTCACCGCGTATCCGTCTAGATAGCCGTTGATGCCGGCGAACATGCCGACCACCTGCTTTTCCATGGAGAGCGGGGAATACTGGTCCTGCTTGAGGAACTCGGTCATGCGCTGGCCGCGAGCCAGTGTGTTCTGGGTGCTCTTGTCGAGGTCGGAGGCGAACATCGCGAAAGCCGCGAGTTCGCGATACTGAGCGAGGTCCAGGCGGAGGCGGCCGGCCACCGTCTTCATGGCCTTCACCTGTGCCGAGCCTCCGACGCGGGAGACCGAGTTGCCGACGTTGATCGCGGGCCGGATGCCGGAGTTGAAGAGGTCGGCTTCGAGGAAGATCTGGCCGTCCGTGATCGAGATGACGTTGGTCGGGATGTAGGCCGAGATGTCGCCGGCCTGGGTCTCGATGATGGGGATGGCGGTGAGGCTGCCCCCGCCCATCTTGTTGGAGAGCTTGGAGGCACGCTCGAGCAGGCGGCTGTGGAGATAGAAGACGTCGCCCGGATACGCTTCACGGCCGGGCGGGCGGCGAAGGATCAGCGAGATCTCGCGGTAGGCCGCGGCGTGCTTCGAGAGGTCGTCGTAGATGCAGAGGGCGTGCTGGCCGTTATCGCGGAAGTACTCGCCCATCGCGGTGCCCGAGTAGGGGGCGAGGTAGAGGAAGGGGGCGGGGTCGGACGCGGTCGCCGCCACCACGATGGTGTGATCCATGGCGCCGAAGTCTTCGAGAGTCTTCACAACCTGCGCGACGGTCGACCGTTTCTGGCCGATGGCGACGTAGATGCAGATGACGCCTTTGCCCTTCTGGTTGATGATGGTGTCGATGGCAACCGCGGTTTTCCCGGTCTGGCGGTCGCCGATGACGAGTTCGCGCTGACCGCGGCCGATGTTGACCATCGAGTCGATGGCCTTGATCCCGGTCTCGAGCGGCTCGCGGACGGGCTGGCGGTCGACCACGCCGGGAGCGATGACTTCGACTTCGCCGAAACGGGTGGTGGGAATGGCGCCTTTTCCGTCGATGGGTTCGCCGATCGCGTTCACGACCCGGCCGACGAGCTCCGGGCCGACCGGGATCGACATGATGCGCGCGGTGCGGCGGACTTCGTCGCCTTCCCGAATGAGGGTGTAGTCGCCAAGAAGAACCGCGCCCACCGAGTCCTCTTCAAGGTTCAAGGCCATGCCTTTGACGCCGTGGGGGAGGTCCAGCAGTTCTCCCGCCATGCAGTTGGTAAGGCCGTGGATCCGCGCGATCCCGTCACCGACGGAAAGGACGGTTCCAATTTCAGCGGTGTCCGTGCCCGCGGAGAAACCCGCGAGCTGCTGCTTGAGAACTTTGGTGATTTCTTCGGCTCGAATTTCCATTTGGGCTTCTTCGATTTTCCTGGGGGGTTTGGGAAAGAGACTTCGGGGATCTTTGGCGGATCTTCTTGCCGGGGCTAAAGAAGGCGCTGGCGGAGCGCCTTGAGGCGGGCTTTGACCGTTCCGTCGAACAAGTGACCGTCGACTTCGACCTTGAGGCCCCCGACGAGCGCGGCGTCGGTCGTGGTTTCGATCTCCACCTTGCCGGAGACGGCGGTCTCGAGGGCGCGCCGCACGCGTTCGATCTCTTCCGCGTCGAGGGGCATGGCCGCGATCACCTTCGCTACATGAACGTTGTTGCGTGCGTTCCATTCGTCGCGGTATCGACGGACGATCTCGTCGATGAGATCCACCCTCGCGGAATCGATCAGCATGTCGAACAAACGGGGGAGCGGCGCGGTAAGGCCGGAGAAGACGCCGGCGAAAATCGCCTTCTTGGCGGTGGCGGGCACGGCCGGGTTCACAAGCGCTTCCATAAGTGCGGGGTTCGCCTTGAACGCGCCGCCGATGGCCAGAAGCTCGTCGCGGACCGCCAATGAATCGGTCGCGGTTTCGATAATGGCCCGGGCATAACGCCTGGCGGATTGAATGTCGTTCAAGCTTTGGAATGCAGTTTTTTAGGGACCCGTCGCGCAAGGGCTGGGGTTCGTTGAGCTTTGGGGACGCGGATTCGACGCATCCCCGGGGTGGTCCTTTACCAGTGGGACTTTTGGGGCGTCAGGATATCACGCGATAAGGGTGATTTTCCCCGGTTTTGCCGCGTTCACCCGTCCGATGGCGCGGGCGTCCCGGAGTTCGAGCAGGAGGCCCCGCGCTCGGTCTGCGGGGAGGGAGAGAAGCAGACCTCCGGAGGTCTGGGGGTCGAAGGCCAGGGTGACCCGGGCGGGATCGGGGGCCCCCGCGATTTCGACGAGCGCCGCGTATTGCTTGCGGTTCGACTTGAGGCCGCCCGCCTGGTTCTCCTCGGCAAGCTCCAAGGCGCCTTCGAGAAGCGGTAGTTCGGCGAGATCGATCTCGAGACCGACCCGGCTTTCGCGAGCCAGACCCAGGGCATGACCCACGAGTCCAAAGCCGGTGATGTCTGTCGCGGCGCTCGCGTTGTACCGTCGGGCCAGTTCGGCGGGGATCCTGTTCAGGCGGGCCATGCTGACCCCCGAGGCGCGAACGGATTCTTCGCGGGCCCGGCCGTTTTTCTGCGCGGTGGCAATGACCCCCGTCCCGAGGGGCTTGGTGAGAACAAGCAGATCCCCGGGGCGGGCGCCCGCGTTGGTGAGGAGCGCGTCCTCCTCAACCAGACCAGTGATCGCGTATCCAAACTTGATCTCGGGATCCCGAACGGTATGCCCGCCCAGCAGCGCACATCCGGCCTCCTTCAATTTTGCGGCGCCCCCCCTGAAGATGGCGGCCGCCCACTCTGGCGGAAAGTCCTTGTCCGGGATCGCGGCTATGGAGAGAGCGGTTATGGGACGGCCGCCCATCGCGTAGACGTCGGAGAGGGCGTTGGCGGCGGCGATCGCCCCGTACTCCTCCGGGTCGTCGACCACCGGCGTGAAGAAGTCGACGGTCTGAACCAGAAGCGATCCGTCGTCAAGGCGATAGACCCCCGCGTCGTCGCCGGTGCGGTAGTCGACGAGAACACGGGGGTCGCTGGTTCGGGGTAGTTCGCCCAGGACCTGGGCGAGTTCGGCGGGGCCGAGCTTGCTCGCTCAACCCGCACTCTTGACTCGTTCGGTGAGCCTCAGAATCCGCGCGCGCTCGTCGGTCATTCTTGTATAGTTTGTTGTACTAAACCTGCTTGGTGCCCACGTCGGTCTGTCCGGCCAGGCTGGCGCCCTCTTCAACGACCAGGCGCGGAGCGTCGAGCGTCGCCTCCACCCGGGCCCCGGACAGGATCTCGATGCGGTCGCGCGCGTGAACGTGCCCGCGCACCCGACCGCGAATGGAGACCACGCCGCAGTCGATCTCCGCCTCCACGAAACCGTGCTCCCCGATCACGAGCATGTGGTCGGAAACGATTCTGCCCCGGACCGTGCCGTCGATTCTGAACGTGTCGCGGAAGCGAAGTTCACCTACAAACTCCGTCCCCTGATCGATGAAGCCGTTCAGGTTCTCGGAAAAGAAGGACGGGCGCGACATATAGCGGTCAGCCTCTCACGATCCAGAGATAGAGGCGGTTGAGCTCCGCTTCGTTCTCGAAGGCGATGCGGATTTCTCCTTTGCCGCGCTTCCGTTGGATCTCCACCCGGGCTCCCAGTTTCGCGCGGAGTTTCTCCTCCGCGGCTCGCGTGTTCGGATCCGCCTTCTTGACTTTGTGCGCCTTCGGATTCCGAATCGCCTGCACACGCGCTTCAACCTGTCTCACCGACAGGCCCTGCTTGATCGCCTGTTCGGCGAGGTTTCGGAGCGTCGCGGAATCCTCGATCGGAAGAAGGGCGCGGGCGTGGCCCGCGGAGAGGGTTCCGCGCTGCAGCTCTTCCCTGACCTCGACGGGAAGCCGGAGCAGGCGGAGGGTGTTGGCTATGGTCGCGCGATCCTTTCCGACCTTGCCCGCGAGGGCCTCCTGGGTCAAACCGAGTTCGTCCTGCAGTCGTCTCAGGGCCTGCGCCTCTTCGATCGGTGTGAGCTCCTCTCGTTGAATGTTCTCAACGAGGGCGAACTCGAGCACCCGATCATCGGCGACGGTTCGGACCACCGCCGGTATCGTGGAGAGCCCCAGTCGCTCCGCCGCCCGGAACCGCCGTTCTCCAGCGATGATCTGATAGCGACCGTTTGCGACCGGGCGGACCAGTATGGGCTGAACAACGCCGCTCTCTTGTATGGATCTCGAGAGCTGCTCGAGGGCCTCGGGTCGGATGCTCGTTCGGGGCTGGGCCGGATTGGGGTCAATGAGAGAGATGGGAACGAGGGACTCCGTCCCGGCGCCTCGCGGGGGCGCGGCGGGCGGAGGAGTGGGCGCCTGCGGAATCAGGGCCGACAGGCCGCGACCGAGGGCCATTCTCTTGACGCTCATCGCACCGCCTCCTTCCCTCGTCGATCGAGGACCTCGCGCGCGAGACCGAGATACGACTCGCACGCCTTCGACTTGATGTCGTAGAGCAGGACCGGCTTTCCAAAGCTCGGGGCCTCGGCGAGACGGATGCTCCGGGGAATGGTGGTTCGAAACACCTGATCCCCGAAATGAGACCGTACGTCCGCGGCGACCTGCTGAGAGAGGTTGGTTCGTTCGTCGGCCATGGTCAGGAGGACCCCTTCTAGCGCCACTTCGGGGTTCAAAGCGGCGCGAATGCGTTCGAGCGTTCCAAGGAAAGCGCCAAGACCTTCGAGTGCGAAATACTCGCACTGAATCGGGACCAGCACCGCGTCGGCCGCCGTGAGCGCGTTCACCGCCAGCAGGCCCAGGCTGGGCGGGGTGTCGAGAATTATGAAATCGAAGTGGGGGCGAAGGGGCTCGATCGCGGCGCGTAGCCGGAACTCTCTGGACTCGCCCGCGGCCAATTCGACTTCCAGCCCCGCGAGGTCTGGGTCGGAGGGCACTACCTTGAGGAAATGTATCTGGGTGTCGAGGGGAGGGGGGAGGGGCGCGGCCGAAAGCAGGGACTCGTACAGCCCGGGGGCTTTCTCGAGCCCAAACCCCGCTGTCAGGTTCCCCTGGGGATCCAGATCCACGGCAAGGACCCGTTTCTCCGCAACCGCCAGGCTGGCGGCAAGGTTGATGGCGGTTGTGGTCTTTCCAACCCCGCCCTTCTGGTTTGCAATCGCGATGACCCGGGACATGTGTAAGCCCAGAATATCACTCCGTTTCTCGGGTGGTTTCACGTGAAACATTGCCGCTGGACCCGGGCTCGGCCCGGTAGCGCCAGAGCTTCCGCTCCCTCGAGATCCGGGCCACCGAACACGAGGACACAGCCGCCCGGTTCCAGCAAGGCGCGGAGTCGGGCCGGCTCCAGACCGACCGCCCGCATGGTAATCGTGGCGGCGAGATCCCCGTGGTAAACGTCGCTGCGCTCCCTGAGCGCGGTGGTATTCCCGAGGCCCATTTCCCGCGCCGCTTCTCGGAGGAACGCCCACCGTTTGGCTCGGGGCTCGAGCAGGGTGAAACGGAGGTCGGGGCGGAGGACCGCCAGAATCAGCGCCGGGGAGCCGTTTCCTGAACCAACATCGATAACGTGGCCGTGGAGCAGCTTCTCTGCGCCCAGGACCGGGGCCACGAGAGTGTCAAACGCTGAGTCACGTGTCGCGGCGGCGGTCAGGTTGATCTTTGGGGCCCACCGCAGCAGGCAATCGAGGTATCGGTCGATCTTCTGGCGGGCCGGGCCTTCCGAAACCGGAGCCTGATCGGAAGACACGATGGTGGGTACGCCTATCGGTCAGGCGGACGGCTTGCTCTTGGGAAACAGGTCGGGCCAGAAATACATGGCCAGGCCCTGCTGGACCATCGCCGCGACGTTGGAAATGAACCAATAGAGGTTCAGCCCGGCGGGCGCCCAGGCGAACATGCCCGAGAAAATGATGGGCATCAGAAGCATCATTCGCTGTTGCGCGGGATCCATGGCGGGCGCCGGCATCAACCGCTGCATCGCAATCATCGAGAGGCCGGAAAGGAGCGGGGTGATGAACAGAGGATCCTTGAGGCTCAGGTCTGGTATCCAGAGGAACGGCGCCCCCTTGAGGTCGACCGAGATATCGAGCATTCGGTAGAAGGCAAAGAGGAACGGCATGGTGAGCAGCGTCGGCAGACACCCGGCCGCCGTTTGTTTGACCATGTCAATGCCGTTTTTCGCGTAAACATCCGCGATCTCCTGCTGCATCTGCTGGCGTTTTGGATCGGTGAGGGAGAGGCGTTTGTATCTTTCCTGGACCGCGCGGATCTGCGGACCGACCTTCGCCATCTTCGCCGAGGAGAGGATGGCATAGTGTCGCAGGGGGGCGAGGGCCAGAGAGATCGCGATGGTGAGCAGGACGATGGCGACGCCGTAATTACCTACCCTCGCATTGACCGCCCGCAGCGCCCGGGTGAGGGGGACAACGATGGGACCGATCCAGCTGCCGACCGGAACCACGCGTTCCAGCCCGAGCCCAAGGGATTGCAGGCGGTCGTGGTCCTTTGCGTCAATCGCCAGGAGAAACGGCGTGCCCACCAGCACATGCACGTTTGACTCCTTTTCGTGTGTGGTGACGCCGAGCGTGGCATCAAAGCTCGCTCCTCCTTCCCGGGTCACGACCGCGACGAAATATTTGTTCTCAATTCCAAGCACACTGGCGCGGGTCGGCCTCGACTCGGCGAGGGCCTTGGGCGCGAGGCGGATCTCGTTTCCCTGGTCATCGATGGCGACGACCTGTGGCGGAATGTAGCCTTGAAGGCTCTTCTCCTCGTCCGTCGCCTGGCCGAAGCCGGGACCTAGAAATACCTGTGCGGGGACGGGGACGCCGTTCAACTTGACGTCAGCCTCCACCAGGAACGCCCGGCCCTCTTTGATGGTGCGAATCGTCTTGCTGGCTTCGACCGATCCGTCCGAGAAGTCGAACCGGGCCCCACGTTCGGCCCCCTGGGTCAGGTCCGTCACCCGGAAGGGCGCGTCCCGGAGCCGAGCGTCGATGTCTGCCTTCCCGGTTACCAGATCCAATGGGCCGGGTATCGGATTGCCGCCGGGATGGGCTTCGACGGGTTTGCCCCGGGGGTCCTTGTATCGGTTGAGTTTCCAGGAAAGCAGTCGGGCGCCCTTTGAACTGAAGGCGATTTCGGCATCCGCGGCGGCGATCTCGACACGCCTCTCCTCGCCGCTGATAGCGGGAACGCTCGGCAGGGGCGTCGACTGGGCCATGACGGGACCGGGGCGATCGGGGGTTCTGACGGGGTCGACCGTCTTCGTTTCCGCGAGGGGCGGGACGGGTGTGGCCGTCGAGAGCGCCGGGCCCTGGCCCTCCGCGGGCTGGGGGTAGCGCGAATTCGTCCACATTCTGAAACCAAGCAGAACCGCGAACGAAAGCGCGAACGCCAGGATCAAACGTCTTTCTTCCATTGGTTTCTTTCTTCCCGATTCTCTGGGGTTGGTCTCAGGTCCGATCGATCACTTCGGGGACGGGATCGAATCCCTGGCCGCCGAAGGGTCGACACCTGAGAATACGCCGCATGGCAAGATAGACCCCATATCTGCCGTGTTTAACGAGGGCCTCGCGGGCGAACTGACTGCATGTCGGGTGAAATCTGCAACTTCCTGTAAACAGAGGAGATAGGATCGACTTGTAGGCGTCAATGCAGAGGATCAAGACGCCAACCGCGGCGCTTTCCAGCGTTGATCGCTTTCGAGAGGGCATCGGCGAGCGCGTTTGCTACCTGGTCGGCGGAAAGGGCGGCAAACCCGGGTTTGAGATTGACCACGATGTCATAAGGCGCCGACCCTCGGTACGTCTGTCTGTAGTATTCGCGAACCATCCGGCGGCTGCGATTTCGTTGAACCGAGCCGCCGACCCTTGTCGAAGCGGAAATTCCAATTCTCCCCGGTCCGCCCGCGGGAATGATCGCTACGCTGACGACGCTGGTGGCTCCGCGAGAGCCGTCCTTCAGGATGGCCGCGAACTCATCCCCCGTGAGAACCCGTCGTTCTCGACCGAAACGAGCCCCGGTGCGCATTTGGCGCGGGCTCTTCGGGGTTCGGGGGCTGGGCTTCGTCAGGCGCCCAGACGCTGGCGTCCCTTGGCCCGCCGCCTCTTGATCACGAGTCTTCCGCCCCGCGATCTCATGCGGACAAGAAATCCGTGCGTCCTTCTTCTGCGGCGATTGTTTGGCTGAAACGTTCTCTTCACTGTTTTATCGAGTCCTTGCGAAAAGTTAGAACCTGCGATGTTATCCATTATTGCGGCGTGCGTCAAAACAGGGCCGCCACTGCTCCGCCGCGCCCGCGTTCGGCGTGTTATGGTTACCCTCCTCTCGCGAGGCAAAACTTCTTGCCCTGAGCTTGCTCTCCCGGCTCTCTTGCCCGGTTCCTTTGGTTGATGCGGTAACCCCACTCTTGACGATGCGCTTTGGTTTCTAGTCGATGACGGTTTGGGATCGAGTCCTGGATCTTGTGGAGAAGGAGGGTCGCGTGAGCTCTCACTCCTTCGTCACCTGGTTCCGGCCAACGTCATTCCGCGCCTTCGACGGCACGGTCCTCTCCATCACGGTTCCAAGCGCCCCTTTCCGCGACTGGTTCTTGAAGAACTACTCGAGTCTGGTCGCGGAGATGCTTTCAAGCCTCGGTCACACCGGCGTGAAACTTCACTGCGATGTCGAGGCTTTTGGCGGAGAGTCGTTGCCGGTCATCGAAGCCTCTTCGCTGAACCCGAAGTACACCTTCGAGACCTTTGTGGTGGGCGCCTCTAATCAGATGGCCCATGCCGCGGCAAAGGCGGTGGCGGAGGTGCCGTCAAAGTCCTACAACCCGCTGTTCATCTATGGCGGGGTCGGTCTGGGCAAAACCCACCTGCTCCAGGCCATTGGCCACTATCTGCTCAAGATGAACCCCCGGCTCGCTCTGACCTACGTATCGAGCGAACACTTCGTCAATGAAGTGGTCTCCGCTATCCGGTACGAACGCATCCTTCCCTTCCGGCAGCGCTACCGGGCGATCGATGTCCTGATCATCGATGACATCCAGTTCCTCTCCAACAAGGAGCGGTCGCAGGAAGAGTTCTTCCATCTGTTCAACACTCTTTACGAGGCGGGAAAACAGGTCGTCATCTCCGCGGATGTTCCCCCAAAGATGCTGACCGGTGTCCATGAGCGGATGCAGAGCCGCTTTTCGTCCGGCATGTCGGCGGACGTCGGCCCGCCGGACATTGAAACCCGCGTGGTGATCCTTCAGCGCCTGGCCGCGGCCGAGGACATACAACTCCCCGACAATGTGGGCCTGTTCGTCGCATCCAAGGTTCGTTCGAACATCCGCGAACTGGAAGGCGCTTTCAATCGCATCGTGGCCCACGCAAGTCTTCGCGGGGTCGAGATCGACATTGACGTCGCACAAGCCGCGATGAAGGATCTGATGGACGCTCCGGAGAAGCGCCTCTCCATCGAAACCGTTCAGAAGTTCGTGGCGGATCACTACAAGGTGAAGATCTCCGATCTCAAGGCCAGGAACAATTCCCGGAGCGTCACCATCCCCCGCCAGGTGGCGATGTATCTGGCCAAACATCTGACCTCGTCCTCGTTACCCGAAATTGGCCGGGGTTTTGGAGGAAAGCACCACTCAACGGTGATTCATTCCATCCGAAAGGTCGAAATGGATCGGAAGGCGGATGCCGATTTCGACAGGCTTCTCAACAGCCTTATTGCTTCTCTCAAATAGCCTTGCCCTCAACTCCGCAGTTTTTCCACTTTTCATCGCCCGCCGGGTCCGGTGGAGGTTGTTCCGGTACCGCTTTCACCCACAGTTTCAAGGTTCTTATTCACAGAACAATCAACATCGTTTAGAATATCGTAACAAACTGAAAACAAAAGACATCTATCAGATTTTCTCTAGGACTGAACCGACTCTAGATACTTATCTATCTGTTCTCGTTCTCAAGTAGAAGAAGTAGAAGACATCCTCTCAGGAAATAGCTTCTTGGAAAGCAGGCCATGGAAATAACTGTTCGCCGTGAAGACCTCGTAAGGGATCTTCAAGTCATTCAGGGAATCGTCGACCGCAGAGGAGCGATAGCCATTCTTTCCAACGCACTGCTGGTGGCCTCGAATGAGTCGCTCGCTCTGTCCGCCACCGACCTCGATGTTTCCGTCAAGACCGTTTGTCCGGCTCGGGTCAAGAAGGCGGGAGCCACCACGCTGCCCGCGCGCAAGTTGCACGACATCATCAAGGCGCTGCCTTCGGGTTCCGACATTCTTCTCAAGGACGATGAGGAGGGCTTTGTGTCCGTCCAGAGTGAAAGGACGAACTACAAGGTATCTACTCTTCCCAAAGATGATTTTCCGACGCTTCCCGAGAGCAAGGGAGGTCTGGAAGTGGCCTTGCCCGGCGCGGTGATGGGCCGGTTGATCGCGAAGACCAGCTTTGCCATCACGGTTGAGGATGCCCGCTACTACCTGGGCGGAGCCCTTCTTATTCTGAGCGGCGAAACTGTGAGCATGGTGACCACCGACGGACATCGCCTCTGCTTCGCCCGCGAGCGGGTGGAGGGAGCCAAGTTCAAGGACGAACGCGTTCTCATCCCCCGAAAAGCGATTCACGAACTGAAGCAGGTTACCGAAGGCGAGGAGACCGTTCACTTCTCCCGCACCGACAATCACCTGATTTTCAGAACTCCGCGGAGAACCCTCACAAGCAAACTGGTCGAAGGCCAGTTTCCTGCCCACGAGAAGGTCATCGCGGCAAAGGGGCCGAAGGTCGGGGTCGCGAAGAGAGTGGAACTGCTCGATGCCTTGAGGCGGGTCAGCCTGCTGTCGACGGAACGCTCACGCGCGATTCGACTGACCATGAAGCCGGACGAGATCGAACTCCATGCTTCTTCGCCGGATCAAGGGGAGGCCGTCGAAACCTTTGCCGCGGAGTACAGCGGGGAACCCGTGGACATCGGCTTCAATGCCCAATACCTGATCGATTTTCTCTCCGTACTGACCGATGCCGAGATCACGATCGAACTCAAGGACAGTGACGCCCAGGGAATTTTCTATCCTTCGAGCCAGAAGGATGGCGACACCATGCATCGTTATGTCCTGATGCCCATGAGGCTGTAGGGGCCCCAACACCAACGCAGGGTCGCGGCAAACAAAGGGCGCTTCGGGCGGCCGGATGATTTAGGACAACCGCCCGCTTCGGCTGCGGCCCAAAAGTGGACCCCTCGCAAGGGTCGCAAAGAACGGATTCAAAGCACCACAGAATGATCGAAAAAACCGACGAGATCGCCTACGGCGCAGACACCATCAAGGTCCTCGAAGGCCTGGAAGCGGTTCGCGTTCGCCCGGCGATGTATATCGGATCCACGGGGGAGGCCGGACTTCACCACCTCGTCTACGAGGTCGTGGACAACTCCGTCGACGAAGCCCTCGCCGGACACTGCGACACCGTTGAAGTCTTCATCCACATCAACAACGCAGTCACGGTGATCGACAACGGGCGCGGCATTCCCACCGGCCCCCATCCCTCCGGCCTTGGCGATACCGCCGAAGTGGTGCTCACAAAACTTCACGCCGGCGGCAAGTTCGAGAAGAAGGCCTACCAGGTTTCCGGAGGCCTTCACGGGGTGGGTATCTCCGTGGTGAACGCGCTCTCCGAACGACTCGACCTGACGATCTGGCGCGAGGGCAAGACCTTCACCCAGAGTTACGAGCGCGGAGTGCCGGTCACCCCGGTCACCGAGGTCGGTCCCGCCGATCGCCGCGGCACGAAGGTCACCTTCAAGCCCGACGGAACGATCTTCGAGACGACGCTCTTCTCCTTCGACACCCTGTCCCAGCGGCTCCGAGAACTCTCCTTCCTGAACCGCGGAATTCTGATCTCGCTCATCGACGAGCGGGACGGCAAGGCGCATCGGTTCCAGTACGAGGGCGGTATCGCGTCCTACGTCGAGCACCTCAACAAGAACAAAGCCGTCATCACCCCCGAGCCCGTGGAAGTGGGAGGGACCCGCGACGGCGTCATCGTCGAACTCGCGCTGCAGTGGAACGACGGATACGCCGAGAACATCCACAGTTTCGCCAACAACATCAACACCCACGATGGCGGCTCCCACCTCATCGGCTTCAAGAGCGCGCTCACCCGGACCCTCAACACTTACGCCCAGTCCAAGAACCAGCTCAAGGACGGGGAGGCGTTCCAGGGTGAAGACACCCGAGAGGGACTCTGCGCGGTCATCAGCGTCAAGGTTCCAAACCCCCAATTCGAGGGACAGACCAAGGGAAAACTCGGCAACTCCGAGGTCAAGGGCCTGGTCGAGAGCCTGGTCAACGAAAAGCTCGGAGCCTTCCTCGAAGAAAATCCCGGCCTCGCCAAGCGCATCCTCCAGAAGTGCGTGGATGCGCTCCGCGCGCGCGAGGCGGCTCGAAAGGCCCGCGACCTCACCCGTCGCAAGGGCGCCCTCGACAGCGCCGGCCTGCCCGGCAAGCTCGCGGAATGCCAGGAGCGCAATCCGGCGCTGTGCGAGTTGTATCTCGTCGAGGGCGAATCCGCCGGCGGTTCGGCCAAGCAGGGCCGCGACCGTGTCTTCCAGGCGATCCTGCCTCTCAAGGGCAAGATCCTGAACGTCGAGAAGGCCAGGCTCGACAAGACCCTCGCCTTCGAGGAAATCCGGAACATCATCGCCGCCCTTGGCACCGGGGTCGGCGCGGACGATTTCGATGTCACGAAGCTCCGCTATCACCGGATCATCCTTATGTGCGACGCCGATGTCGACGGGAGCCACATCCGCACGCTCCTGCTCACGTTCTTCTATCGTCAGATGAAGGAACTCATCGAACGGGGACACCTCTTCATCGCGCAGCCCCCGCTCTACAAAGCCAAACACGGCAAGTCGGGCCGCTACCTCAAGGACGAGCACGCGCTCGACAGCCATCTCCTCGATCGGGCGCTTGACGGCCGCACGATCTCGAACGCCTCCGGCGCCACCGTCGACCCCGCCAAGGTCCGCCGTTTCGTCGAACGTCTCACCGGCGTCGCCAAGCTGCTCTCGAAGATCGAACGCCGTGGCATTTCGCGAAAGCTCGCCGACATCCTGGTGCGCCAGGGCGCCAAAGACACCGGTTTCTTCCTGGACAAAGCTGCGCTCCAGGCCGCGGTCCAGCCCTACCGGGACGCGGGCGACGAGATCAGCGTCGAAGCCCTCGAAGGCGAGCCTGGCCATCAGATCGTCTACGAGGACAAGAGCGTTTCTCCGCCCCGCCGCTCGACGGTCGGCGTCGAATTTCTTTCCTCTCCCGAATACAAGGCGCTCTTCTCGGCCTTCGAGGACGTCAAGGAATTCGACCAGCCGCCCTTCGAAATCCACCACGGAACGGAAACGGAAAAGGTCTTTGCGCGCGACGCCCTGGTGGCGAAGCTGATGGACGAGGGCCGCAAGGGCCTCCAGATCCAGCGGTACAAGGGTCTTGGCGAAATGAACCCCGAAGAGCTTTGGGAAACCACCATGGATCCCACCCAGCGAACCCTCGTGCAGGTGCGGCTCGAGGACGAGGAAGTCGCCGAAGTCATGTTCTCGACCCTCATGGGCGACGCCGTCGAACCCCGCCGCCTCTTCATCGAAGAGAACGCGCTCAACGTTCGCAACCTGGACGTCTAGAAAGCCTGACCCGACCTTGACCCAGAACGATTACGCCCTAGTCACCATCCCCATCAACATCGCCGACGAGATGCGGCAGTCCTACATGGACTACGCGATGTCGGTGATCATCGGGCGCGCGCTGCCCGACGTGCGCGATGGTTTAAAGCCCGCAAACCGCCGCGTGCTCTTCACGATGTTCGAGATGGGACTCATGCCGGGAAAGGCGTTCCGCAAGAGCGCCGGCATCGTCGGCGACGTCATGGGCAAATACCACCCGCATGGCGACACCGCGGTGTACGACACTCTGGTGCGGATGGCCCAGGGCTTCAACATGCGCGCCATCCTGGTGGACGGCCAGGGAAACTTCGGCTCCGTCGACGGCGACCGCGCCGCGGCGATGCGCTACACCGAAGCCCGGCTCACCAAGATCGCCACCACCATGATGGCGGATCTCGACAAGGAGACCGTCGAGTTCCAGCCGAACTACGACGATCGCCTCGAAGAGCCGACCGTCCTCCCCACCATCCTCCCGGCCCTGCTCGTGAACGGCTCCTCCGGCATCGCCGTGGGCATGGCCACGAACATCCCGCCTCACAACCTTGCGGAAATCGTGGAAGGGCTCGTCTACCTGATTGAGAACCAGGCTCAGGCTCCGGACGAGCGAACCGCCGGCCTGCTCGAGCGCGTCCTGGGCCCGGACTTCCCCACCGGTGGGTACATTCTCGGCAAGAGCGGGATCCGGCAGGCCTACCTGACCGGTCGCGGTTCGGTCACGATGAGGGCCCGTGCCGAAATCGAGAAGCGCAAAGGCGACAAGGAAGCGATCGTCGTCACCGAGATCCCCTACCAGGTCAACAAGGCCCGGGTCATCGAGAAGATCGCCGAGCTGTGGCGCGACAAGAAGATCGACGGCATCACCGAGGTCCGCGATGAAAGCGACCGGCGGGGCATGCGCATCGTGGTCGACATACGCAAGGGCGAGTCCGCGCAGGTCATCCTCAATCAGCTCTACAAGCAGACCCAGCTCCAGGACACCTTCGGGATCAGCATGCTCGCCATCGTGCACAAGCGGCCGCGCGTGCTCACCCTGCTCGAGGCCTGTGAGTACTTCATCGGCTTCCGCCGCGAGGTGGTGCGCCGGCGCATCGAGTTCGAGCTGCGCAAGGCCGAGGCCCGCGCCCATATCCTGCGCGGCTACGTCATCGCCCTCGACAACCTCGACGCGGTCATAGCGCTCATCCGTGCCGCGCCGTCTCCGCAGGAGGCCCGCTCGCAGCTCATCGCCCGATTCGCCCTGTCCGAGATCCAGGCCATCGCCATTCTCGAACTCCAGCTCCAGCGCCTGACCGGCCTTGAGCGCCAGAAGATCATGGACGAACTCCAGGAGATCGAGGCCACCATCGCGCGGCTCAAGAAGATCCTTGGCAGCAAACACGAGATCGATCTCATCGTGGTCGCCGAACTCAAGGGACTCAAGGAAGCCCACGGCGATGCCCGGCGCACCGAGCTTATCGATGCCCCCGACGACATTTCGATCGAAGACACGATCGCCGACGAAGACGTGGCCATCTCCATCACCCACGATGGCTACATCAAGCGCACCCCGATGACCCTCTATCGCAGCCAGCGCCGCGGCGGCCGCGGGCGGGTGGGTATGAAGACGAAGGAAGAGGATTTCGTGGAGAACCTTTTCGTCGCGTCCACCCACTCGTACGTCCTCATCTTCACCAACCGGGGCCGTCTCTACTGGCTCAAGGTTCACGAGATTCCCGACGTCGGCCCCCAGGCCAAGGGCAAGGCGGTGGTGAATCTGGTCCGCCTGCAGGAGGGCGAGAAGATCGCCGCCTTCGTCGCCTGCCGGGATTTCGAGGCCAAGGGCTACATCGTGCTCGCCACCCGCAAGGGCGTGATCAAGAAGACCGAACTCGCGAACTTCTCGAATCCCCGGCCGGGCGGGATCATCGCTCTCGGCGTCGAAGACGATGACGCGCTCATCGACGCGATGCAGACGACCGGTTCCGACCAATTGTTGCTCAGCACGCGCGGAGGCATGGCCATCCGGTTCGAGGAAACCGACGTGCGGCCGATGGGCCGCACCGCCTATGGCGTCAAAGGCATCGACCTCGACGAGGGCGACTCCGTGGTCTCCCTTGAAGTGGTCAAGGAGGGCGGCCGCGTGCTCACGGTCTGTGAGAACGGGTTCGGGAAATGCACGCCCATCGAAGAGCACCGCATCCAGGGCCGAGGCGGCAAGGGCATCATCAACATCAAGACCGAAGGCCGGAACGGTGCGGTCATCGGCGTCCAGTTCATCAGCGGCGACGAGGGCGTGATGCTCATCACCGGCAAGGGTATGATCATCCGGACGCGATCCTCCGAAATCTCGACGATGGGCCGGAACACGCAGGGCGTGCGCTTGATCCAGACCGACGATGGCGACCAGCTGGTTTCCATCGCACGTCTCGCCGAGAAAGACGAGGGTGCTGAGACAACGGACACGGCCGACGACCAGGCCCCAACAGACACGCCAGGGAGCGAATCATGAAACAGTCCTACGCCGGTTTTGTCGCGGTCGCGGTAGCAGCTTTCACCATCGCGTGCGGCAACCAGGAAACCCAGGTCATCGAGAACTTCTTTCGCGCGGTCCAGGCGAAGGACAATCAGACCGTCACCAGCTTCTCCATGGTTCAGTTTGACCAGGAAGTGAAGGGCTGGAAGGTCAAGAGTGTCAGCGACGAACAGCGCACCGCGGCCCCGCTCGGATCCCTGGCCGCCGCACTCAAGGCCGCCGACGAAGCCGCAGCCCAGAACAAGAAGGACGCGGGCGCCTACTTCAACGCCCACCCCCTTGAGGTCGACAAGGTGAAGCCCTTGGTCGAGAGCGGCGGCGCCATTCCCAAGAACCTCCAGAAGACGGCGGAGGACTGGAAGCGATTCAACGATGCGGACAAGGAACTGAAGGCGAAAGCGGCCGACGCCAAGCAGGCCTACGAGCGGGAAAAGCGCCTGGTGACCATGTCCACCGGCCAGGCGGGCGAGGCGGACACCCTCGTTGGGGATCTCATCATCAAGACCGCGACGGTCGAAGTCGAAACGGGTGGCGACGTGAAAACCTACGCCATCCAGCTGCGGAAATACGACGTCGCTCCGGCCGGTCAGACCGCGAAAGTCATGAGCCGCTGGCTCATTCAATCGATCACGCCCCAGTAGGGGTCGCGACGGCGGTCAGGCCAGCTTCAGGCCAGCGAACTTCGCAAGCAGGCGCGTGGCGCCACGGCCCGGGAAGGACACCGTCAACTTCGCGTCGTCGCCCGATCCTTCGACCCGCAGGACGGTTCCATACCCGAAGCGGTCGAATCACGCTTTGTCCGGCGCGGAAACGGGTGGTTCGAGGTGGGGCGGGCTCCGGTCCCTGCTCGGAAGCTGTTTTCGTGCGTGCGGTCCGCGAGACCGGGCTCGGGCCATCGAAGCGCTCCGGTGGGATCTCGGAAAGGAAACGACTCGGCAAGGTGACGCGACGGTCGCCGAAATACGAACGTTCGCGCGCCCGGGTCAGCACGAGTCGGTTCTTCGCACGCGTCATGCCGACGTAGCACAGGCGCCGTTCCTCCTCCATCTGCCCGGGATCTTGAACCGCGCGCATGTGCGGGATCAGGCCCTCCTCCATCCCCACCAGGAAGACGGTGTCGAACTCGAGCCCCTTGGCCGCGTGGAGGGTCATCAGAAGGACTGGCGCATCGTCCCGGATCGAGTCGCTGTCCGCCAGCAGAAAGGTCCGGTCAAGGAACTCGCGCAGGCCCAGGCCCTCCCTTTCCTCGAAATCCGCGGCCGCGGTCCGGAGCTCCTTGAGGTTCTGAAGACGATCCTCTCTCACAGGGGTTGGTTCCTGGTCGATCAACTCCTCGTAACCCGTCCTCTCGATCACGGTTTCGACGAGCGCGCCGGGGCCGAGCGTTGTCTTGAGATCGGCGAGTTCTCCGATCAGGGAGACAAAGCGCACGAGCGCCGCGCGGGTCCGCGACGGTAGTCCCTCGGATGAGAGGAGTTCCCTGAGCCCAGCCCACAGCGACCCGGCACCACGTTGCGCCGCCAGGGTGATGGCCGCGAGGGTTTGTTCGCCGACGCCGCGCGGGGGCACATTGACCACCCGCCGAAACGCCGAGTCGTCGTCGGGGTTCAGGGTCAGTCGCAGGTACGACAGGACGTCCCGGATCTCCCGGCGCGCATAAAACCCCACCGCGCCCACGATCTGATATCTGATCCTCGCTCCCGCCAGGGCCTCTTCGAGCGCCCGGCTCTGCGCGTTCATTCGATAGAGACAGGCGATCCGCAGACCCTCCCCATTCCTCTGAATGTCGGTGGCGACCTTGAGCGCCTCCTCGTACTCGTCGCGGGCGACCAGACTCTCGACGTGCCGGCCGCCGGGGCGCATCGCCCGCAGCGTCTTGCCGATGCGGTTCTCATTCCGCACCACGAGCCCGGCCGCGGCATCGAGAATGGCCTGGGTGGAGCGATAGTTTTCCTCGAGCCTCAGGATCGAGGCGCCGGGGAAGTCGCGCTCGAACTCCAGGATGTTGCGGATGTCGGCGCCTCGCCAGGAGTAGATCGACTGATCCTCATCGCCGACCACGGTGATGTTCTTGTGCATCGAAGCGAGGGCGCGGACGATGCGGTACTGCAGGCGGTTCGTGTCCTGGTATTCATCGACGAGGATGT